>Ga0209641_10000784_pt1 | contig 29244 bp, 22 predicted proteins | sample RifCSP16_1_FD_184022 | JGI IMG/M metagenome (GOLD analysis project Ga0209641, IMG submission 184022) | Soil microbial communities from Rifle, Colorado - Rifle CSP2_sed 16_1 (SPAdes) (version 2) | ecosystem: Environmental > Terrestrial > Deep subsurface > Rock core/Sediment | place: Rifle... | reverse complement strand
AGATGATAGTGAAGAGGGCGAGGAAGATGAAGGTGGTAAAAACTCTTTTGGACTAAAAAAAGAAGCAAAAGAAGACTCGCAGGAAATAGAGGTTTCTGATGAACTTGCCGATTTTATTGAGGGCAAGTATGCTATTAAAAACGTTGACAAGTTCTTTGATAAAGTTGATGGATGGAGAAAAGCAAGCCAAGAGGCTTCAGTTATTCGTGATGAGCACGAAGAAATTGTTAGAGATTTACAGGCTCTTCCACCTCCGGTAAAGGCGGCTATTGATGCTTTTTCTAATGGAAAGGATTATATTTCGGCATTTAATGGCGCTTCAAGTAGGCTTGATTTTAATAAGGATTTTGACTCTCAGGACAAGAATAAGGTTGTTAAGAGTTACTTTCCAGAAGAAATTGAGAAGCTTGACAAGAAGCTTGAAAAAGGGGACATTGACGATGACGATTATAATGACAAGATAGAGCTTTTGTATAGCTCCGGTAAAAGGCTCTTTAATACAGACAAAGAGCGCTTCAACACTCAGCGTGCTGATATGATAAAACAGCAGGAAGATAAACAAAAAATCTTCAGGCAAAGCGCAATCAGTTCCGTTGAAAAGTTGAAAGAGGAATACCCTAACTTCAGTAGAGCCGACCTTCAAAGGGTTAGGCAACGCTTGGTTGACGGTAATGTAGAAGGTATATTTTACAACAAGGATGGTTCTTATAAAGAGAACGCAGCCGAGATGTTAGCTTATGCTGAATACGGTAAGAGGGTTATACAAGAAATGCTCGACTCCGCTGAAAATCGCGGTGAAAGCAAGGCAAATGAGAAGATTGTCCAACGAGGAAACAAAACTATTAGAACGCAGAAATCTAGCGTTGCTAAAGAGAAGAAAGCCTCTAACGCAGTTGCTCATTTGGAAGGACAGTTTATTCGTGACCCATACGATTAAAAACTATTGTTTAACTTGTAAAAAAACTAAAAAATGCCTTTATACAACCTCCCCAATGATACGTTCAATAACGTAAATTTGAACGCCCTTGGCTCGCAGTATGCAGCCGACAATGGACACGACATTTCTCTATTAGTAGAGAAAGCGACTAACAAAGCAATCTTTGATTCTGCTCCACAGCAGTTCTTTGACCTTAAACTATTAAACATGAAACAGTTCATGCAAGTTAATAGTGACGAGTTCTTTTTCAAAGAAGCAGGATACCAGCGTGAGCCGGTAGTTGCTACTGGCGGTGCTGCCGCGGTAGTTTATCCTACGGCACAAACTTTTGTCGTTAGTTCGTTAGATAACATTTCAACTGACACAATCTTAATTTACCCTAATAACCAAAAAGGTAATGTTACTTTAATCAATCCTGCAACTAACGAAATTACCGTTAGACCTTATACAAACGACAGTTTACCTGCTGTTGTGGCTAACGACCAATTTAGCAACCTTTCAGGGGTTGAGGGTGATGGAGCTGACGGATGGGCTCAATATTTCCGTATGTCAACAATCGAGCGTTTCAACTTTGTTCAACTTTTTAGCAAGACAATCCGCTACGGTGAGGTTGAGTTGCATAAATTGAAGAACGCTGCAATTACGAACAACTTCCTTGAAATGGAGCGTAGTGCAATGATGAAACAATTCCGTATTGACATCTCAAATGCTTTCTGGAACGGACAACGCGGTGAGGTAACACTTGCAAGCGGTCAGCCTGCAAAATCTACCGGTGGTATTTTTACCTCAATGGTATCGGCTGGTTCGCCAAATGCGTTGCTTACATCAAGCACCTTGACTGACGGTTTTGAAGACTTAGTATTATCTTCTGAGTATGGAGAATACGGGGCGACTCGTTTTGCTTTTATGACACCTCGTTTACACTTGTTGCTGTCTAAGGCATACAAGGACGACAAAACTCGTTACACACCAAAAGACACTGACGTTACTCAGCTACAACTTAACAGAGTTGACATAGGGTCTTCTAAAATTGTATTAGTTCCTTATCAGCGTTTTGCTGACCGCGCAAGCTTCCCTGCTGCTTTTGAAAACCGTATCGTATTACTTGACATGAAGAACATTAACCTTGTTCAAATGTGGGGTGAGCGTTCAGGAGACACGCTGTCTCGTACTGATGGAATTCCTAAGCGCTACAAGGAAATGTGGGTTGACGCAAACATGGGAGTTAAGTTTAACAACCCTCTTGCGTGTGCTTGGGGCGATGTAGTACTTTAGTAGTAATCTATAAAGAGCCCTTCTTTACCGGAGGGCTCTTATTTTAAACAATCAAAATATATGGCAAAAAAACAAGAAACAAAAGAGGCTTTACCGTTTGATGAAACACTGGTAGCTGAAAATCCAAAGGATAAGGAGTCAGCGAAAAAAGACGGAAGTCAAGGCGAAGCTAAAAATCTTCAAAACCTTCCACCAGAATATCTTCAAATAATTAAAGACTTACAAGAACAAGTAGCTATTTTAGCTGAAAATCAAAAAGTTCTTGCAAGCAAAGATGATGACGAGAATTTTGACGCAAAACAAGACTATCTTGACATACCGGCAACATTCTTCGCTTTCTCGTTGAGGTTTGCGATTTTTGGGGACAAAAGGTATGGCAGAGAGGTATTGCCTCCACGAGAAGAGTCTATCATTTTTGAAAAGCTTCATCGTTATGCTAGACAAGCAACCACTGGTCGTGGAATGGAGATGGTGAGTGTGTGTCAAGCAACCGTGCGAAGCAAGGAAACCGCTAAATACCTTCGTGAACATAACCTTTACGGGATTAAGTTTTTCGAGAGTATTAAGAAAGCTCAAAGCGTTAATGTTACTCTTGCCGAGAAGATGTCAGAAATGAACAGCGTTATTACTAACATGAATGATTACCAAATCATTGAAAGGGCAAAACGTGAAAACATCATAATCGGAAGCGCTGATGTTCGTGAGCTTCGCAGGGAATTGGTTAGAGTTATGGCTGAATCTGCCCTTAAAAAGCAGGAACAAATCCATAGGCTTAACTTCTCTGGAGAGCGTGATGAAGAAGGGCGTAAGGTAGAATGGAAGAAGGTAGGTGATACTGATTCTGACCTTAAGCAAAGTGAAAAGTATTAAAACTGTAAAATATGCCTATTCTTGTTCAGGATGTGGTTACTCAGATGCGAGCCGCTTTGGACGCAGAAGGAGCCGACCATTATGACGATGTTCGCGACCTGTTCCCTGCCATTAATAATTCGGTAAGGTGGATTGAGAATGTCATTAACTCTGCATACGGAGCAAAGAAAATAGGCGAAGAAATATTTCAAGATTTAAGCATGTCGGGAGTGTTTCGTACATCGAAGTACTCCCGTATTTCTTTTGATGAGTTCCCAAGTACCATTTGGACGCTCCTTTCTGTTTATGCGTTACCAGTAACGGACGTAAACGGAAATCCAACCCCACCAATAACTTCTGATAAAAAATCACAATACAGACCTGATTTACTTCATGTTCGTCCAACTGAGGATGGGGCTAAAAGGCTTACGTTAGAAGAGTGGGCGGATAATAAAGATAATCCATTTGAAGCTGGTTACGAAGGAACCGCATTTTGTCCTGCCTTGATTCAGCGAGCGTACCTTAATCCAATTAATTATGGTTTAGTTATACCCATACCGTTTGTTCCTATTACCGTTTCAAGGGAAATAGAATTGCGTCCGGCACTTGATAAACAACTGGTAACTGTATTTTGGGCAAAAAATCCAACACCAATTGCATCGCTTACTGACAATATTCAGTTTCCATATCAAGTTTTTCAATTACTTTTAGACAGGGCACTTCAGTTTGTTTCATGGAAACAGGGAGACCAAACAACACTTTATATGGTTACGGCACAGGATATGCAATTATTAATTAACACTATTCAATAATGATTTATAGGACTGTTATTTTTAATGCGCTGAAATCATTTAATGAGGTATTTGATGATGCTAATATTAAACGTAATCAGGTAATGTATTGGGCGTTGGTTGTTGTTAATCGCCTTCGTGTTGACCAATATAAAAAGACTGAAAGTGGAATATTTATTTCCACGTTCTCTTCTGTTGTTGTTGTTCGCGATAACAAAGGGCGACAATACTTTGATTTGCCGGCAATGATTATGGATTTACCAAACGAGGGCGGAGTAGAGTATATTACGTACAATATTGAAACAGGGTGCTGTTGTGATGGTGATAATTTTAGTCAGATATTTTTTCAACCAACAACGCCTTCAAAATCGCATAGACTTTATGGAGATGAATATGAGAAACCCTCAACGACCAATCCTTATTTTTATCGTATTGGTGATAAGCATGATGGCGTTAAGGTGGATAGGATTTATTTAGTCGGTACTGATTGCATTGAAATAAAAGACGTAGAAATTGCTTTATTAGCAACTCTTGACCCGAAAACAATATGCAGTCTTGATGATGTTATTCCTTTGCCGGATGAGCGTGAGCAAGAACTTATGCAGGGTATCCTTGAAATCGGTAGATTTGTAATGATGATGCCAAAAGAAAGAATTAATGACGGTACTGAGGAAAAGGGAGCTACCCCACAAACTCAGGTTCCATCAGCAATAGCACAAGACCAAACAACTGAAGAATAATGTATCAGAGCGATTTTGTAAGTTTGAATCATATTTTAGCAGAGGTAACTGTAACGGTTAACGATGAGAAATTTCGTAATGGACTTACGAAAGGCTGGTATGTTTCTAGGATTCAAGATGCCTTGCAGGAACTTGCGTTTGACACGTTTTTCCAAAAAGTTACGCTTGATTTAGATTTGCCAACCGATACGCTTCAATTAGATTTTCCTGAAAATATTTTCAACATACGTGAACTTTATGTTTACAACGGAGACAACTGTTGCGCCCCAACGAGCAGTCAGGTAGTTCACTGGAAAAGGGAATTTAATAACAAAAACGGAAAGGGTAATGCTTATACGGCACGAATTAAAGACCGAGGATTTAGCAATGGTAATGACCCGTTTTTACCTAATAATGGATTTGAGAGTTCAAGTTATTGGTTTGGATTTAAGTACTACGCTAATGTTGCTGAAGGTAAAATAATGTTTAGCTCAGATTGTCGTGGTTTTACGAAGGTTCGTATTGTTGCTAATGGAGCTGGCTGTCCAATTGGAGACCTCCCAGTTATTCCTAAATTTTTTGAACGCGCAGTAAATGATTACGTGGAAGAGCGATTTTTCAATACAATGAAAACAAGGGACAGGGCTATGGCTCCAAGATGGAGTGAGGCTTATCAAAAATTAAACGACCCACGAGTAGGTAGTTGGAAAAAAGCAACTATGAGAATATCAAGCCTTCAAACGTGGGAGAAACAATCACTTGAAGAATATTTAAGTTCAATGTGGCATAAATAGTACTTTTATCCTATGAAGCAAACGCACTTTTTAAAGGATTTAAGAAACTACGCAATCGGAGCAAATAGAGACGTAAATCCTGAATTATTTGAAGCACAAGAAGCCCAATACTGGGACGCATCCAATATGCGTACTAAATCTATGGACGGGGACAATGACGTTGCTAAAAAGATAAAAGGTGAGGTTTTGTTGTTTCCTAATATTGATAATCGCTGTATAGGCGGAACCGGACTCCCTTTATCGTCTTTATACGAGTGTATTGGTGTTTCTGAACTAAACGGAAACATTGTTGAGTTTTGGGCTGACCCAATGGCCGTAGAGCCTTCTTTGATTCGTGTTAATGGCAAGATTGTATTAATGTCGCCCGATTTTCCAATTACGGCAAAATATCCTCTTCAGATTGCAAAGAACGAAGCTTGTATTGGTGGTGAAATCTATATTACCGATTACAACGTTCCTCCAATGCTATTCAATATTAAAGACCTGCTTGTGAACAGCGGAATCAACGTAGGCACAACAATTGGACTTTGCACTACAAAATATTTTGAAGACTTTAATATTCAGGAACATTTACTTGTGTTGACAAGAGTTCTTGACCATCCTGTGTTTATAAAACTGGACAGCTCTTTTGTTGGTTATGATGAGGTTTTAGGTGCTGGCGGTATTCCGGTAGGGTATTACGCTTATTCATTTAGATACGTAACCGATGGTGGCGACAGAACAGCATTTTCGGCATCTACTCCGCAAATACCTGTAATGAAAACATTTCGTGCCGGATGCGCTAATTACCCATACGTACAAACTATTTCTAAAGACCCTGATATTTCTGTGCCGAGCATTTATGGTGTTCATATAAGATTCAGAATAAACAATGAAGCTAACTATGATTTTGTGGAAGTCCGCAGGGACAGGTGGAACGCAGGAGACCCTTTAGGAACTCCGGCCATTAGTGAGGTCATTGGTAAGATTGATATTGTCGCAGGGCAGTTTGATGTGCTTGATGTACTTGATTATGGTGCTGCCGCTGAGGAAACTTTAAGCGGAGACGATATTACGGGCGTAATGTCTGCGATAAGCAGAGCTAAGGCCATTCGTTATTTTAATCAGCGATTATATTTAATGAACATTGAGTATGCTTCCCGTGATATTACACTAGATATTGAGATGATTGGGGAGGGCACGCCTGCTGTAATTTTCCCAACCATTGAAAACATTAAAAAGATTGGACACAACGACCCGTTTAAGGCTACTTATAATAAATCTCAGATGCGCGGTGAAAAACGTGGATTTGGAATTATAGCATGGGACGAACAAGGTCAATGGTCTTATGCAAAAAGAATAAATGGAGCTGACAATTATCAGCTTCCAAACCGGAGAGAGCCAACCTCAACCTTTACTGAAGATACGAGCTACGGGGGCACTGTAACTGCGGCTAATATAAATGGAGTTGTTGGGCAAACACATGAGGTTTTTGACCTAGAAGAAGCCGTTGCGAAAACTGATAAATGTTTGTACGCAAACATTATGGAGGACAAGGGGCGTAAGTTTAAAACCAAGGTAAATATTGATGACTGTACGAAAGCGCAGGACGAAGGATTGACCGATGGTCTTGGGTATGTTACGGTGAATAAGTTGGGATACCGTCCATTTACTCCTGTTTCTCAGGACAGCACTGATTGTCGTTATTTGAATTATCGCGTTAATCTTGAGGTTGCGAATAAAGCTAGTGACGGGTGGAAAGAATACCTTCCCATTGGATTTGAGCCAAGATACTATTCTATGGGTGTTGGATTTCAGGGTGTTGATTCAAGTAAATTTCCTGTATGGGGGAAGGCTTTTAGCATTGTAAATACTCCTGCTGCTGGAAAAGTTATTGCACAGGGGCTTGGTTATTATAAGCTGAAAAGTGGAGGTGGTATTTTTGGAGCGAACACGAGTAAATCTACACACCAGCTTGCTGCTTATTTCCCAGACTTAGATGAAAGCACTGGAATAAATCCAGCCATTATTGACGCTATACAATCAGACCCAACCGCGTTTGCTATACAGTTAGTTTCTCCTGTTGGGTTTTTCTCTGAGGTGTTTTCTTTTAACAATAAACCGTTTCTTGGAGACAGGGATACTGGTGTTGATTTTATTACTTATTGCCGAATTTTAAAGGATAACGGACAAATAAATCCAGACGAAAACCCAAATATGGGTATTAATGGCTCAGGAGAAAGGTACGTTTCTTATGGTAAATGGAGAGCATCAACTCAGTTCTCAACAAGCTTCCCTGCTGGAGCAAACGGTAATAAGATATTCGACATTACCGGAATAGCAGACCACACGGAATCTTCTACCCGTTCAAAGTATTTTGACATCACAACGGTTGACCCCGTTTACAGGGAACAGTACGCTGTCGGTGAATTTGAAGGCAGCGACCCAAAGGTTCAAAACTGGCATGAACCAGTTTATATAATAAACATTATAAAAAAGGTTGCCGATATTGCTGATACAAATATTACAAATTATCAATACACAGGTCACTATCAAAAAATTGAATCACTTATAGGAATTAGCGATGGTTCATCGAGTCAAAACTATATTCTTGTTGACGAAAGGTGGGAAGACTGTATTCAGTCTGTAAATGGTCAGGTTCAAAACGGGTATAGTTATTTAGAAAGATTTGTTCAGATTGAAGATGTTGTTGGTGATAAGAGGCTATGGGTTAATGTTACCAATAAAACAACACTACAAATAACTGCGATTCTTACTGACTTGCAATCGTTTGGGTTTGCTGATGTTGTTGAGCCAATTACCTCTATTGTTCATCGTGTTTATGGTGTATATAAAAACTCTGAAAGCATCAATGGGACTGCTCCTGAGTATTTTTTAAACTTTAATTGGTTTGATACGGCTTTTTCTCAAGATTTTTTCATCCCACAAGAACTGTTTAAGATTATTGTTTTGTACGATAACCGTGTCCCTATTCGTGTTTTCGGTGGCGACACATGGATTGGTGAATCTGTTTGGGCTGTAAAGGACAAAGTTTACAACAAAGGCGCTGACCCTGTTAATAATTCAGAGGACAACGGAGACGGAACCGGAGATGACTTTAGATTAAATATTGCCTTTCCTTATCGAAAGTATAATTTGAATCCACGTATTTTTATTATTAACAATACGACTGGATTTTTAGCAAACAACATACAAAATAAAGAAGAGTTTAAATTTGATGACTCTGCTGGTCTTTCTCCGTGTCAGGTTCGTCAGCTTCTTGCTATGTGGACTGCTGAAACGAGAATTAATTTACCGCTTGGATTTAATGACGAGGGCATAAAGGAAAGCAACGACCAGTTCTTCCCATTGAAGAATTACGTTATGCGTCCTTATAATTTTAGTGATAATAAGTTTCCAGACGGAGCCTTTGAAGTGTATAAGGATAATAATATTCAGGATGCCTATGAGGATGATTATGGTAATGAATATTTATCATGGGGGTTAGGTGGTTTTAGGTTCTTGCCTCAAACCAATATTGATTACAGTAAGCCTGACGACACAAAGGAATTTACTACCGTCCCAAAAGTTGGGTTTACTGAGCAAAACTTATTTTGTACACGAGCTATTTGGTCTGAAACAAGACCAATAAATGTTCAAGACACTCCAAGCGTAAGAACATTTCCGGCACAAAACGTATTTGATGTGTCTGACGATACCGGTGAAATTAAGTTTGCTTGGAGCGCAATTTCAGATAATGGTAATAATTTATACGCATTTACTGATTCCGGCATTGTAATGTTGCTTGTTGATAAGCGTCTTATCCACGAGCTAAGTGGACAGGAATTGGCTACGGTTGGCTCTGACATTGGTGGAATTTTGAGTGAGATTTTCATTAATAAAGAAATAGGAATGTCAGATGAAATGTGGCGTTCAGCATCAGAATATTCAAATCAATTGTTTTGGTGTAATTCTGATTCGTCATTTAAGTTTTCTTCAAGCGAATTAAGTGATATTGGTCGTAGAAATTACCACAGTAAACTGTATCTCGAATACTTGAGTGTTTTCGGAGCCGGATATTCCGACAGGGTTACTGGTGTTTATAATATGTATCACAATGAGTACTGGGTTAATTTTAAAAAGAAGGCAACCGATGGTGGTGATATTGCTTTTGGAGATGGAATCTTACACGAGGTTAATCAACTGCTAAATGTGGTAAATCCAGAATATGATGTTACTATGTCCGCAACTGACGCTTATGTCGGGACTGATGGCTCGCTTCCGATTATAATTACTGGAGGAACTGGAGGTGAAATTTTCCTTGGCGGAATTAACAACAACTTGTTCACAAATGCTGTTACTATTTGTGTTGCTCCAGATGTGGTTGGTTCTTTTACTGTTAAATATAAAATACCAGCCGGAGCTGTGGTTGATATTATCACAATCAGCGCAGGTGAATGTTATTGTTTTGACCACCTTCCTCCAAATGGAACTGATTATAATAGGTGGACTGCCGAGCCATGTAATCCTTTTGGTCAAACAGTACAGCCTTTTGATGATTTTAAATATCCAACACTTGTTTACGGAAACGAAAGCGTTAACCGTCAAGTTGGGGCATGGCAAGGAACTTTCGACTACAACTTTGACCGATACCTTTCGTTTAACAACAGGGTGTTTGGAATGAGGGCAATGGAAACTTATGAACTTGGAAAAGGCAGAATAATTAACGGGGCTTTAATTGAGTCAAGTTTAATCAGCGTTTGTGCCGCAACTCAGGTTAAGGATAGGAGTTTGTAAGAATAAGAATAAACAGCGACAACAAGCCGGTACGTGTTGAATTTTTTAATAACTTCGAGCAAGTTTTAGCTGACGATGTTCAGGCTGTGATTGATACAACTTTGAACGTAAATGGATTAAGAAATTATTATGGCTACGAACAGTTTGTTCCGAGAAAAATAGTTTCAAAAGATAGGATGCAAGGACGGTCTATGTTGTTTAAAATTATCCACAACTTAGATGAAGATTTTAAAGTTATTACCACCGAATTAGAATATAAACCATTAAAATAAATTATTATGCCATTACCTTTATTAGCAGCAGTAGCGCCAGCAGCTAAAGCCGCAGCAGGTGGTTTTTTAAAGTCGGCTGCATTTAAAAAATCCGTAAGCCTTTTGGGTGGAGGCGGAGGAGGTGAAGGCGGAGGTCAAACCAAAACAGATGGCTCAGGGCTTTTAAAAAAAATGATGGGCAAAAGCGGAATCTCTTCTGCTGACGCTGCTGCTGGCGTGTATGGAATAGGAAAAACAATTGCCGGTAAAATCAAAGGGAAAAAAGCTGATGAAATGCTACCTATGGGAGAAGACCCCGAAGAGCGTAAATTGCAGCGAGAATATGCCAGAAAGAAAAGGTCGCTTGCTTCTGGCACGGCTATGGAATCTGAACGCAACTCCTTAAAAGAAATGGCTAAACAAGGAATGACGAATTCTTTTAGAGCCGGAGGAGGAACGAAAGGGCTGGCGATGATGAGCAGAATGTTTAATGAAGGTGTGGCAGGACTAAATACAAACGCAGCCGCACAAGAGGCTCAGTACGCTCAAATGGAACAAGCGCAAGTAACTAAACTTGCTGACAGAAAACTTCAATTAGGGCTATTAAAATACAACACAAAAAAGGCTGAGGCAGCCCAAACATTGAAAGAAGGCAAGACAGCGGTAGGTGGTTCTCTGTCGAGAATCCTTGGCGTTGGAACTCCTTATGAATTTGGGGCAGCAGCTCCAGAAAAAGAAACTGCGGAAACAACTTAATATGGCGAAGAAAAATAAATTAAGTACTGTTTTAGCAGACCCAAACGTTGAGGCTGAATCTGGAGCGCCCATTAATACGGCTTTACCTCGTGAAGAGGCTATTGAAGAAAACGCCTCTGCATTGCTTAGAGCAATGGGTACTGGAGAAATGAATCCTGAAACTCAGGTTGAAATTGAAAAGAAAACGTCTGCCCTTTATAAGTTATTGCCAATAGAAATGGCTGATAACGTAGTAAATAATGTCCGCGCTTCTTTTGGGGCTACCGTTGATGATATTAATAATTATGGTTCAGAGGCTCTCGGATTGAAAGCGGATGAGAACGGAATCCCCATAACCCCATCTCAACAAGCTATTCGGGCTATTAATTTTGACAGCTTTCAGCGTGGGCTTCCTCGTGAAGAAACTGATGCGAAACTTGAGGCTGCGGCTCAGCTTGATAATGAAATCTTAGTTGACACAAAAAGGTTTTCAGCCGTTAATGAGGTAATGAAAAAAGAGCTTTCTCCTAAAGAAAAGACAACTCAAGAAGCTCCCATAAACATGACTGTTGATGATTTTTACACTGCGGCTGACGAGATTGATGACCAGATTACTTCATCAGACCCTAATTGGGAAGCGTCAGTTAAGCAGTACAATAAAATGCTTAATTCAGCTAAAGTAAATGTGGGTGAACCAGCAATGGAAAGACTTGGACTTACAGACTACTATCCTGATATTAACACACCGCTTCAAGTAGGGACTTATTCCGGCAGTATAGTTGGTTCTAATCCAATATTTGTTGCAGGAGGTGGGTATGTTCCTTTTGGAGTTATTGACGCAAGGAAGCGTGCGTTAGAGGGAGCAGCAAAAGATAAGGCTATTAAGAAGCAAAAAATAGCAGAAATGGCTTGGGCAAAAGGAGCTGACCAACTTCAGCCACAGATTGACCAAATGTCAATAGACTTGATTGATAAATTTTCCAAAGCAACTGGTAATGATTTTTCAAAGCTTATGGACTTTGATAGTGAATTAAGTATGCAGTGGAACAAAGAAACGCACAGGATGAAAACTTTTGGTGCGCAAACAATTGCCATTGATAAGATAGCCACAGATTTATTAGAGCAAGGCAAGAACGATAAAATGTACATCCCAGACGCGGTGCTTAATACTATTTATGACTGGCGTGCAGGAACCTCTAATGCTCGTCAATTATATGAAAATCCTAAAGAATATGCAAGAATAACAAATCAGCTTCAATCATTTCACAGCATGACCTATGCTGTTAAACAGGTGATGCCTCAGATTCAGAAAGACCAAAGGGTAATGAACCTTAAGACTCGTGAGATGATGGAGCTTGAAGGGACTACTGCGGAAGACATTCAGGAAGCCACCAAGAAAATATATAGTGGCAACTACGACTTAATTTATTCAGGCATGACTAAGTTTGTTGATATGGCTCGGCTTGACGAAATTGTAGAAGGTCTTTTTGGTGATAATAATTTTTATGTAGGAGACCGTTCTAAACCCGAATCAAGAGATGCTGCAAAACTTGACATGAAGAAATATATAATGAGTTTAATTTCTAAAGAACAAACTGTTAAAACACAAATAGCCAATACCGGTGCTTTGTTTCTTAACCGTTTAAACAGAAAAGATAAAGAGCAGGATAAGAAAGAAGCTATTATGACCACTATACATGAGAGGGCGATGGCGCAAAAAGATAACTTTGTTAAGATAGCTCAAAATCCTGCCGAGCGAGGAGTTATGGCTGACCAAATGAAGCAGCTTTATCTATCAATAGGAACTACCCCAATTTTAAATAAAGCCGGTGGTTTCTTAAATGGAATAGTTCGCTCTAACATAAGTCTTTCTCATGCCGCTAAAGGAGCAAAAGAACAAAGGCTGGTTGATGAAATGGCAATAGAAAGTCCGTATGACCATAAAATGTATGACTATAAATCATATCGTAAGCATTTAGAAACCTTATACAAGGGCGAAGGCGGAAAGGTTGATTATAATAAAATGTCTGACCAAGACAAGTACATGTACAATCTAGGAAGTGGTTCGGCTGTCGAGATGAATAAAGTTCAAGGCACGCAGCAGTTTCATCGTTATGATGCAAATGGTCAGCTTAAAGTGCTTGCTGAAACCGATAGCGCAGACGACTGGACTGAAGCTTTAAGTACCGGAACATTTGTTTATGGTGGAAATGCTCAAGTTGACAGTCCTGTTTACGATAAAGCAGGCAAGCAGGTATATGGTGTTATGATTACTTATGAAGAAAATGGAGAAAGGAAATCTATGACGGTGCCAGACGGAACGGTAAAATCGGCAATGGCTTCTTTAAAAGATAAGAACCCAGTTGAGCTTACCCGTCAACCATATCTTACTAAAAAAACAATTAAACTTCCGTTAATGAGTCGTACCATTCCATACACAGATGATATTGGCGTTGCTGGACAGAACGCAGAAATGATAACAACCTCTGGTCAGCATAAAGTTGCAATGGAGCAAGAAGGAAATTATATCCAAGAACCTCCTGCTGAAGTGGAAGTTGAATCAGAAACAATAAAGTTATAAGGAGACTAATGAACGTTAATGTAATGGATACCCAAACCGGAGGCGAAGGAGACACTATTCAATTAGCTAAACCGCCAGTTAAAGTAACTCCTCCTCCAAAAGTAACAGCCAATCCTGCCCAAGAGGTAATGACGAGTGCTGTTGAGATGAACCGCTTTGTTCAACCAACTGAGCCTGTTGTTGATGAAAAAACTCAACCAGTTTCAAAGGTTCCTAATACTGAGTATTGGCAAAAAGTATATGACTGGGTTAGTAAAAATCCCAAGCTAGAAACGGAGCGTGACTTTAATGGATTCGTTAAAGAATATTCTTCTGACCCAATAAAAACAGCAAAACTTTATTCAGCAATTCAAAAAACATCAACGGAATATCCTCGTAATTTTGAAATAGGTTCGCTTGAGGAATTTCAACAATATACCGTAAAACCATTTGAAGTTCCTTCAGCGAAGGATATGGTTAATTCATTGATTAAAACTGCACCGGAATCAGTAACGGTTCCTCCTGTTAAGTTTCCCTTATTAAGCCCTGAGTTTGAAAAAAGGACAGCTTCACCAAGACCTGCGTATAGCACCACTACGTTGGCTTTTGATAATTTACAAAAGAAAGCTGCCGGAGAAGATATAAGCGACATGGCTGTTGCCGCCTCAATGCAAAAACTAAACACTGCAATGCCTATGATGTCTAACCCTTTTTATAAGAAGGCTGACAATGCGGAGCTTGGTGCTAAATTAACTGAAGACATAAAAGGTAATGCCGTTAAACAGGATGAGTTAAACAAAGTTGATAACCAGCTTTTAAAAAACTCATTAGGCGAAGATTTAGGATATACTACTGGGGCAGAAAGAAATGAAATGGATAAGGACAAATATTTTGACCCTGCCGCCCTGCTTGAAGCTACTGAAAAAATTCAAGTTACTGAATTAAATAAGCAGCATAAAATTGAAGATGATGCCTTGCATTATGAGAATGATTTTAAAGTTTACGATGAAATAGTTAAAAATAAAGACTGGAAAAAGGGTGCTGAATTAGTGTTTGCCTTAGAGGGCGTTCCTAAAGGGATGTCGTTGCTGGAAATGAAGGCTGAGGTTATGGATAACTATAACTTTATAAAGAAGCAGCATGAAACAACTAAATCAAGACTTGAAAATTACAACAATAAAAAATCAGCCACCCCTGAAATGGCGGCACAAATTCAAGACGACATTGAGGATAGTGAATTATATGACGATGTTAAGTTCGCTTGGGAAGAAGCTAAGAATTATAAAGAAGGGAATAAGTTTGCTACCAGTTATGACAAGAGAATAGGCAGGCTTATTAATGATGGGTATGTTACTGCTGACGGCAAAAAAGTAAAAGCCACTATTGAAGAAATTGATGTTATTGAAAATTATTTAATTGGTCAGGAAGAGAAAAAGAATCGTACAGATAATTATTGGAAAAATCCAAAATCAATAGCCACTTACGAAGGGTACTACGAGGCGATTGACCAAAGAGCTAAAAGCATGGAGCGTGGGATTGGTGAACACGTTAAAACGCTTAATAAAGTTATTGTAGGCAAGACCGAAAAGAAAATTGCTGATTTAACTACTAAAATTCAGGAAGAATATAATCGTGACGTTGAGTTTTATAATGGCAAAATAACGGAACAGTTCGCTTCAGCTTACGAAGAGGCTTTTACTAATACTCCTCAAGCGCAGGAAATCCGTAAGATGTATTCCGACATGATGGTTAAGGCAAAAACCGATGAAGAAAAACTAGGCATTGAAGCTAAGTACAATGATGAGCTTTCTAAGCTTCCGTTGTTTTCTCAAGTAGCTGCTGAACAAAAAAAGGCTGCTGATGAAATTAACCTTGCTATTAGCGCGAAATACGATAACAAGGTTAGGACTGAAAACAGGAAAATAACTGACGCAGCTCATGATGAATACTTGGGTAGTTTACGTGAGTACGCTCGTAAGAATTTTTCATTCAACATAAACAAGGATAAGGGTGTTCTTGAATTTACCAATGAAGTGACTAATAGTGTTGCGTTTAATTCAGCAACATACAGTGACAAAAAGGATATGCTTGCTACGTCTTGGAATAGGTATAAGTCAACATTATCCAGAGACCTTTACGGTAAATATATTCGTGTACCTGAAAAGGGTCAAGAAGAATTGCCTTGGTATAAGTGGACAGGCAAAAAGGAAAAAAGCAAGGAGCAAATGGCTGCTGATTATGCTAGTGCTAAAAAAAGATTAGGAGCACAAGCTGAGAGGGAATTTTACTTAGACGCAATGGATAAGGTAATGTTCTCGAGCAAAAAGCAAGAGGCTACTGCTTTTCAAATGAAGTCCTATGCCGAGCAAATGGTTGAGGATTTAGATGAGCAGATTGACAATCTTAAGAAAGCGTATCCTAATCTTAGTAGTAAAAGTGCCATAACATTCGCAGCAGAGCCTACACAATTTAATGCAGCGAGTAAGATAAGTTCACTTATGCTTGCGAAAGATAAGTTTAATGAAATCGTTAACCATAAAGAAACTGATGATGGGTTTTTTAAAGATTTAGGTGATGAGCTTTATGGTGGAAAGTTTTATGAATACATTCCATTTGTGTCAACCATTATGGACATTAATCATGGATATAGTGCATATAAAGCCTCTAGGAAAGTTCAGGATGGAAAAGCTCTTACTTACGTAGAGAAGGTTGCCCTTGAATCAATGGCAGGTCTTAAAAAGATTGAAGAATTAAAACCATCTTCTCGTGGAACTAAAGTTGGTGGATTTATAAAAGCGATGCCTGCATTTGTTGGAGAGTTCGTTTCAACTGGAGGGGCTTTTAGAGTTGGTTCTACCGCTGCTAAAGGAGCATTTAAGATGGCTTTAAAAAACAAACTTAAAACCGAGGCAGGAGAAAAAGTTGCACTTGAATTAGCTGGAGCAGAAATAGCTACCGGACAATGGAAGCCTGCGCTCGCAAAGTTAGTTGACGAAACATTTGAAGGTGGAGTTTCTAAGCACATGGCTAGCTCACTTGAGCTTGTTGTTGGTTCTTTGGCACAGACAACAGCAAACCCTCAGTTAGTTATTAAAAATATTATTGACCGAATGACACCCGAAGTAACGATGTTCTTAGGTGGACACGCTGAAGATGTTCATGCGTTAGTTGCTTCTAAAAGCATGAATGAAGATTTTGGTGAAGCTTTTCTTAAAGGAGGTGGATTAGCTTGGGCTGAAATGTTTACTGAGCATCTTGGCGGAGCTGTATTTAAAATGCCAAAAGGTGTTCTTCCTAAAATTGTAAACGATACTGAATGGCTGCAACGTAGTATCCTTGGTGGATGGTATCGTGCGCACAAGTTTGTTTCTAAATCAGAAGCAATCCAATATATCGTTAAAAACAACATGAGCTGGAGTGGAATCATTCCTGAATATTTTGAAGAATTTACCAATGGAAGATTAGGGGCTTTAATCACAGGCGATAAAGAAGTTTGGGACATTGACGCTGAAGAAGAATTAGTGACGTTTTTATCAACCTCTATTTTTGGAGCCGGTATGGGGATTGCTCAAACAGCTCCTCGTGTTGTGAAGAGCGTTCTTAATGATAAGAATGAAGTTAGCCTTACAGTTGAGCAAACAAATTACCAAACCAATAAACCTGAAACAGCTACAATTTCTATTAACAGACAGGCGTGGAAAAAATTCAACGGAAGTATTCTTGGAGGCAATGGTCTCAACTTTAAAGAACTTAAGAATTTCTTAGGTAGTGATAATTTTACGCCTGCACAAAAAGAAGTGCTTACCGGAATTTACAATCAGGTGAAAGCTAAAGAGATTAAAAATAGCCCACAATATGATGCGGCTGTAAAGGAATTTGAAGAGGAGTCTGGAGTTAAGGTCGCTGACAACTGGAACTCAAAAGAAGGTGCTGTTATTCCTACTGTCGAGGGTTCTGACATGGATGAATCTGCTATTTCTTCTGAGGAATCTAAACGAGTTGTATTGCCTCACGATGAGTTCGTAGGTGCTGCTTTAGAAAATGGATTCACTAATTCATTTGCTAAACGAATGACATCAGGATTCACAGCTAAAGACGGTACTGTTTATTTAAGTGAACGATTTTCTTCAAGAGATTCTGTTGCTGGTTCTCCAGTAGAATTAGCGAAAGATGCTCAAGTAGGCGATAAGCAAATTGTAAAAGACCCTGAAACAAATCTTGTTACCGAAACTGAAGTTGTCAATGTAAATGGCGATGAAGTAGTTGTTCGTGATAACCGAACAGGTGAAACTGTTACGCAAACGAAAACCGAGCACGCACAAAGCAAGGCAAACAGTGAGGATAAAGCTAATATGGCTAATCTAAATTGGGCGATTGAAAAGAGAAACACAAGTCCTGAGTCCGTTAGTGTGCCTTGGAATAAAAAGAATTATACTGTTACTTTTGATGAGGCAGGAAATGTTGCTGAAATAAAAGAACCGGATGGAACTAAAGCTGATTTTAGTCCTTCATCAATGAAAGGAATTACCGCAAGGGCTGTTGAAGCTCGTGCTAAAGGTAAGTCTGCTAAACCAGTTGTAGAAACCCCTGAGCCATTAAGTCAGCTTGAGCAAAAAGAATTAGACCATTTGACAGTTAAACAGCAGGAATATGAGGTTGAGCAAAGGGATTTACCGGTTGCCGACCAACAAAGACTGTTTGAGCTGTCAGAAAGAGCCGTTCCAATAAAACCTACGGCACAAAAAACTACAACTACTGCTAAGCCTGAAAAACAAAAACCAGTTGCCGAAAAAAATGAAGTTAAAAAGGTGGAGAAAATAGCTCCAACTAAGTTTGGTTGGAATACCTTATCAAAACAATCAGATGAAGTTTTGGATAAAAAACTAGCTGATGTTACTAAAGAACTAGACACAACCACTTCTGATGATGAGGTTCCGTTGTTGAAGGCTCAGAAAAAAACATTAGAAAGTGAGATTTCAAGCCGTAAAAAAACAGCGAGCAAACAAAGCTCACCTGCATTTAATAAATTTAAAGAAGTTACTGATTCTGTTGGCGAGTTGAAGGGTGTTAATTTTGCGAAAGCAACGATGGTTGGTGATGAGTTTTTCGATGATGCTATTCGTAAAGAACACGCTGATGGTAAAATAACTGACGATGAATTTAATTATTTAGATTTAAAACATAAACTTGCTACTGATGAGTGGGTAAGATTAAACCCAAAAGGAGTTAAATCAATTGATGAACACGCCCAAAAATTAGGGGGAACAGCAATTGTTGGAACTCAAAAAAAACCAAAACTTCAAGTGCAGGGCACGGGAAGGTTAAATGCCTTGTTAGGTAATATAGCAAAAAGACTTGGTAAGGCTTTTCCAAATATTAAAGTCGTTACTCAGTGGGAAGATTTTTTACAAGCAGCAGTAAATCTTGGATTCACTCCTACAATGGCTAAAGACCTTATGGGGATGTACCATGATGGCACTGTGTATTTGAATCCTAACAAGGCCGGAGCAAACACAGCTATGGAAGAATTTGCTCATTTATGGATTCAAATAGCTAAGGAAGTTGACCAAGAAACATATTACAGGGGTCTTCAAATGGCTCGTAAAACCAAATATTTTGATGATGTAAAGAACGACCCTGCTTATAGTGGATATTCTTTTGAAGAGAGGAAGGATGAGGCTTTAGCGAAAGCGATTGCTGACAGAGGAGAATCTATTATTAATAGTGAATTGAACGCTAATTTATATACAAAATTTAAAACATTTTTAAAGGATTTTTGGAATGGAATTAAAAAAGCATTAGGCTTAAAAGGTAATAAAAGTTTAAGAATTAATTCAACCACTCTTGATGAATTTGCTACAACCGTAGCTAAAGAGCTGTTAAGTGAAATGCCTATATCAGCTATTTCCACTCAGGATATATACGACATGGCGCACAACAACATAGAGCCTGAAATTAAAATAAGCAACTCAGTTCTTGCCCCTAGAAATTGGGTTGATTCAGTTAACAGTTGGAAAAGATATTGGTTTGAAGAAAATAAAGGAGCAGGAAAGGAAATTCCGCTTGCGATAAGAAAAGCTCGTGGTCAAATTGACAGAGAATTAAAGGACGCTCAACGAACCGTTGTTGAGTTCAATGCCGCAGTAGAGGCACACCTTGATGATGCTGTTGGTAAAATGACTAAGGCTGAATGGGTAAGTGCTAAAACCGGCAGAACGGTTAAAAAAGCCGAAGACCGAAAAAAAGAGGCTGAACGAGTGCTGGGTATTGTTGATGTGTTTTTAAAACAAGGACAAGCATTTAACACTAAAGACATCCCTGATTTACTATTGATTCCTGCTCGAAAAATGAGGAGCGCTATTGATAATTTGCAAACTAAACTTAAGGACGCTCTTAAGGACTGGGGGATGCTTGAGGCTGGCTCTGAGCTTGAGGCCACCTTAAATAAAAATCATGGTATTTGGATTCATAGAAGCTATATGATGTATGATGTTCCAAACTACCATAAGGTGTATGATAAAATTTTAACACCAAAGCAACTTAATGATGCCGAAAAAATGATTCGTGGAATGGCTGAAAACAAAAACATTAAATCAGTTACATGGGAGACAACCCCAAATGGAACAAGGGTAATAAGATTTGAAAACAAAAATGCAATGTTCTCGGCAGAAATTAGCGAAGACGAAACCGATATACACAACCTTCTTAAGACGTTAATACCAGAAGAAGCTAATGATGTTTACAGCGCAATAGGCAAGAGCAAAGAAGGGGTAATGGATTTTAAGAACGAGACCAATACTCAGGACGTTATTAGATTTAAGTTAACCTCTCAAAACATGCAAGCATTAATGAAGAGCATATTGTTAACGGCAGGAACACAAGGAGAGCTTATTGGCGGAGTAGGGAAAGCAGGAACAGGAAAATTTGAAGCTTCTGTTCTTAAAAAACGAGGAGAACTTGATGAGGTGATTACAGCGTTTATGGGCGAATATACAGACCCAAGAATAAATTTCGTAAAATCGGTTGCTAAAATAACTCAATTACTTGAGAAGGGTAAAATGGAATCCGAACTACTTAAACAAGCAGAAGAAGGAAACGAAAAGGGTCAAGGTTCTTTTTTAAGAAAAAATAGAAGTATTCCACAGGGCGGAGAAGGGATGACGCTCTCCGTTAAAATAGAGCCAAAAGATTCTTTTTTATTAAACGGATATTGGACTACTCCAGAGGTTTATGATGTGTTATATAGAAGGCGGTCATCTGCTTCAGAGTCTCAGTATAGGGGAGTGCAGTTTTTAGCCATGCTTAATGGTGTTGCTAAAATGAACATGACTGTTACTAAAATGGACTCACAGGCTCGTAACTTTTGGGGAGCTGCATTAAACCTAATGGCTACGGGACATTTACCAACCGGTTTAATTAACGCAGTGTTAACAGCTAATAGAGACTTTACCGCAGGGCAAAAGGCTGCGTCTTTTATTAGCGCCCCACTGTTTGTTACTATGATGGGGGCGGAAGTTTGGCTATTGTCAAATAAAAATAAAACCGATAAAAGACAAGCTTTTCAGGAGGCGTATCTTGATGCGGTGAAGTATAATTTAATTGAGCAAAGTGTTGAGGCTGGAATTTTAAAAGAAATGGCTGATAAACTTTACACTGATGCTGTTGTTGGTTCGGTTTGGATGAGGGCTCAAATAAAAACAAACCAAGGATATAAAGCAGCGTTAGACCTCTTTGGAAAGCCATATCAAGCCTCTGATGCTATTTTTAAAATAATTCAATGGGAAAAAGAAAAAAAGGCTTTTACCAAGGCTTACGCAAACAGGCTTAAATCTGGTCAAATGACTCAGGAAGAATTTGACGATTTCGTTAAATTAAGAGCTGCGGAGACTGTAAGAGCAGAGCAACCTACTTATTCTTCGTCTAATGAAGCAATAAAGTTTATAGCTAAAGAAGTTCCTTTTGTGGCTCCATTTATAATGTGGCCTGCTCAGATATGGAAAACAAGAAGGGCTATTATAAGAAACACAAGAGACCTTCTTATTGAGGCTAACGCAGCGACAGACAAGACGGAAAAATCTGTTCTTAGGGCAATGGCAATGAAGCGTATCGCAGGAATGTTGTTTACGACATCGCTTACTCCTGCGCTTATGTACGCTTCATTGTGGGCTCTAGGGTGGACTGGTGATGATGATGAAGCTTTCCGTAAAATGAAACTTGGGTATGATGAAAATTCCCCAATAGTATATCTTGGAGGCACTAAAAAGAAGCCGATAACTTTTGACATGTCTTTTATTGACCCAATGTCTATGTTTCATAAAATGGGGCTAGCTCTATTACGAGGGGACACTGGTTATAAAAAATTAACCGGCTTTTTAAAAGAAGCAGCAGACCCGTTGATTAGCCCAGAGCTAGGGGCGAAAGTGTTGTTTGAGGCGATTAGCGGAGAAGACCAGTATGGTCAAGAAATTGTTAATTCAGAAGAAGATTATCAGTTCTTTAAAAAACTATATCACTTAACAGATGTTTTTGTGCCCGGATTTTATCATAACATGGAAAACATAGGCAAGGGCGCAGTTGGATTTAAGACTGATGTTGGTTATACTTATAGTTTTTGGGAGGAAGTTATAAACACCGAGGGTGGGGTTAAGGCCAAAACAAAAGAAATGGATAAAATGTTTCGCTCTCGCATAGGTGCAGATTGGAAGGGGATAAATAAGGCTAAGGAAATTTATGGAAGAAAAAGATTATCTGGTGAAATTAGTCAGTCAGAAAAAAACGAGCTATTTGAAGACGCAAACGTTTATGCTAAAAGAAGATTTGTTGCTATGAGGGCAAAGTACGAAGCAATGAAACAGCTTGGATTTACTGATAATGAAATCTATAATTTAATGGCCGTTAAAGATTTAAAAGGAACAGCGATAAAGCCAGAAAGCTTCATTTCTAAATACATGATTCAGCAAATAATAAACAATGAGTTTAAAGGAATTGATAAAGGAACTGGTAATTTTATTGGCTCAGAAGGAAGCGGAAATAAAGGCATGTCTTTTGGTTCATCAGACCTAAATCTTGACCTAAATCTTGATTTAGACCTCAAGGTTAAATAAAAAGAATAATGATTTGATTTTGGTAATGAAAATAAGTTTAAATTTGACCACATGGCTAAGTTCAAAGAAAGTCTAATAGACGCGTTAACTGGGTTAAACTCATTAGTGATTAGCGACTCATGCTCTTCTCTTACTATTACTGATTACTCAAATTATGATACAAACTCAGATGATGGTCATGCTCGGACAGACTTCACTGATTATCGTAAAATTGTAATCACAAAACCTGCTGGCGGAACTTGGACAATGTTTCCAACTGCCGGAACCGGCATTGATGAGGTAGTTGCCCCACCAAGCTCCGGCACGGATTCTTTTTCTTATATCATGCAGTCGGTAGATGATGATGGTATTTATTCGGTAAATATATGTTCATATCCAACCTATAACAATGCTGCTACTTATACGGCCACAACCCTTCAAGTGGTTTATTATAATGGTATTTTATATAAATGTATTCAAACTGGAGCCGGTCAAGTGCCAGACGTTTCTCCGTTATATTGGGAAGTGTACACGCCAACAACCGAAGAAGAGTTGTTGACAAAATATTGCACTGTTCAAAACATTGTTATCCTTTGCGTAAACATTAATGCTTGTTATGAAAAAACAATCAATGCCGCCTTTTGCTTGATGAAGGCTAACAACTGCAATGACGATATTTTATGCAAAAACCCATTATTTTTAAAGGCAATGAAAATCATCATTACGCTTGAGGCGGTTGAATTATCGGCAGCTAAAAGTCAATGGGATGAGGTTCAGAGTCAAATTGATTTATTGAAAATCCTTTGTAACTGTTAATGAGTGAGCACGTATTAATAGACCAGTTGTCCATTGACCTTTCGGGATACAAGGATGCTACTAATGTTGCTTCCCTTGCAAACTCACAGGTGTATGGATTAAAAAATTGTAAGTCATCATGGGGGGCTGTGATGGCTAATTTCGCTATAAGAAGAATGTTTGAATGTACTGGTGCAGAAACGTTGAATCAGGTTGAGGTGGATTGCTTAATTGGTAAGCTTTCAGAAAACCTCGCACTGAACTGTTGCTAAATGTACTATTATGAGTGGATGTAAAAAATCTGTAAAACCTAAGCCATTAGGCTTGGATATATGCACGTCAGACGTTACTTGTTTTGACGGCAACCTTGCCTGTTTAGGTGTTCCGCCTAATTCAGATTTAAACGATATTCTTGAAATTTTAGCTAACGCTATTTGTGGATTTACACCTCCTCCGGTTGTTGTTGATGCTGCTTCCGTTACTTATTCAGGCACTACTGTTTTCGGATGCTTTACCCTTACAGGAACCAATGTAGAAGATGTTCTTGAGGAAATCGCTACACAAGCCTGTACGACTGCTGCGGATTTAGCTGCTCTCACTTTAAACGACATTGACCTTGGCGCTCCATTAACGGGATGCCTTGCTCTTGGTGGTAGTTATTTAGCAACAGACAACCCAATAACCGTATTGCAGGCATTATTAACTAACGCATGTGCAAATGCCGCTGATATTATTGTCATTTACGATGACTACACCCCACGAAGCACCTTGGCTTCGGTGATGGATGATAATGACATTGTTTTAACTGGAGCCAACAGGTCTTTGATTGGGCTGTTTGTTTCAATAAGTCCAGCAGCGTATGTAATTGAAGGAAAATCTTTTTCAGTAGCCGCTGCTCCAAATATTCCATTAGCAGTAAGCTCGGACAACTATCTTGACTACGATAGCGTTGGCGCTACCTATATAGTTACTTCCGTTCCTTTCTTTGCTGTTGCACCGCCAATTGCCGCTGGTTCAATTCGTGTATGGATGTTTACAACCAATGGGGTTGGCGTTACTGCTGAAACTGACATGAGAACTTATGGTTGGGTAAATTCAACCTTATTACTTGACGGCTCAATTTCAACTTCTAAATTACAGAACTTATCCGTTACTGGAGCTAAAATGGAAACCATTGGAGCCGCTGCAACGGCAGGGGATGTTCAGTTTTTCCAATTTTCTTATGACATTAAAGGACGCGTAGGTGGATTTACAAATAAAATTGACATAGGATTTTCTACGGCACTTGCCGACCAAGACATACTTATTTTTGATTTCGCTAACGATGTTTGGAAGAATACCCCTATTATCGGAACGTTACTTCCTGCCGCCACAGATAATCAAACCCTACGATACGATGCTGGAGCATCTAATTATCTTGCTTCTTCGTTCTTATTAAATACAAGCACTGTAAACGATGTTGGTATTCCAATTGGGATTCCGTTAGAGGCACTGACTCTTGGCGCTTCAATGAATCAAGGATTCCAGTTAGCCCAACCAACATCGTTTACGGCATCTGGAGTTGGTGGTGGAGTATTGCTTGCAGGAACTTATTATTATGTTGTAACAGCAAATGACGGTGTAGGTACAACGGTTTTCAGTACGGAAATTTTTGAGTCGGTTGACGGAGCCATTACTACTGCTATTGATTTAGCTTGGGATGAACAGCCTAGTGCAGCGTTTTACCGAGTTTACAGAGGAACTGCAACTGGAGTTTACACATTGTTCCGTGATGTTTATGGTTCACCTGATGTTACTGATGACGGAACCGGATGGACGGCTGCGGCTGCTCCGGTAATTACCAATACCGATTCTTATGGAATTTACTTAGGCAATAGCATTATTCATGGAGACCGTTCAGTTCACTTAACTACCGATGTCGTTACTTTCACAAACTACAGTACAACCAAACCAAGGTTGTTTAATATAAATCAATTTGCAGACATTGACGCAGGCTCTCCTGCTGATATAATTGGCGCAAGAATCAATGTATCTACACTGATTCGCAATACAACCAACATCAACTACGGTTTTATTATCGAGGATGTGTTGGGCTCTGATATTAATAATATCGGTGGCAAGATTACCGTGTCTGATTCATCAGTTGGAGATAATGTTGGTCTATGGATTAATGTCACCAATATCGGTGCTGGTGATGGAATAGGCGCTATTATTGAGGCCGGTGGCGCTGTTATTGGAGCAACATCTAAAGACGCTTCAGCGTTGTTGGAACTTTCTTCTACTACACAAGGGTTTTTAGTAATGAAAATGACAGCAGTTCAGGCAAGCGCAATTACACCCGTTGATGGGTTGATTTTATACGCAACCACAATTGACGCTACATTCACTTCTGTTGGATTTTGGGGATATGAAAATGCGGTTTGGGTAAAACTATAAGTCATGGAACAGCAAGATAGAGATATGTTGATTGTTATTAATGAGCGTCAGCAAGTGCAGATGAGAAATCAAGAAACTCATATTGCCGAAACGAAGCTTTTTTATGCAGAAGTAGTTGGTAAATTAAACAATCATCACGATAGAATTTTGGTAATTGAAACAAAACAAAAGCCACCAATTGCTAAATTTTTTGGAGCAATCGGAACTTGGTTTATAGGGAAATAATATGCCACGTAATAATTTAGCAGGTACTCATTTCGGAAAAAGTAAATCAGCCGTTCACTATCAAAAGAACGAGAAGTCGCGCAAGAAAAAACAGCGTTACGATACTAATTTTAATGAAGCTCCTAAGCAACGCAAAAAAAGAGCTATGCTTGTAAGGGCTAATCGTGAGCGAGGAACCTATGGTAATCACGATAATAAAGACTTGGCACATTTTAAAAACAAAGACGGTAAGCTTGATGTTAAACAACAATCAGCAAGTATTAATCGTGGGGATAAAAAAAATGTGTATTTTCGTGTGGTTAAGAAGAAAAAATAAATGGCTTTAGAATCAATAATAGCTGCGATGAATACAGGCAAAACCACAGCGCAACGTTCAAAAGACGCTGGTGTTTTAAAAACTTATTCTCCATCTGTTAAAAGAAAGCCTAAAAAAAGGAAACAATTTAAAAACAAATAAGATGGCGAAAATGACAAATGCAGAGGCGCAGAGCCTAATTAATTGCTTTGACGAGATTTCTTCTCGTAATGCTAATTTACCGGTACAAGTTTGGTATGCTTTAGCGAAGAACAAAGAAAAACTTGATTCAGTTTTTAAGTTATGCGAAAAGGCGCGAATCAATTTAGTTGAGAAATACGGAGCACCAGACGAGAAAAATCCTAACTCTAAAAAAGTGGCTGAGGATAAAATGCCTGAGTTTCAAAAGGAGTACATTGAACTGTTGGATATTGAGGTCGAAATTGATGTCCATAAAATCAAGTTAAGTTTAATGGAAAAAGAAGTTAAATCAATGCAGGGTGTACGTGGAATTTACATGTTCTTCAGTCACTTTATCGAAGATGATTTAACTGATGCTCCTAAAATGGAAGTTGTAAAATAATGATGTAATATGGTGGGCAAACAATTATGGGGAAAGGTTCTTGAAGCTATTAGTCATAATGGCGAAGGAAGTGAAAAACGGATAACTAAGTTTGCCGTTGTAACCGTAATGTTGTTATTGACCGCGTATGATGCTATATTTATTAGCGGACTAAGAATAGATATTGTTTTGGCATGGTTTGGATTAATTGGATATGACGGATTTAGGTCAACCAACGAAAAGAAAATAGTAGCCAAAACTGAAGTTGATAAAATTGTTGCTGAAAAAACATCCTAATTATGTGCGACTGCACTGAAGATGCTACCTCCCAAGATACGGAGGGTGGGAAGAAGCCAAAAGCGATGTCCCATCCTACGCTGTCTTACATCAAACGGAAGCAAATTGTCAATGGAAAAATCATCACTAGCTATAAACCGGCACCAATTCCTGTAAATGAAAACTGAACGCTTAGCATATATTCTTGCAATAATTATACTAATCTTGCTTATGTATGATTCGTGCAAAAAACGTAAGGACTCCGAAAACTCTGCTAAAGATTTTATAAATTACAAGGACACCGCGATGCTTTACAAAGCCAAAAACGGTAGCCTTGTTTATTATAATAAGTCACTAGAACTCACCGACAGACAGCTCCGTACTTATAGTGATAGTTTAAGTAATGCGCTTGAGAATCTTAAAATCAAAAAACCAAAATCAATCACAATTATTAAAACTGTTTTTGTAGTTGATACTTTTACCATAACCCATACTGAACAATTGCCTTGTGATGAGTTTACCAGAGAGTACAACATAGACAGTGCTTATTATAAGATTGATATGACCCTCACAAGGGATTATCTACGCTTCAATAGTATCGAGATACCAAATAAGCAGTCAATCGTTGTAGGGACTAAGAAGAATGGGTTTTTACGTAGGAGTGAATATGCGGTTACTGTTCAGAACTCAAATCCATACATGCAAATTACCGGCATACAGAACTACACAATAAAACCTGAATCAAAATTCTACCAACGAACTTGGTTTAAGTTAACGGTAGGCGTTATTGGAGGGTTTTTCCTTCACCAACAAGTTTCCAAGTGACCCAACTAAATAAAGAAGCACTAAATCCATAGCATAACACTATGCCGCTTTCGGTTTTTAATAAGTAATGAACCCCTACTCCTGCCCACATTCCAAGGCATAAAGGGCAAGTAATCCATTTTAATATGATTGCTTTTATTCGGTGAATACCTGTTGGTTTCCATCCCATTTTAAGAGACCCAACTATTTCCGCAGAAGGCATGAACGTATCGCGAATAGGCTTAAATATTAATGACTTTGTTACGATGATTGTAAGTCCTGCTGAAGACAGCAGAAAGAATATCAACTGAGGTGTGTTCATAAGTTACCCTTTTGCTTTTGCCTTGGCTTTTTCAGCTTTGATTCTTGCTTGATTCATTCCTTGCGAATCACTTTCTGACTGGGCAAACAACTCATCAAGTCTATCAAGAGCTTCATCTCTATCTTGGAATACCTCATTTTCCTCTCCTACATAACGAACACCGTCATAAGCATCGGTTGACGCGCAGTAAGTTGAATAATTTACCAAGTAACCGCCAGTGGCAGGCTTAAGAATTGGGTTTTTAATATATTCCATAGTTAATTGTTTTAAGCTGAAATCCAAGTTGACAAATCTGCTATTGCGTTGTTAAGTGCAACTTGAGTATTTCCCTGCCAAGTTGGTTGATTAACCACATCATTTGGGTCAAAAAACAGGGCGATTGCCTCTGTGAAATTATTTCTTAGGGTTATATTTGCATGAGTGCCCTTATTTTCGGCAGGATGCCTTAGTTCGGGGTTGCTGCTCTGGTTTATGAATCTACCTATCGGCATTAAGTCAGACCTGTTTATGGTTTCCCAGTTAACACCGTCTTTACTTACGGCAATAAATTCCGTCCAAGCAGCATTGATTAAAATTCCTTGTTCTATGTAGATTGCCATAATATTAGTTTTGCACCAAATATATGAAAAAAATAAAAGCCGCCCCTTTTAAGAGCGACTTTTTCCCAATCTTTAATAAACCACAATAGCTGCAAAGGGCTTATTTGGACTGTAAGATTTTAGAAAGGCATATCGCTAAACGAATCACTATCAGCAGGTT
>Ga0209641_10000777_pt1 | contig 29424 bp, 27 predicted proteins | sample RifCSP16_1_FD_184022 | JGI IMG/M metagenome (GOLD analysis project Ga0209641, IMG submission 184022) | Soil microbial communities from Rifle, Colorado - Rifle CSP2_sed 16_1 (SPAdes) (version 2) | ecosystem: Environmental > Terrestrial > Deep subsurface > Rock core/Sediment | place: Rifle... | reverse complement strand
CGCGGCGAACGTGATCACTGTGGTGAAGGCGCGTCTAGACATGGCCGTCCGAGCCGATGATAGCACATTTTGGCTGCGGCACGTGCCGGGGATACAATCTCACGCCAGGAGGTTCGGCATGACACGTATGACCAGCCGCGCGGCGCGCCTGCGCCAGATCGAAGAGCTGCTGTATCGCAGCAGCCACGGCCTGAGCGCGATCGAGATCGCCGAAGCGACGGGAGTCGATCGGCGCACCGTCTACCGCGACGTCGAGCTGCTCGGCGAGAGCGGTGTGCCCCTCTGGCAGGACGAAGGTCGGTTCGGCATCGTGCGCGAGGATTATCTCTCGACGGTGCGCCTGACCCTGCAGGAGGCGCTGTCGCTGTTCATCGCCGGGCGGCTGCTGGCGCGCTTCGCCGACGAGCGCGATCCGCACATCGTTTCCGCGCTTACCAAGCTGGCCGGCTCGATGCCTGAGCCGCTCGCCTCGTCGCTGGCGCGCACGGCCGAGTCGGTCGCGCGCCAGCCCGTCAACGATCGCTACGTGCAGGTGCGCGAGGCGATCACGCTCGGCTGGGCGCTGCGGCGCAAGGTGCGCCTGTGGTACCGCTCGCCGCGCAGCGGCGAGGTCACGATGCGCGACTTCTCCCCGTATTTCATCGAGGCAGCGGGGGCGGGTTACTCGGCGTACGCCATCGGTTACGACGATTCGGTCGGCGCCATGCGCACGTTCAAGCTGGATCGGCTCGACCGCGCTCAGATGCTCGACGAGACGTACGAGATCCCCCCGGAGTTCGACCCGCAGGCGTACCTGGCTTCGGCGTGGGGCATCATGACCGGCGAGAGCATAGCCGGCGTCGTGCTGGAGTTCAGCCCGCGCGCCGCGCCGCTCGTGAAGGAGCGGCGCTGGCACGCGTCGCAAGAAGTGGACGATCTGGCAAACGGCGGTCTGCTGTTTACGGTGAAGGTGAGCGAGCCGCGCGAAATGGCGCCATGGATCCGCTCGTGGGGCGGCGACGTCGAGGTGCTGGAGCCGCCCGAGCTGCGCGCCGAGATCGGAGCCGACGCGTGGCGCGCGGCGGCGCATTATGAGCGTGACGACCTCCAGGCAGCCCCAGGCGGCTCGGTTCGGGTCGAGTGACACAGGTGTAGCCGGGGGCGCAGATTTGCCACCAGTGTAACACCGCCGTGTGTCAGATACGATCACATGGCAGTATAGACCTAACAGGTCTTGGAGACCTGTTAGGTCTTGTTTACTTTACGAAGAAGACGCCGCGATACGCGTAGTTGGTGCACAGCGCCGCCAAATACGCCGTCGCCTCGACGATCTTGCGCTCGGCGTCGTCGTGGCGTATCCACAGCTCAAGCGCCCGCGCGCGCGTGATCATCTTGTCGACAAGCTCGGCCACGACATCCTCCGGAACGCCCGTCCAGGCGGCGATACGCGGAATCAGGATGCGCCGGTACGCGCGCAGGAAGGCGTGCGCATGATGGTGCGTGCGCGCCGGCCGCCCGTTGACGTGCGGCGGCCGCTTGAGGAACAGGCTCTTGAGGTCGGAGTCGACGAAACCGGTCGCCTGGCGCCGGTAGTCGGCCAGCCGCGCCTTCATAAACTGCGCCACGGTCATCGTCAGGTTCTCGACCGGCTCGTACACCATCGCCGGGTCGCTTTCGACGAGGGGCGGCTTGCGCCCGTATTTCTTCACCATCCGATCGACGTACTCCAGCTTGCGCAGCGCGCCCGGTCTCGACTTGTATTTCTTGCGCCAGTTCTGGCGCGGCTTGATCCACACCATGAACGTCTCGGCGAAGTCGTCGTCGGGGTGTTTCTGGGCGTAGTGATCGCCGCCGGGGTTCACGTACTCCTTGCTCCAGGGGTTCACCCGGCGAATGTAGCGATTCGTCGCCGGATACGTGCGGAAGAAGTGTCCCTTCACCTTGAAGATACGACGAAATTCGCGCGTCTTGAATAGCTTGTAGGCGTAGCAAAAGGCGTGGCCTATCTCGTGCCGCAGCGTGTCGACAATCTCCTCGCGCGTGTAGGCCCAGCCTCGGAATTCGAGGTTCAGCTCGTTGATCAGGTCGTCGCAGTCGGTGAACGACACCGAGATGTTCGGCACGCCCTCGATGCAGCCGTAGCCGTCCGACAGGTAAATCAGGGGCTGCAGTCGGGTAATGCCGACGCGCTTCATGTCACGGCGCACGATGCGAATCGCTTCCCCCAGGAAAGTGCCTTCGATCGTGTAACCGAGGCGGTGGATAGGCGTCGTCAGGATTTCGAGTTTGAGCGTTTCCGGACTGTACAGCAGATCGTGGGCGCTGGGCACGGCTGGCTGTCTCCCTCGCCTGGCGCAATGGCTAGCGCACTTGATTGTAACCGGACGCGCGTCGCTGTCAAATCCGCCTGGCCGCCGTATCCGGTAGTATAATCGCGCTGCCATGACAAACACGATTCACAGGGGAGGCCCTATGCTGAAGAAATCCTATCCGAAGAACAAGAACACTTGCCGCGTGACGTTCGAGCTGCCGGGCACAGCCGGCGCGCAGACGGCGTGCCTGGTCGGTGACTTCAACCATTGGGACAAGACCGCGCACTCCATGAAGAGGCGCAAGAAGGATGGCGCTTTCACCGTGACGATCGAGCTGCCGCGCGATCAGATCTTCCACTTCCGCTATTGGCTCGACGATTCGCGGTGGGAGAACGATTGGGCGGCGGACGCCTACGTGCCCGGCCCCTTCGGCGACGAAAACTCGGTAGTCTATACCTGAGCTCTGCCGACAAGGGCGATTTCTGATCGAGGCCCGCCAGGTTTCCGCAAACCTGGCAGCTCCTTTATTTCAGTTCTCGGCAGAGGATGGCTCGTGCTTCACAGGGAGAGTAACGGTGAACGTGCTGCCGACGCCCTCTTCGCTCTCGACCTCGATTCGTCCACCGTGCGCCTGGGCGAACTCCTGAACGATCGCCAGACCCAGGCCGGTGCCGACCGCGTCGCCTCCACCGCTGCGGCGCACGCGGCGAAACCGCTCGAAGATGTGCGGCAGTTGATCGGCTGGGATGCCGACGCCGGTGTCGCGCACGCTGAGCCGGACGTGGCCGTTCATCTGGCGCACATCCACATAGACCTGGCCGCCTTCGGGCGTGTATTTGATCGCGTTGGACACCAGATTGGTGATCACGCGGCGCAGCTTCTCTGCGTCGCCGGTCAGCTTCTCGGTGGTTTCCAGCCTGCGATTGACGGAGATGTGGCGGGCGCGGGAGTGTCCGTCGATGTTAGCGAGCACTTCGTCGACCAGCGCGCAGAGGTCCACAGGCTCGCGCTTGTATTCCATCCTGCCCGAATCGAGCTTGGACAGGTCGAGGATGTTGGTGACCATCTCCATGAGCGATTCGGTGTTGCGCTTGATCGCGCCGAGAAACGGCTGCACGCCTGGGTCGAGGCGACCCAGGCGCTCTAGCAGATCGGCGAAGCCCAGCATGCTCGTCAGAGGTGTGCGCATGTCGTGTGTGATGATGGCGAAGAAGGCATCTTTTTGCCGGTGCAGCTCCTGCAGCGACTCGTTGGCCTTGGCGAGATCGGCGGTGCGCTCCCGCACCATCTCCTCGAGGTGGGCCATCATCGCCTGCGTGCGGGTGATGTAGGCGCGGAAGGCGTACACCGACAGGAACACCGGCAGGAAGAACACCAGCAGGCCGGTCAATCCAAGCGCCTCGTAGCCGAGGGCCAGCGCGCCGCCGCCGACGGCCATCGTCGCCACGTTGATCGGGGCGGCCCAGGCGAAGTTCTCGCGCCAGATGGTGAACGGCTTTTGCGCCCACTGGATCGTGATCATGACGACGAGGGCGACGGCGTTGACCAGGTCGTCCACGATGGCGGCCAGCAGCAGTAAGGGCAGGTCGGTCAAGATCAGATTGCCGGTCAGGGGGCCGCCGTGCGCCCACTGGAAGACGAGCGCGCCGACCAGCGTGGCCAGCGCATTCATGCCGGCATTGAAGACCAGGACTTCGACCCCGCGCTGCCGGTTGAGCTTCTGTCGGCGCGCGCTGATGACGGCGGCCGTGGCGCCGCCGACGGCGCCGACCAGGCCGGCGTTCACCGGCGCGAAGATCAACGCCGCGGCGAAGCTTACGGCCGACGTGATCGACAGCTCGATGCTGAACGGCTTGGCCTGCAGCAGTGTCGCCGTCGTCCATTCGGCGGCGGCGGCAAGCAGGCAGAACAGCAGCAGCACGAGCGGCGCCGCCGGCTGCGCAATCAACGAGCCGATCAGCACGGCCGTGCCGATGGCCCCGACCACCGCAATGTAGATTTGCTGCCGGGTGACGCTCATGCTGTTACATCCTGTCTCGCCCTGCCTCTATTGTATTGAAAGTTTGCAGGTAGTTACATGCAGGTGTGTTACAAGACCATTGGCGCTCGAAAACGCTCTCAACTCCCGCCAATCCACTCCCATTCCAACCTCACTTGGATTCTCCGAATAAACCTGGCAGGTCTTCACGGTTCAGCCTGTGGCCAACATCGGCGGGCAAGACCTGCCAGGTCTATGGCTCGGGATTTTCAAGTGCGGGTGGTATATCTACCTCTTGGCGTTTCCGAGCACAGCCGGACATTTGTGAAGATGGAGCGTAAATGAGAACAGGGGTGCGATGACGCACCCCTGTGTGAGTGAAGAGCCTTGTGGCTTCGCCAATCACGGAAGTAGTTGGATTCCGGTCCAGTTGTATCCGCCTGTCCAGTTGTATCCGCCCGTCCAGTTATAGCCGCCCGTCCAGTTATAGCCGCCCGTCCAGTTATAGCCGCCCGTCCAATTGTAGCCGCCGGTCCAGTTATAGCCCGACTGCCACAGTGTTCCCTGCACCCATTCCTGCCAGTCGAGGCTGCCCGTCCAGTTGTAGCCGCCGGTCCAATTGTACCCGCCCGCCCAGTTATACCCGCCCGTCCAGTTGTAACCTTCGGGCGCGACGAGTGTCCCGTCTTCGTTCACGAGAGTGAACTGATCGAACAGAGAGACGCTCGGCCCCACGTAAGGCTGGCCAGGGATCATGCCCGGGTTAGCCTCACCTGCCTGCGTGTCGGCCAGCGCGTCAGGCGCCCGGACCCGGCCCGCGCCCTGCCGCCACAGCGAGGCGCCCTCGATCGGCTGGGCCGTGATCATCAAGTGATGCTTGAGTTGCGACGGCGTCCAGTCGGGATGCGCTTCGAGCAACAGCGCGGCCACACCGGCGGTCACCGCCGTCGCGGCGGAAGTGCCCGCCGCTTCGTAGTAGCCCCCCCGTACCCGATTGTCGCGATGCTCCCTCGCCCACGCGGCGCCGTCAAGCATCGTCGAGACGACGTGCGCACCCGGGGCCAGCAGCTCCGGCTTGACGAAGCCGGTCTCCGTCGGCCCGCTTGACGAGAACGGCGGGATGGCGTCGTCGCTCGAATCGTCGGGCGTGTAATTGTCGGTGAACGCGCCGACGGTGATGACGAAAGGATCGTTGCCGGGCACGGCGATGGTCATATTCGCGTCGCCCATGTTGCCGGCGGCGGCGACGACGACGATGCCGGCCTGGTGCGCCGCTTCGACGGCCTGATTGACCGGGCTGGCCCAGTACGGGCCGGTGACATACGCGAAGAGTGAGAGGTTCATCACACGGATGTTATACTCGTCCTTGTGCGCGACGACCCACTCGATGCCTTCGATCAGATCGGTCTGCGTGCCCTGACCGCTCGCGTCCATCACGCGCACGTCGATCAGGCGCGCGCCGGGCGCAACGCCGGCGAAACCGTTTGCCGTGCGCCGGGCATTGCCGACAATGCCTGCTATGAAGGTCCCGTGACCGAACGGGTCGAGCGTGTTCGACCCGCTGTCAAGGGCGTCGTACCGGGCGACGACACGCTGCGCCGGACGGCCCTGCGCGTCGCGTAAAAGATCGGGGTGGCGCGCGATGCCCGTGTCGAGAATGGCGACGCCGACGCCTTGACCCGTGTAGCCTTGCACCCACAGCTCGTCCGCGCCGACGGCTTCTGCAAATCCCGAGGAGTCGGCGTCAGGCCGGCCCGCTGCGCGCACGGGCGTGTCCAGCGTCACGTGCAGACCGCGATTGCGCAGAGCGCCGAGCGCCGATTCCGGCATGTCGGCCGACACAGCCTGAATGAGCGCGAACCGGTGTGTGACGAAGCCACCCAGCGCCTGAACCGCGCTCTCCACTTCGGCGATCGATCGTCCCTGGACAATCGCGCGCACCGATTGCGCCGGTGCGGCGGCGGTGAAGCCGAGCGCGGTGAGCACGATCGCCGCGCAGAGTGTTGCTGCGACGAGAGTCTGAGATCGCCGTCCGGCGAGGTGTGCTGGCATGCCTGCCCTCCTGATGTTTCTCCGATATGACTATAGCCGAAATCGGCGACGGGTTGCGTTGGTGGTTGGAGAGTGGTGCGTTGGAGATCGCACGCCAACAAACCCCACCAGACGCTTCCAGATCGTGCGATTCGATGCGACGGGTTGGGGCAGGATTGAAAGCGGTTTGAGCGCTCTGTGTGATGGTCCCGAATCGCGCGCGCCGTCGCGCAGCACGAACATCGATTCTGGTATAATATCGCCGGTTTCGCCCCTGGCGAAACACACTCTTTCTCTGTGTGCACGCAAGGTTGTCATCAACCGTAGGGCGCGTTTCCATACGCGCCGCAAATCGGCGGCACGCTGCGCGGAAAGCCGCCCTACGTCTGGCCTGACATGTTTTGCGTGCACACCTTTCTCTGTTGAAAAGGACTTCAACTGTGTCGAGGACGGGTCGCTTCGCTCTACTCCTTGCCGCTGCGGCGCTGATGAGCCTGGCGCCGGTTCAGGCGCCGACGTTCGCGCAGATCGCCACGCCCGCCGCTCCGAACTTGCTGATCAATGGCGGGCTGGAGGGCCAGTACGTGATGCAGTGCAGCGCGAGGAGCGGACCGCCATGGGTAGCCGTGCCATGCGGCAATCCGATCGACTTCGGGACGACGAAGCTGTGGCAGACGGCACAGGTGCCGGTGGGGTGGACGGCGTGGTGGCTGCCGCCGAATGAGAATCGCCGCGATCCCAATTTCTACAGTACCTATCCGAATCAATGCTACGACGAGGACGCGCCGAGGGACTGCGTGGCGTGGCACAACCCTGAGTATCGCGATACAGCCGGCGGACCTCAAGGCCCCCCGTATCGCAAAGTAGCCGGAGACAACTCGCAGAAGTACTTCACGTTCTACAGCCTGCACGAAGCGGGGCTGTACCAGACCGTCGGCGGCCTGGAGCCCGGCCAGCGCGTGCGTTTCAGCGTATATATGCAGGCGTGGTCGAGCGCGGAGAACGATCCGTTCGCTTCGGCCGGCCAGCCGTCGATGGGCATGCGCGTCGGCATCGATCCCCACGGCGGCAATTTCCCATGGAGTCCGAGCATCGTCTGGTCGCCGGTCAAAGAGGCGTTCGATCACTGGGAGTTGTTCACGGTCGAGGCCGTCGCGCAGTCGGATCGCGTGACGGTGTTCACGCGCTCGCGGCCTGTGTTCGCGATTCAGCACAACGACGTGTACGTGGACGAAGCCAGCCTGATCGGGGTCGGCCGTGGGCCCACCTCGACGAGCCGAGCGACGCGCGCGTCAACGGCGACCCGGACACCGACGCCCAGCCCGACCCAGACCGTCACTCCCACTCGAACGCCGTTCCACGTGCCGACCCGCACGCGCACGCCGACGCCGACGGCGACCTTCACTCCGAGCGCGACGCCGCTCCCAACGAGCACGCCGACCGCGACCGCCACGGCGACGCCGACCCTGCCCGCTGTGTTCGCCACGGCGCCAAGCGGATCGGAACCTGTGTTGTGGGCGGGCGGCGTCATCGCCGGAATACTGCTCGTTGCGTTCGTCATGGTGCGCATCGGTTCTTCGGGGGCGCGCGACGAGACGTAGGTGAAGAGACCCGGTTTCTTCGAGAAACCAGGTCTCTGAAGGCTAAAGCGGTGGCCTCAGCGCATGCCACTCGGTCGCCTGCTCGTATGCATGCGCGACGCGCAGCAGCGTCGTCTCGTCCCACCATTTGGCGACGAGCTGCATGCCGATCGGCAGCCGTCCGCTCGACACGAACCCGCATGGCACGGAGATCGCCGGCGTGCCCGCCAGGTTGAACAGCCGCGTGAAGCGCGGCAGGCGCGCGCCCGCTTCCGGCTCGCCGATGCGCGGAGCCGCGATCTGCGTAACCGGCGTGGCGAGCACGTCGATGGATTCGAAGACCTGGCTCAGCCGATGCCGCCACTGCCACTGAGCCTGCCTGGCAAATGCATAGTCTGTCGCGGTGAAAGCGCGGCCCGCCTTGATGCGGTCCAGCACATCGGCGCCGAACTTGTCGGGCTGCGACTCGAACCGCTCACGATGAAACGCGGCGGCGTCGGCCATGAGGATGACGCCCGTCGCTTTCGTCATCTCCGCCGCCTTGCGCAAATCCACCTTGACGATCGTTCCGCCCAGACTTCGCAGCGTCTCGATCGCCGCGCGAACGGCCTCGACCATCTCAGGCTCGGACTCCTCGAAAAAGAAAGCTTCCGGCACGCCGATGCGCGCTCCGCGCAGTCCCGTCACGCCGTCGAGGCTTCCGGCATAGTCGGGAACCGGTGCGTCGATCGACGCCGGGTCTTCGGGATCGTGGCCGGCGATCGCCTGCAGCAGGATGGCCGCTTCGCGCACGGTGCGCGCCATCGGCCCGACGTGATCGAGCGACCACGATAGCGGCACGACGCCGCGCAGGCTGACCCGCCCGCGCGTCGGCTTGAGGCCGACGATGCCGCACAGCGAGGCGGGGATGCGGATCGACCCGCCGGTGTCGGAGCCAAGCGCGCCCAGGCACAGCCCGGCGGCGACGGCGACCGCCGACCCGCCGCTCGATCCTCCAGACACGCGCTCAAGGTCCCACGGGTTGCGGCAAGGACCGAAGTGCGGGTTGTCGTTCGTCGTCCCGTGCGCCCATTCGTGCAGATGAGTTTTGCCGGTGAGAACCGCGCCCGCCGTGCGCAGCTTCTTGACGACGGTTGCGTCTTCGGCGGCGACGTTATCGATCATGAACGGCGATCCGGCCGTCGTGCGACGACCGGCGACGTCGATCAGGTCTTTGATCGTGATGGGAATGCCGCCCAGCGGTCCGTCGAGGTTGGCGGCGCGCTCCGGCGGATCGAAGACTTCGAGGTAAGCGTTCAATTTCGGGTTGAGCGCCCGAATGCGATCGAGGGTGGCGGCGATCAGATCGCCGGGCGCTGTCTCGCCGGACTGCAAGGCATGCCGAGCGGCGTGGATCGAATCGACCGGCAGAGTTGGCGGCATGCTGTAAGAGGACGGAGCCGCGCAGGGGTAGCCACCAACAGCGGGCTACTTCAGAGGAATAGCCGGGAGGCGTTTGAGGGTCCGGCTGGCCGGATCGATCGTGATGCCCACGGACTCCAGCGCGGTGATGCCGAGGATCGGCTCGACATCATTCGGCCCCAGGATCACGCGGCCGGCGGTGATTTCGCCCATGAACTCGATCTGCGCCAGGCCGAAGGGATATTCTTGCAGCGTGCCGTCGGCCAGTTCGTAGGTCGTGGTGCCAACCGCGCGGACGCCGATGTTTTCCATCTCGGCGGCCGGAGCCAGCGTGTCGGTCGCGCCGGTATCGACGAGGAAAACGGCTTCGTAAGCCGCGCCATTTGGGCGGCCGGGTGCTTTGAGTATCACCGTCACGTACGTAAGGCCCATCATTCATCCTTTCCAGCCTCAGTATACGCCCTTAAAGACCTGGCGTCAATCTCCTTTTTCGCGTTAATTGACGCGGCGCGCGCAAGCCGGACATCCTGGCCGATCAGCTCTTGTTGTTGATGGATGGTGCGTTTGCTGCCGTCCATATGTTCGGCCCAACCTATCCGGGCGCGAACGTCGCACAGGCGGCGAGGGCGCTCATTGACGCGCAGGTCAACCGTGGCCGCACAACACGAAAACGATGACAATCGTCACTATTCACGAGAGGCTAACCGGGTTAGAGTAGTCTGGCCGCACCATCACGAGAGGTCTATGATGCGAATCACACACGTGTTTCAGTCACAAGTGGTTTCAGGCAGTCCGGTCCAGGCGGGCGACATCACCGTCACGCCGCAATCGCGGGCGCTGATCGTGCGCCTGCGGTTCGGCGGCCTGGTCTGGCGCCGGCCGACAGCCGTGCTGGTCGAGCGAGCCGGGCAGACGTCCCGCATCCCGATTGTGGACGTCACCCGCGTCGTCCAGTTGGCGCTACTCGGCGCCAGCGTGTTCGTTTTTTTGATCACTGTCCGGATCCAATCCAGTCGACGAAAGGAGAACAGGCCATGAGCAACGGGTTAGACGAGTCCGCCAAATCCGGCGGCGCGAATCAGCAGCAGATCCTTCAGACGATTGCCGACAAGATATTCGCTCCCGCCAACGCCGGCGCGGTTTATGGGGAGCCGGTCACCGCGGGTAGCTACACGGTGATCACGGCCAGCGAAGTCGTCAGCGGAGGCGGTGGCGGCGGTGGTAGTGGCTTCGGGCCTGCCCAGCAGAAACCTTCGCGGGCAGGGCCGACGACCGAGTCGCCGCAGCCCGAAACGATGGCGGGGGGCAGCGGCGTCGGGATGGGTGGTGGAGCGTCCGCCCGGCCGGTGGCCGTGGTCGTCATTGGGCCAGAGGGTGTCGAGGTCAAGCCGGTGTTCGACGCGACGAAGATTGGCATCGCCCTCGCGACGACACTCGGCGCGATGCTGTTGATGCTGGGGCGGATGCGGAAAGCGGGCAGACGCTGAGCTGGGTCTATCCTTGCCGCCCTCACTTCCGGTCTGCTCATCCTGGGATCGAACCTGGTTGTCGGCATCCCATCCGTGTCTCAGCCTAACGCTGTCTTGATGCGTTGAGGGGTGAATGGAATCTGCCGCACGCGCGCCCCGGTCACGTAGAAGATGGCGGTGACGATACCCATCTCAGAATTCCGTAAGAAAGGTGCGCGGCGTGACGAAGCGTATCGTCTCGAACCTCCTCAACACAAGCAAATCCTCGTCGCCCGTGACGACGTATTTCGCCGCGCCGGCCAGCGCGGCTTCAATCAGCATATCATCTTTCGGATCGCGGCAAACCCTCACCGTTCGGGTTGGCGTAACCAAGTCGCCGCGCAGGGCAATCAGGTCCAACAGGGCTTCGACCTGGGTATCGCTGACGTGATATTTCTGGCGAATGCGCGGCAACGCCAGCTTGGCGATGAGTTCGTTGCGCAGAGGTATGGAATACACCAGGGTGTATTCGTTTTGGGCCAGGCGTGGAATGATCGGGCCAACTGAACCCTGTGGCCGTATGAGCGCGCGGATGAAGATGTTCGTGTCGACGACGGCACGCATCAGGCCTTCGATTTCCGCGAGCGCACGGCCTTGGTGGCTTCGATCACATCCGCCTCAACTTCCTCATCAGAGTATTGAGCATTGACTCGAGCCATGTACGCCAGCGCGTCGTCAATGCGCTTGAGCACGCCCACTTCGTCCGCGCGGATGAAGCGGAGGTATTGCTCGTAGGAAATAAGCACTGCCTCGGGCCGGCTGCCGCGTGTGAGAATATACGGGGTCTGGCGCTTGACGACCTCGTCGAAGATGGAGCGGAACTTACGCTGCAGCTCGGTCACGCCGATGATCTTGTTCATAGGATTCTCCTGGTTTGAGTACACACCTCGCTATATATTCTAGTCTGTTCGCGGGAAAAGTCAACGTAGTGGCTTCGGGCCTGCCCAGCAGAAACCTTCGCGGGCAGGGCCGGCGACCGAGTCGCCGCAGCCCGAAACGATGGCGGGTGGCAGCGGCGTTGGGATGGGTGGTGGAGCGTCCGCCCGGCCGGTGGCCGTCGTCGTCATTGGGCCAGACGGTGTCGAGGTCAAGCCGGTGTTCGACGCTCGGCGCGATGCTGTTGATGCTGGGGCGGATGCGGAAAGCGGGCAGAGGCTGAGGGGATGTCAATCATTTTGCTCCGGCGCGCTGCCCCTTCTCGACCAGGTCGTCCAGTTAATCTTCCAGCGGAGGCGGAGGCAGCGTGCCGGCTTTGACTCGTTCCCAGCGTTCGGCTTCGATCTGCCGGAAAGTCTCGATCGCGCGTAGCACTGGCTCAGCGGCGCCCTCACCAACCTGGTGAGTGACCGCCGCGCGCAGCGCGTCGAGCAGGAGGTGATTGACCTCTGGGCTGTCGCCACCGTCTTCGATTTGCATGGCGATGGCGTTGACGATGCCGTTGAGCTTGCGGACTCGAAACAGGGGCAGGCGCAGACTTTGGATGGCCGCCTTAACGGGGTCGAGCTACACTGCTCGCGCCCGGTCGTAGCGCATCGGTTCGTTGGAGGGTTTCCAGGTCATCGCGATTGTTCCTCGCGCCTGCCGGTGTCTCCATCTGGTGCCTGGCAGGTCAGCCTCACTCGTATCCAGGCGTCAATCCCTCCATCTCGTCGACCCAGTGCCGGTAGTCGTCCAGCACGATGGCGGCTGTCTTGATGCGTTGAGGGGTGAACGGATGAGACCACTCACTGCTTCGGGATCGTTCGGCCGCCATCCCGTTCAAACTCCTTCTGCGGCGAGTAATTCGGCAGCACGCCTGACGGCGCGCAGGATGCGCAGATGTGAGCGCAGCCATATTGCGGGCCATTCAAGCCGAGATCATTGCGCAGCACATAGAGGAGTGGCGTGTCCGGCGCGACTTCCACCGAATACGGTTGACCATTGACGGTCAGCGTGAGCTGGCTGGTCATCAGCATATACCCCAGAAGGTCTGCTCGAAGGTCAGTGCGAAGTCGTAGCCCTGAACATCGAAGCCGCGCGACTTGAAATACGCTTCGGCACGGCGCGCGAGTTCGGCAGTTGCCATCGCCTCACGCGGGTCGTGTGTGACTTTGGCGAGCCAGGGCGGGCCAGGCCAACCCCCGCTGCTCCAAAGCATCGCAGATCGTGAATCTGCGATGCTTTTTCTTTATTGCGATGCCCTCTGTGTGAGAACGAGTGAGACAACTCGCCCGTACACAGTAGAGTAGAGGGCGAAGGAGAAAACACATGATCCACAGCCTCCATCACAGAGTCTCCAATGGGTAGCCCGGTGGTGATGAGTCCACACATGCCCGTGTTGAACGTCGAGGATGTGTTGCAACTTGATGTGTTCGGCGGGCATATCAGGGCCATGAAGGTGATCACAGCCAATCAGAAACGGAGGTGAGTAGCATCTGAAAACAACGCCCCTGGTCGTCTCACAGGGCGTTGTCGTTTGTGGCAACTGGAAAGCGCGTAGCCGTGCTTGCGCAGAATCTGCTTCAGCAGGAGGCGCAGGTGGGGGTGCGTAATCTCTCAAAGGGTCTTGTCGATGATGACGCTCTGCTCTTCCGCGTCGCCTTAACTTACGGCAGCAAAGAGACCGGAGAGGGTTTCTTCCTTCCCTCGCCGAAATACAGCGCCCTGAATCGATCCATTTGCTTGATCTTGTCAACGAGCGCCCGTTCCTGATCGGAACTGGCGACGTTGCGCACGAGCGTCTTGGCATCCGCTTCGTTCAGCCTTAGTACCAGATAGTTCGCGATCGCGGAAAAAAGTGAAATGTTGAAGTCCTTGGCCTCCTGCGAGGCCAACACGAGTGAAATGCCATACTTTCGGCATTCCTTAGCCATGGTCGGGATCAGTCGCAACCGAGCGGCGCGATGCGCCTCGTCAAACACCACTGCGTGCGTAATCCGCTGCTGGATGCCCCGGCGGAACATGTCCTTGTAAAGGCCATAAAAGACCAGGGACGCAAATGCCTTTTGCAAGTTGTCATTTTGCGTGGCGTGGATGCGAATAACAATCGGCTGCTCGCTTTCCCACAGGCTCTGGTGGGATTCGGCTAAATCAAAGAAGCCGTAGTCATCGAGCTCCTCCAGCCGCCCCAGAAGCGTGCGCAGCCCACGGTCCGGTTTAGGATCAGCTCGGAGAATCTCCATAAACCTCCAAAATGGCGGCTCCGGCAGCTCCCGCAAATCGGCGTTTGGGTCGTCCCACCCATGCTCAATGAAACTCTCCTTGATCGCCTTGCGGATACGTTCACCCTGAATGTCACCCAGTTCCGGAAAGATGGCGGCAAAAATATCGCGCAATGCACCGGCCACGTCCAGATATGCCATGCGTGATTGCCGGTCAAGGACTTGCAACGGGTTGAACCCCAATCCGTGAAAGTCAAGAAACCGCACTCCTGACACGAGACTTTCAAGTCGCTCGTCGATGTCCTGGTGATAGGAAAACACGATCGGCCGAACGCCAGCGTCGAGCATCTGTTTGCACAGGTTCAACAGACAGGTTGTCTTGCCCATGCCGGGCAGACCGGCGACCAGAAGGTGAGGATTCCCCTTGACCGTCAGGGGCCATCGGACCTCCGATCCCGTGAGCAAATCGGTACCCAGACAGACGGAACGTTCGTCCTCGTCACTGTTCCCAATATGTGGCAGACCGGCAGTTTGTGTCTGGGACTCACCGCGTGAGCCCTGGTCCGCGACGTCCGTCAGGCTTTTGCCCTGACTCAATCTCTGTTCAGGAGCTGTCAGCCGCGAACCGTTACGATCCGACTCCTCCGAGCCCTCAAATTCTTCGGCGTGTGACTTGGCAGAAGCTGCCTCACCTTTTCGTCCCACAGCAGCAAGGTCAATGAACGCCTCTCGGCGGAAGTCCGAGTCGGGCAGCAGGCCAGGACCAAATAGGAATATCCGCGTTTCCCAGCCTTCGGGCGAGACCTTTAGCGGTGCTGCTCCGGCGTATTCCGGGCAAAACACCCAGCCCCGATCCACCTTGTCGGCCGTCGTAAACGAGTACTCCCCGCCTTTCTCAATCATCCGGTCGATTTCGGCGACGATGCTCTCGTACCGGTCCTTTGCTAGGTAATGCCGGTTCGCTTTGTCCGCGTAGAAACGCAATACGCGAGCCAGTTTCGCACGCCGCACGGCCCGGAATGAGGAGCCTACGTTTTCATTCGAGTACCAATCGTCCCAGCGCGCACGCAGGGACTCCACCTGTTGGCGAATGCCCTCCAATATATCCGGGCTTCGCGCGGCTCGCAGGTGTCGACGGTATTTGACTTCAATAAACTGAAACAGCAGCCCCTTGCGCGGGACGAGCGACACATAGATCAGATCTGGACGTGCTCTGCCTGTCAACGGGCCAGCCTCAGGCTCTTCCTCGTCAGTCTCTCTGGCCGACAACGGCGGAATTAGATCCAGCACGTCGTCAACAGGAATCAGAAAGCCTGTTTCGAGCGACGTCCAGCAATCACCCTCCTCGAGCGCTTGGCGACAGTTCGCATGGCACAGCGCCAGTGTAATCAGTTCCGAAGTGGGCGCCTTCTGGCCGGTTAGACGGATCGCCAGACGCCCACTGAGGGCTTTGAGGTGCTCCATGAGGAACTCGGCGTTCCGCCGACTACGGCTCAGCCCCATTTGATCGAGCGCGCCGTCCAGCAGGTTTCGGACCTCTTCAAGGTTGCTGGTCGAGGTGATCAACTGCAAGCAACCCAGGTCTTCACGTTCCGGCACACAGTCGATCACGTAAGCGTCATAGATTTCCTTGTTGTCGCGGGGTGAATCAAAATACTCGATACCCGCGTTGCGGTCGAGCGTGATCACCCAGTCACACAGTCGATGCAACTCGCGCAGGCTGTGGGCCTTCTCGGGTGAGATCTCCGTTCTCAATATCGGCAGCAGAGCGTCGGTGGAGATGCTACGAGCCACGCATCGCCCAATGGCCTGCTGCAGTCGGACCAACCGCTCTGTATGCGTCCGATCTGAAGGATGTTTCTCCCCGTCCGCCGAGGCCAAAACGGCACTGCGCCACAACGGAGACGGCGTGCTCGTGTATTCCCGCTCGAAGAAGGAAAGCAAGCCGTATGCAAACAGTGGTCTAGATTCCGGGGCAGACCGGTCAGGCACGACTCGCGACTCGAAGGTGTCGAACGCCACGGCGATATGAGCCGGCGTCTTCGGGTCCTGCTCGCTCTTGCGAGCCCAGCGAAGCTTGGGCAGGTTCATCCCTCCCGGCAGGCTGAGCGACTCCAGCATCCAGCGGTCTTCAGCAGATAACACGCCTGCCCCGCTGCGTCGTTTCTCCCGGGCTTCGGCGATGAACCGCCCTGCCACGCCACGCTGCTCGTGCGATGGATAAAGCTCCAGGACGAACGCTGGCGCTATCTTGTGCTCACTTTCGTCGAGATCGTCTTCGGGTGTGGCCTGCCGATACTGATCCTGAACCCGGCCAAGCGATCGTGCCACCGTGAGGCCGTCGCCCGGTCGAAGGGCGTGAATATGAAGGAGCTTTGACGCATCGTGACACTCGATGTACTTGAGGATCTCGTTCCCCAGAACCTGTGCGCTCTGCTTCCCCACGGTCGGCACCGTATCGGCCGTTTCGGTTTCGCCCAACGCTCGGGCCAGGATTGCCACGGCAGCCTTCGGTTCCTTGTCACGATCGGGCACCATGCCCACAGCATGGAAACCGAGCGTATCGGCGAAGACAAATGAGCTCCCATCCTCTAGGCCAGGTAGAAACGCCGGAAACATCGCACCATCCAGCACTAAGAACTCGTCTCTAATGTTCTTTGGCGCGGCGCCCTGTTCGAAAGCGGCATGGAGCACAAGGTTGTCGTAGGCGACATGCCAGGCCACACGCAAAGGATGGTTGGGCAGGACGATTAGCCCAATCGTCCGACCCGACAGCGTTTGGATTTCGACAGTATTTGCCAGAGCCAACGAGGGGTCCCCCTCTTCCAGCAGCGCCGCCCAAGCCAACAGATATTCCTTGACCACCGTATCGAATGCTTTGGATTTCTCGTCGTAGATCTGACCCACCCCATTGTAAGCTGCAAACCGTTCGGCCATCCGCCGGCTGGCATTGCTGGCCCGATCCCAGAGTGCTTGCCTCGATGGCCCCGGCAAGGATTCAGGATCTGACAAAGGAACAAACTCCGGTTCCGCCGCCCGCGCGCCCGAAGCCCGCACCCTGACACGCCAACGCCCGATAGCTCCCAACCGCTCGGCCCATTGCTGTTCCACCTCACGAATCAACGACGGACTAAATACCCGGAAGCTCTTCCTATGTTGCGGCATACGCAACAGCACGAAGTCCTTGGAGTCCACCGGTAAGGTCTCTGTGGATGAGGCGAGATCCGATACGCTCTCGCGGCCATCCAGTTCAATTAGCCCCTCGCTAAACGTCCGCACCCTCTTGCCAACGCTGGCTGGCTCGTGTTCCGGCGGCTTGCCAAATCGTATGGTGAATTCCTCACTCTCCTGCGGCTCCACGTGGTCATTGCCGATCACCGAGACAACCATTTTGGCGCCGATCAGCGCGTCGTCGCTCAGCATGGAAAAATCGTCATTCGTGAAGCGGCATTTTTCTTCCTTCTTGCTCGCGTGGGGAACCTCCCGCGAAGCAAGTTCCTCGTCCATATCGGTCACAATCACGACGCGGTACTCGACGGTACCCTCCTTTAGGTTATCCGGGCGAGCCTTCCAGCGGACTTCCAGTTTGGAGTAGTCCCCTGTTTTGTCGGCGTCGGGATTCAAGACGAGCTCCGGAGGGTCGCCAGCGTCGTCTCCACCACTTAACCCGGACCATTTGGCGATCCGTTCGGTATGCGTTCGCCACGGCACAAGCTCGATGCTTTGAATATTCTGAGCCGCCCCCTCAACCCGTAAGGCACGGACCCACAGGTGCGCCTTGTCAGCCAGTTCGGCTAACGCCGGAAGGAGCGGCTTGGTGGCTGCCGACCGCAGGAAGCGCTCCAAATCCGTGATCTGCCCCTCAGAAGGATTGAGCAGCTTGAGTGCTTCGATGCGTTGTGCGGGAGTCAATCCAGCGACTGCTGTTCCCAACAGGCGATCCACGAAGAGGCGAGAGTCATTTAGTCCGTCGTCTGGATTCGCTTCATCATCCTGTTTCACTGGCCACAGGCCAAGCAAATACAAGAGTTCTCCCGGGTGCCGCCGCTCTGCTGCAATGCGGGCTAGAAAGTCGAACTCGGTCCAGGGCGAAACCCTGAAGCGGTGGCCGAATCCCCGCGCCTTTTTGATAGCCCGATCTGCATATTCCCGAATCTCACGCGACAGGCGGCTGGTCACTTCATCTCTGGCCTGGCGCAGTGCCTGATGGAACAGGCTGTTTTCATCCACTTCCTGTGCCGCACTGTAGATGCTATCCATGCCGGCACCGGCCCGGGCCGTATCCACCAACAGCAACACGGCCTCGTCTTTCGATTCGCGCAGCTCGACGGCGCGATCGGCGGTGATGGTGCGTGTCTTCGCATCCTCCACATCCGCTACACGCCAGACCCTCCAAGCCGACGGCGCGAAAGTTGTGTCTCCGGCAAGCGCTTCAACCACGTCCGGTGTCAGGCAGCGCACAAAAGCCATAGCCCCCTGATCGGGTCTACCGAGCACCTTTTCGAAGGCCTTGGCGACAAGACGCCCATACAGTTCAGTCCACACCATTGTCACGCTCCTCCAGGCGCTGAAACCGTGGTCTCAGTTGTTTCATCGACTCAGCATCATTCACTCCTACAAGGAGTCCCAGATCGCGCAGCCGCCGCTCCAGGACAAGACGATTCAGCCGCAAGAGTTCGTTGGAGATCGTCATCCCGGGCGCTGCCTGATCAACACAGAACCCATACCGCTCGCGAAGAATCTGTATAAAGTCTTTGAGCGACAGTGTTCGATAGCCGCTCTTGTTGGCAGGTCGCAAGACGTGGAGATGCACCAGATAGTCGAGCACCGAGTCGGTGAAAACCAGCGAGCGAAGGTCGCTCCTCTTGCTTGGACCGCCGACGTCAATTTTGCGAATGACTGCCCGCCTCGCAGCCAGACCATTCGGGCGGCCGATTATGAAGGCGGAGTCCAGAAGTGCGACGACATTGTTTTGTGTGCTCTTGCGCCCTTGCAGGTATGTGAGCGCTTCCGCCAGGCGCCAGGCCGGGTTCGGCTGAGTGCGGTCGTTTCTCATCATCTCAGCAGTTTCGGGATAGTCCTCTTGCAGGCGGTCGGCCAGTTCTGCGGTCTTGCGCTCCAAATCATACAGAATCGGCTGTGCTTCCTCCCTCCGCTGGTGAAGGAGTTCGCCTAGCAAGTTAATCCAGTCGGTGGCGTAGGGCCTCGTTTGGATGCCCAGTTTTTTCAGTTTGGGGTCATATCGTGCACCGTAGTCCAGCAGCCGCAGCGCCATCAGGACCACCGGGAAGCGTTCGATGCGCCGCATGAAATCGTCCATCGACTGCTCGGCCAGCGCCCGCAGACTGCGTTCAACGCCGTTCGAGCAATCCACGAACAGATATGTCGGCTGTTGTTCGCGCTGCTCGCGGATTTCCCCTGTCTCAGCCCACTCAAACAGGAGTTCGATGACGCTCGTGACGATCGTTGTCAGCCCAACGGCCACGCACGACTCTAGCAGTTCGACAAAGGCATGCCGAGGAATAACGCCCGCGTAGGTACGAACAAAGCGCCGGATGTCTTCAGAGAAATGCTGGGCCGCTTGCTCGGCGACAGGACGCTGATTCGAAATCCGCTCTCCTTCGCCGCGCAGCTTGTCAGGCGCCGCTCCCAGTTGCTGCGCAAGCCGGATCATTAAGAGCTGGTCGATGCCCACCGCTGTTTCTTCCTGAAAACGATCGGCGGCGAGATCACCCAACGGTCTCTCGTGCACCACCCCCTGATGGAATGCCTTAAGCAGCACGTTATCTTCAAAGCCTCGGCCGATGGCGAACCAGCTCTTTTCATTCTGCTGATTCGCTTGCACATTATCCCCCTTCTGATCTGCCAGCATCGCCACGATCATCTCGGGGACGTAACGAAGGTGGGCCACCGCGTCCGGGAGATCGACCCAGCTTGCCATGTAGTGCGCCGGGGCGACGCGTTGTACCTGCTCGTGTCTCCCCAACGCGCGCTTGGTATTCTCCAAACAGAAGCACAGCAGCGAGTCTCCGAGAATGGCCTGCACGGTCTCGTCTTGAAAGCCTTCGAACGACTCAGTCTCTGCCAGTTTGTTCGCCACGCGCTCGATCGTGGCCGCCCTTCTGCGTTCTTTTGCTGTTCCGGCATCGCTGCCGAAGGTTTCGAGAAACTTCCCTTTCCCGCGGCGATGCCCGAAGCGGAACATATAGAAAACGGCGGGAAGCACTGCAGAGAGATCGAAATCCTGAACGGAGACCGGCAGAGCTTTGTCGTAGTTTCCTGTCCAGATCTCCCGGGTCATGCGGCGACCGAGTACATCGTCCACGATGGATCGGGCCGTAATGTGTGTCCTGACGGCGCTCATGTCTGGGCTCCTGACGCAAGGGCAGTGATGATCATCCGCTGTCGTGGGCCGCTTTCAGTCTCGCGGATAGCCGCGGAAACTTGGTAGATCGCTGCATCCTGCATTGGGTTCCATGCCAGCAGTTCCCGTTCATCTTCGCGAACAAGACGCTGCACGAAGATGGACAGGTGAGCAAAAGTGTCGTCCGTCGAGACGTCACCCAACTGGTATCCGTCGGCAAGCTCCAGCAACAAATGGAATAGTTCGGCGCCCAAGCGCAGGCGTTCTTCGTTGCGGCCATTGCGATAACGATAGACCAGAAAGGCCTGCCGATGCAGCCGCTCGACCCCTTCCGTGTCGAGCGGAAGGTCCGCTTCGATCCGGAAGGCGCTGAGTGGTTTCTCCACCCAAAATGCTGTCTCCGTAGGTGTGCGAGGCGTGACGCGCAGCGGCACCACACCAGGCCGGTCAAGTGCTTGAGGCGGCAAATCCTCCAGTCGCGAAATTCCTTTGCACAGAAGTTCGCAAACTTCTGTCAGCTCGTGCTCGTCAGCCAGCGGCAAATTTCGAAACCGACGCAGATGCCGACCCCGCGCGAGGTCCAGCGCATCGCGATTCCCGGCGACCTGCTCAATATCTTCCGGAGTCCATTCGAAGAAGGCCCGCCGCCGGGCGGATTCCAAAGTGAGCTGGGGGTAGTGCGGAGCAGTTTTGGCACTGTCTGCGGCGGGTGTGCTCAACAGGTACCGGTCAATCTGGGGATGCGCTTCCAACGCTGGATCAAAGTGAGCGAGTTCGCCGAGCACTTCGCCCTGCCGTGCCGGCGAATCCGCCGAGAACGCGCGGTTCCAGTAAGGAAGCGCGCCGGTCTCCAACTCCGCGTGATAGTTGTCGCAGAAGTGGATACCGAACAAGATGTAGACCAGGGCGGCTCGTAATTCGCGCATGGTGATGTGCGCTTCACCACGCAGGTGGACGGCCTGCAGCGCCTCGAACAGCCGCTCACGGGCGCGCGAGCGAACTCTCGGTTCCGCCAGAGCGGGTAGAGTGTCAGGGCCAAAAACGCGAGCCGCCCCGAAAACCTCGCAACGTTCCTTCGCCGAACAGGACTGGCACGGCGACCAAATCTTGTCCGCTTGTTCGCCACCGTATAGGTGGTCCATCAGACGCCCCAGAAAAGTGGCCTCGATTTGCTTCCGGTCTGGCGTGATGCCTCCAACAAGTGACCGCTGATTGAGGCTGATGAACCGAATGTGTGATTCCTGCGTGGTGGTCTCCTGCTGGAGCAATTTATAAAGCACCGCGACCAACGGTGTTTCGTTGCCTCCGTGGCGTCCCTTGTATCCCTCGACCCACTCAAGCAAGCGGCCGTCATTGATGGCCAGCAAATGGACGATGTCTTGATTCGGCGGCCCGTCCTGGAACGGTGCCAGGAACTTGTCGAGGATCTCGTCGGCCGAACGTCCCCGCCACGAGGCGGAGCCATCCAGGTTCATACGTACTAATGAACTATTGGGAACAGACCCTTCTAGGATTCGCTCGGAAGACTGATGTGTCCCCAGTCCAAGCCGGGTCGCCAGGTGCTGAAGCAGCGCGGTCTTTCCGTCACCGGCATTTCCACAAAGGATCACAAGCCGGACGCGTCGCTCGCGGATGTCGCGAACCAGTGTCTCCTCCAGAACGGTTTCCACATAGGTTTGCGCGGCGAACTCCGTGTCGAGCCCGCGCGTTTCGCGGTTGCCCCAGCGTGAGCCGGGATACGACTGCAAGAGGGACCGCAACCACTCCACTCGCTGTTCGCGCAATTCCGGTTGTGAGCCTTGCTGTTCAGTCTGCTTCAAGGCTGCGGATATCTGCGGCTGTTCCGGTTTACCTTCTTCGACCGGTGTCGTTGTTTCCCTTAGTTCTTGTACCTTCAAGGCGGCAAGCGCCTCTGCCACGTTGGCGAACCGCAACCGAGGGTCGGGGTGAGTCGCCTTGTCGAGGAATGCCGCCAGGGTTTGGCATTCCTCGCGGTTCACGCCTTCCCAATTCAGGCCTCGTTTCTTATCCAGTTCTCCACCGTAGCGGAACGGCTCCTTCTCGAAGATGATGTGGAAGAAGCTTGCAGCCAGTGCGTAAATGTCGTCCGAAGGAGAAGCAAGCTGCTTTTCCTGATACGAAGGTGAGCAATACAGAACCGTGCCCGGGGCTGCCATCGGCTCGCCAATCTTGCGGACGAAATCATAGTCGGTCAGCACCAGGTCGCTCCCTGAGACGATTAGGTTGCGAGGGCTGACGTCGCCGTGTATGAGGCCATTTCGATGGGGCACATCGAGCGCCTCGCAGATGATGCGTAACCACCGCAAGGCCAGTGCCTCGCTCGAAGCTTCCTGTTGCTCTTCCGCGAGCAGCGAGAACACGCCAGCGAACTCAGCGAGCGGTGCACCGGAGATCCACGTCATCAATGCGATGAACTCGTTCTCCTGCCATTCCCTGGCCACTTCGAAGATCGTGGACAGTGCCGTATGCCGCAGATGAGATCGCACAAGACTGTATGCCTTCAGAACGCGCTGACCCGTCTCGCCGTTGTGGGCGACCTTGGCCACGTACGTCCCCAGATCCTCTCTTGTAGCTCGGTCGATTTCCACCACCTTGAATGTCGTCCCCACGCCGCCCGAACCCAGGCGTGAGATGATGCGATAGTCGCGGTCGCGGAAGCGAATGACCTGATCCTCAGTCCAGAATCGGGCTGGTGGTGGAGCCGGTGGCGGGACCGATTCGCCAAGCAGTTCCGAGAGGGCCGCGTCAAGATCTCGCAATGTGCCACGCTGATCTGGTTCCCTGGCCAAACCATGCTCGAAGACCTCTGCCGTTCGCCGGCTCAGATCATCCTCCCGGCTTTGGAACAGATGGCTAAGACAGGCGCAGAGCGAATACAGATCCGAGCGCTGATCGGCGACGGCCAAGCCTTGTGCTTGAACCTCGGGTGCGACCGTGGCCAGGTACTGCCCCGCCGGCAGGCTGCTGGAAGCCACACTAATTTCGGACGGGATTTTTGTGCGTTCAAAACCCGTGAGGATCGGCGAATTGTCGTGCTTGACCAGGATCGTTCGGGGAGTGAGGTTTCGATGGATGATGGGTTCGTCGTCCGTCCCTGCATGGTGCAATTCGGCCAAGGCCCGAACGACATTTCGCGCGAATGCGAGCCGGCTGCTCGCCGTCCATGTCATGTCGGTGGCTCGGTCCTCGATGCAGGGCGCCGCCGGATCAACGACCGTAAAGAAAAACATCTCCCCTTCGTATCCGGGGGCGTCCTGATAGGAATCCAGAATCCGCGGCGCCCAGGGGTGGAGTTGCAAGCGGTGCAGCGCTTCAAACTCCCGCTTTGCCTTAGCTTCAGCGTTTTTGTCATCGCTGGCGGACAAATCGTAGAGATGCAACACCACCCGATCGCGCCGTGCGGGGTGGCTTCCCTTGTAGATACGGTGGAAACGCTGGTCCTTGGGGGTTTGGAGTTCCAGGTTGACGTACCCGGCCAGCCGCCTCAGTGATCCGTCGGTGGCCACCACGCTTCGGGGCTGCAAGATGCTGGCCAGCCGCTTCACTTGTTGAGGCGACAGCACCCGCGGCGCATCAAAGTCGATGGCGGCTTTCCAGTCGTTCAGCGTGTGAAACCCGACGCCGCGCACTACCTGGCTGGCAATCCGCTTTACCTTGGATGGATCCTGAGTGAGTAGGATCGCACCATCTACGCGGGGAAGTTCGGGGACGACGCGGCGGAGCGTGGTTCCAACTTTGCGAGCCTTGTTCGTCAGTCGATCGGCTTCATTCTCCACGTTGATCTTATTTTCATCGACCCGTTGAGCTGTCCAGTGTTTGATTTCAATCACTCGAACCCCAGATTGTCCGATCGCGACGAGGTCGATTTCGTCGGACTGGAGCTGATGAGTGACGGAAAATGCTAGGTTTGTGAGCAGGATCCACTCTGCATCGCCCGGTTCAGATTGCAGCCGACTCTTCAAATGCTCGAAACCCTTCAGCTCACTCTCATTTGCCGCCGGGCCACAGGGGAAGAGCATTACTCTCATCTTCTTACCTCCAAGTAGTCCCTGGGGGGTGCCCCCTTAAGCGCGGGGTTGTCGCACTCGATGGCGCTCATCGCGTCATCGACTAGCTTGCCGATGGTGGGCTGCAGAGCGCTAGCTATGAGACGTGTCCAGCGCGCTTCCTTCGGCATCCAGGAGATGTTTGTGGCGCGGTACGCGTCGGGGTATTCCGGGTCGGCGCCTTCCGCCTTCTGCGCGGCGAGTTCGTCGGGCTTGACCTCGAAGGCATCGGAGATGTACTTGAGGAAGATCGAGCCGAGGACGACGTGCTTGTACTCGGCGGCGTCCATGTGGCCGCGCAGCTTGTCAGCAGCAGCCCACGGCTTCTCCACGAAGCCGGGGTTCGCGCTGTTGCCTTTTGTCTTTTCCGTTCGCTTGCCTTTAGACATTGTCGTTACTGTTCACCCATGTGAGTTCATACCCCACTATGCACCAGTTGATCACAGCCGGTATAGCGCAAGATTGAATTACGCTGGTCGCCGATCAGATCAGCTTCCTGCACCTGAATGTCGGCGCTGGGCAGCATCAATGGCGCTTCGCCATCCCAATTCTCAGTCAGAATAGCATCGCTATCAAGCTCGCGCTGTGCTGCCGTAGGATGCAGGAGATGACAATATCAGGCTAGAAGCCGTTCCTCAAACCACTGATCGAAATCATCTTCGCTACGGCTGTTTTGGAATTGATGTTCAGTCAGCACAGCTATGAGAGCGTTCTTGGCGTAGAACCGTATCATGGACAAATCTGCATCAGTGACCTGCACACTGCCGGAGTGCACTATCTTCGATCGCGTGCGATAAAGCTCGGAGACACGCCTCTGGATTCTTTGCTTTGCTTCAAACGTCAATCCAAGAAGGTGCGCACAACGCATTCTCAGTCGGTACGTCAGCTCAGATTCTACTTTGCTGCCCAGCAACAGACTCTCGAGTGAGATGGCATACAACAGGAAGGCTTCCTCGCGTCTTTCGTCGATAGTCGCTCGACCAGCCCACTGGAATGCCGACAGGATTCGGTCCTCGAAACTATTGCGCTGTCCATTAGCCAAGATATCAGCGACGCGTCTGAAGCCAAGCTTCGCACTCTTGTCCGAGTCCATTTCCGCTAGAGACAGGTCAGCCAGGGGGCCCCTCACTGACTGGCGAATTACAAATTCTGGCCTCTCTCCTTCCTTGAAGGCTGGCTGCAAGTCGACGAGCCGATCTCCCTCGCCAGGAAGGAAAACATGCGCGCAATCCCCGCTGGGGTGAATCACGTCGGCGTAGAAGTTGACCACATCCAGGGTCAGCCGTAACTCTCGGAGCGCTTGATCATAGGCGGCAGTCTGATCAACCGCCTCCGCATCGACGCGCGCTATTACTTTGCCTCCAAACTGGTCGCGCAACTCCTTCGCGAAATCCTCTTTGAATGCATGCTTCTGTTCTGGAGTGTTCGTTCCACTCTCGATGATCACATTGGTTTTGTCGAGCAACTCACTCATGCGTTCCTCATCCGCCTGATAGAACCTGACCTTTCCGATGTCAACCGGAAGTCCTGCTGGGGCAAGCCCTATCACGCGGATATGGACACTCCAGAAACTTGGCTTGGTCGCGAGGGCAGCCTGAAGCTCCTTGAGCGATTCACCGAGTCTCTGATCCAATGAAGTGTGTGGAAATGCGTTAACTGCATCAAGTGCCCTGAGAACCGCTACCTGAAGTAAGGATTCGACGGCTTTTCGGCTAAAGTATCCCGTTGCCGCTACCGTCTTGTACAGACCGTCGAGACATCTCTTATACTGAACAACCTCGTCCTCCCATAGAATCAGTCCACCCAGATCTCTATGTGAGAACCATAGTGTCGGCTGATTAGAGGGAACTGGTTGATTCCCCTTCGCCGCGATCTCTTTGATGAATGCTGAAAGCTCTTTAAGTGTCTCGTTCAGGCTCATGTTAATTCGGACGCCATCTGGCCAAACAATCGATCCTACTTCATGGGTCTCGCCGCGAGCCGGGTTGGCTCCTCCTGGATCGCCAGTCACGACGCGAAAATCACAACGAATCGAGCCGTCCGCGACACCGCAAGCGCGCGGACGGCTCTCAATGAGTACGATGTCAGACGACCCTCAGCCGACTTCGCGCCGATGATTCCCCCGGGATGTCCCCCAACATCGCGGCGCATTTTTATCTCGCGCCTGGCGCAATTTTACTCTTGAATAGGGTAACGGTCAATAGGCCCGCCGTGCGCAACCCATAACACGACGACCTGAATAGGCCCCTCGGACAGGCGGTTACGGCTCGACCTGGTTGTGGCGTCCTGTCAATCGACCCGCGTCCGCCCGTCGCCGGTGGCGAGATGAACATCAGCTCGGCGGGCGTTTAGCCGAAGGTCAGGTCGTCGGCCTGCTCTTCGTCGATCGGCCAATCCGGGCGCGTACGCAGGTATTTGACCAGCCATTTGAAGTTGCGAATGGACTGGATGTCGGCGATGTGGGCATATTGACATCTCCCGAAATGGTGATAAGATTAAGTTAGTAAAAAAGCCGTGAGGCTTCTCCCGCTCCGCGAAAAGTCGCCGACTGTGGCGGCCTGCCCCCTTCTCCTGTGAAGGATTGGGCTAGCGGAGCGGGTTCTGTTATCCGCGAAACTCCAGCAGTCGTTTCAACTTCGATTCAATCATCTCGTAAGCGCCTGCCTCGTCCGCAGTATCGCGGCGCAGGATCGCGCCCGCGACCAGATCGGCGATCTGGATCAGCGATTCGCTCCTCGACCGCTTGGCCAGCACGCGCTTGAAGTGTCGCGGAATGCCGCGCGCTTGCATGAAGCGCCGCAACTCGGCCCGTAGCCGCGCCGCCGATCCGAACTCGTCCAGAATCAGCGTCGCCCCATCGCGCGCAGTGGGTGGGATCAACTGGATCAGTTCGGTCAAGAAGTACACATAGAAATCCAGCCCGCGCATCACCCGAAACGGATCGGGCAGTGTCGTCTTGTCCACGACGACGGCCCATGCCTCGAAGTCGGCTTCGGCCAGTGTCTCGAAGGCGCGGCGGCGCAAGGCGCGTGACGATAGCGTGTTGAACTTAAACTCGTAATCTCGCGGAAGCGCAGAACTCCGGCGCAGGTCGGCCAGTTGTTGGCGCAGCCCGTCAGGCTCGGCAGTCGCGATCGCGGCCACGACGAAGTAGCGCAACGCACCCTTCCCGAAAGCAAAGCTGACATCGCCCGACTCGTCGCCGGCAAAGGTCAGGGTGATCATCGCTCAGTTTAGCTCCATCCACGCTTTGAGTGTCGGCCTCACGCCGACCGGCGCTTGCGTCGACTTGAGGTACGTGTTGGCGATGTGCCTCTCGGCCTTTCTCCTGACCGTTTCATCGGCGAAGTTCGACGCCTGCTAATCTCTCTAGGTATCCACCCACCTCAGCCCGGTCCAACACCGAAAGGATAGTCTTGACCAGAGCTTGCGCCGACTCCACACTGAGCTCCACCGCGACTCGGGTGCCTGGCCCCTGCGCCTCATTCACAAAGTCGATATTCAGCGCATGTTCCAGCGGCGCATGGAAGGGATGATCATACGACACGTTCGCCTGACGCAGACCGAACCAACCGCTTGTCCCTTTGCCGCTCCCCTCGATCTCCACTTGCTTGACAATCATCGTGCACATCCTCGCACTCCTTTGAGGCTCAACCGGCCGGCTATGCTGACTTCGCCGGCGTACTGAGATACTTTTCCAGGAAGGCGAATATCTTCTGCCAGCCGTCTACCGCCTGCGCCTGCCGATAGTCCCGCCGGTCATAGTAGAAGAAGCCATGGCCCGCGCCAGGATACATGTGGAACTCGTAGCTCTTGCCGTGCTTCTTGAGTTCCTGCTCATGTTGGGCGACCTGTTCTGGCGTGGGGTTTCGGTCGTCCGCGCCGAAGAGACCCAAGAGCGGGCAGGACAGGTCTTGGGTGTACTCGATCGGGGCGACGGGTTGCCTGGGCGTGAGATCTTCCTGGGCCATCACCACACGCCCGCCCCAGCAGTCCACGGCCGCGTCAGAGCCTTTCACCCGACACGCGACGAGGTAAGCGTGCCGGCCTCCTGAGCAAGTGCCGAAAACACCAACTCTGCTGTTGCTATAGGGCAGCGCGCGCAGGTACTGCATTGCCCCCGCGACATCGCCCACGGCTTGGTCGTCCGGAACACCCCCGGCGGCACGCACCTTGGCTGCCACATCCTCGGGAGTCCCATGTCCGGCACGATAGTAGAGATTGGGAGAAATCGTGGCATAGCCATGATGAGCGAACTTGCGCGTCGCCTCCCGGTACCATTCATCCCAGCCGGGTGCGTGGTGGATCACGACCATACCCGGGAAAGGCCCCTGGCCCAAGGGTCGAGCGAAATAGGCATTGATGACCTCGCCGTGATGACCCTGGTGCACGATGGTTTCGGCCAGCATCCCTTCGTACATATCCGTTTGATACATCGTTTCCCCTCCTGATTCATCCTCTTCGATTGTCAGACCACGCACTGATCATAGTCTCTGCGGTGCGTATCCGCAACACCCGGCATTTCTGGTGATTACCCTCTTACTCAACTCTCAGCCTCTTTCCATATTTTCTCCACAGCCCAGGCTCATTATGATGGCATTCTATGAGCTCGCCTGGCGGAAGGAACGCAGGCGCAATAAGCCACGGAGGTGGAACGTGTTACACGTCGATCACAAGTCGCTGCAGTCATCATCGACACCGGTGGAAGAATCTGTGCCGGCCCCCGATTGGTTCCATCGGGGGCCGGCCCTGGTATATCCCTACCGCGCCGGTTTGATCGGGGGCGCACTCGGCGGCCTGGCGATGATCGCCGTCGCGGTCGCTTTCGGCGCGCCGCTTGAGACGCTCACTCAGCTCAACGCGGCCGCCCTGACCGGCGGGCTTTTCCTGCACGCCGCGATTTCGATGGGGCTGGGATTCGTCTTCGCCCTGTTGCTGCCGACCCTGCCCGGCTCGCCGGTCCTCTGGTCGCTGCCAATCGGCACGCTGCTCTGGTCGCTGGCCGGCCTGATGGCCCTGCCACTGCTGAATCCGGTCATGGTCGATGCCGTGGACGTGCCGTCG
>Ga0209641_10000775_pt1 | contig 29443 bp, 30 predicted proteins | sample RifCSP16_1_FD_184022 | JGI IMG/M metagenome (GOLD analysis project Ga0209641, IMG submission 184022) | Soil microbial communities from Rifle, Colorado - Rifle CSP2_sed 16_1 (SPAdes) (version 2) | ecosystem: Environmental > Terrestrial > Deep subsurface > Rock core/Sediment | place: Rifle... | reverse complement strand
TTCGCCTCGCATAAGGGGTACGCCACCGAGGAACACATCCAGGCGATCAGCAAGTATGGGCCCTGCCCGCAGCACCGCCTGAGCTTTGCCCCAATGCGTCCGCAATGAAACTGCGGGCCGCAATGAAACTGCGGGCCGCAATGAGAGACGGGCGGCGATGAGGCGGATGGCAATCCCTTTCGCACTTGCGATTGTTGCCAACTCGTGCGTTCAACCGCAGGTGGCCACATCCGCCATAGATCCCCCGCCCGCGACTATCCAGGTAACGCGGTCAGCCTCGCCACAAATACCTTTAGCGGAAACCTCAGATCCGAATGAACAAAATATTCAGCGAACGCCGCCGCAATACGATCTAGCGGTTCTCTTCGATTACTCAGAACACAGTCTGCAAGTACACGAACGAGTTACCTTCTGGAACGACAGTAGCGATTCCATCGCCGAACTGCAGTTGGTTGTTGAAGCCCACCGCTCGGGCGCAGGTTTTTTCCTCACTGACCTGCGGGTCAACGAAGAAACGCAAACTGGCGAATACGAATTGTCCGATGGGATACTTCATATTCCCGTGCTCGATCCGCTCGCCCCGGGCGAGACGGTGCGACTTGAAATTGAATATGAGCTTGTCTTGCCAGCGGGCGCGGGTACCTTGACCTGGACGGATAGGCAGGTGAACTTCATCGACTGGTATCCCTATTTTCCGCCATATCTCAATGGTCAAGGCTGGCTCGTGCACCAACCTGCTGCAGTTGGCGAACACTCGGTTTTCGAGAGCGCAAATTTCAGGGTGAACATCGAGGTGTTCAACGCGCCGGCCAGCTTGCAGATTGCGGCCCCCGCACCCAGAGAAGGCAGCGGCGCGACATTCGATTACGAATTGCGAAATGCGCGGCGGTTCGCCTGGTCTGCCAGCGGCCAATATGAGGTGCTGGAAACTGAGTTCGAAGAGGTGCCTGTTTCCATCTATTACTTCAGCGAACATCGCGATGCAGCGAAAGCCTCACTGGCAACGGCAAAACAAGCCCTAGAGACCTATTCGGCGCTGTTCGGCGCATACCCGTACGAAAGCCTGGCCATTGTGGACGCTCAGTTCTTCGATGGGATGGAATCGGATGCGATCTTTTTCCTAGATCGGAGTTATTTTCTTGAATACAATTACAGCCCGCGCAACTATCTCACCGCGCTTACCGCGCACGAAGTAGCGCACAATTGGTGGTTCGGGCAGGTGGGCAATGACCAGGCTTTGGAGCCCTGGCTGGATGAGGCGTTGTGTATCTATTCCGAGTCGCTTTACTACGAAAACACCTATCCGGAGATGACGGACTGGTGGTGGGAATTCAGGATAGACCGCTTTCGCCCAACAGGATCTGTCAACAGCACGATCTTTGACCATGCGAGCTTCGACCCTTACGTGCAGGCAGTTTATATGCGCGGGGCGCAATTCATCCAGAGGCTGCGCAACGCGATGGGCGACGCGGCGTTTTTCGAATTTCTACGAGCTTATGCTTCAGCAGGTTCGGGAAAAATCGTTTCTGCACATGATTTATTCCGCTTGATGAAATACTACGGTTCAACAAATCTTGAACCGATCATTACCGAATTCTTCGGCGCGCAGTAACGCCTGTCATTTATACAATCCCTGCTCTCGAATAAACTCGAATACTGCGCCGGGCAGATAGAAACGGTAATGCCCGCCATTGCGCACGCGCTCGCGGATTTCACTGGATGAAATCTCCAAAAGCGGAGCGTTTACAAATTCCAGTTTGGCGGTAAGGCCTGGCAGCGAGCGCTCCAGATCATCAAGATCGATACGCGTGCGCGGGCGGCGCATGACACCGATCCCTGAGCAGGCCGTGATGAACTCTTGCGGGCGGTTCCAATTGGGCAAATCACGAAGTGAATCGCCTCCAATCAGATAGACCAGCCCTTTGCCTCCATGTTCCTTGGCCAGTAGCTTCATCGTGTCTGCTGCATAGTGCGGACCAGGACGGTCGATTTCCACACGCGACAACTCAAAGATGTCCTGGCTTTTGATAGCAGCTGCGACCATAGCCAGGCGATCCGCAACAGGAGTGAGCTGGCGACCGCGCTTGTGCGGAGGATCTGCCGTGAGTACAAAGAGCACCCTCTCCAACTCCAGTTGCGATTGAGCTTCAGCTGCCAAAATAAGATGACCAAGGTGCAGCGGATCGAAAGTGCCGCCGAACACCCCGAACCGTGCAGCTTCGCTCATTCCTGCCACTCCAATTCGTACTCGCCGATCTTGACCGTGTCGCCAGCCTTTACACCCGCCTCGCGTAAAGCCACGTCCACGCCGAGATGCTGAAGCATGCGCTGGAAACGGCGCACAGATTGATCGTGCTCCCAGTAGGTCATGGCAGCGGCGCGCTCCAAGCTGGCGCCGCGCAAACGCCAGTCGGCTCCATCGCGCTCCACGTGAAACTCGCGCGGGTCAGCCTCCGGTCGATACACTGGCAGCTCTTCCACCTTTGTCTGTTCGGGCAACGCGGCCAGTTCGCGGGCCGCGCTGGCCAGTAAGGCGCGCACATCTTTGCCGGTGGTAGCGGAAATCGCCATAGCCGAGTAACCCTCTTTCTTCAGCGCTTTCTCGATTTGCGGCCAGCGCTCCTGGACATCAGGCAGATCCATTTTGTTCAAGGCCAAGATCTGCGGCTTGGCCGCAAGATGGGGGTCGAACAGGGCAAGTTCGCTGTTTATTTGCGCAAAATCCGCCAGGGGGTCTTCTGAGAGACCGTCCAGGAGATGGATGAGCACACGAGTGCGTTGGATGTGGCGAAGGAAATCGTGGCCCAGGCCTTTGCCCGCATGAGCGCCTTCGATCAGGCCAGGTATGTCTGCCAGAACCAGGCTGGTTTCACCGTCCAGCGCCGCAACGCCGAGATTGGGTTGCAGGGTCGTGAAGGGGTAGTTGGCAATCTTAGGCATGGCCCTGGTGAGCGCGGCCAATAAGGTGGATTTCCCTGCATTAGGCACGCCAACGATGGCGACATCCGCGATCAACTTTAGTTCCAGGCGAAGGACATTTTCCTCACTCGGCTCGCCCTTCTCAGCGATACGCGGCGCCTGGTTGCGCGAGTTAGCGAAATGCTGGTTGCCGCGGCCTCCCCGACCGCCTTTGGCAACTTGCAAGATCTGGCCTGCCTCGGTCAAATCTCCGATGATTTCGGAAGTGTCGGCGTTATAGATCAAGGTCCCGGGGGGCACCTTCAAAATAAGGTCCTCTGCGCCTTTTCCACTGCGTTGGCTTGGACCGCCGGGTTTGCCGTCGGCGGCAAGGAATTTCTTTTTGAATCGAAAGGTGTGCAGCGTGCGCATCGATGGATCCACCTTAAGGATCACGGAGCCGCCGCGGCCGCCGTCGCCGCCATCCGGCCCGCCGCGCGGTACGTAAAGTTCGCGACGAAAATGGACCATTCCATTGCCACCCTTGCCGGAACGAACGGTGATCACTACTTCATCGAGAAATTGGGATTCGGGCATAAGACATCTGAAACCGATTATAGAGGATATGTTTTGCGAGCTTGGAGATTGCTTCGACTCGCAAACACGGCCGCTCGCAATCCAGGGGTTCATCGTAGATGAACCCCTAGTTTGCACCTCACTTGTGAAACCATTGTACGCGTTTGCACAAACAAGAGACTAGTGATACATTAAAGCCGTATCGCCTCGACCCTCAGGAGAGAAGGAAGATGGCAAAACAAATCCCCGATATCGTCATCGGTCGGTTACCTGTTTACCTGCGCGCCCTGCTCCAGATGAGCCAGGAAGGCCGCCAGGTGACCAGCTCGCAGGAACTCGGTGAGCGCCTGGGTATTTCCGCCGCCCAGATCCGCAAAGACCTGTCGCAGTTCGGCGAGTTCGGCAAGCAGGGGACAGGCTACAACATCGAATTCCTGGCAAACCAGGTCAAAGAAATCCTGAACGTCAATCGCGTGTGGGACATCGCCATTGTGGGCGCCGGCGACATCGGACGCGCCCTGGCAGGCTACAACGGGTTCAGCGAGCGCGGCTTTCGCATCCAGATGATCTTCGACAACAAACCGGAATTGATAGGCACGCAGTCCGGGCCGTTTACCATCAAAGATTCCCGCACAATGAAAGAGGAGATCCAGGCCGCAGGGATCAAAATGGCGATGATCGCCGTGCCGGCGACCCAGGCCCAAGCGGTAACGGATCAGTTAGTGGAAGCAGGAGTCAAGGCGATTTTGAGTTACGCGCCGGTGAATCTAAATGTGCCGCCTGGCGTGCATGTACAGAATATCGACCCGTCTATCCATTTGCAGAGGATGACATATTATTTGGAGTGAAGCCGGGGAGTAGAGATTGGCGGTTAGAGATTAAACAATTCGTTAAGTTAGTGGTTACTGGCATTGGTAATTCGTAATTGATAAGTTGGAAGAGTACCCTGATTTATTATCTTTTAATCCGCTGCAAAGCGGGGGCGATGTTTAGCGCTTGACTTGCCCCCAGGGCAACACAGTTCATAGGGTCGTCAACCAGGTAAGTGGGCACGCCCAGCTTTTGAGTCATCAAGCGGTCCATGCCGCGCAGCAACGCGCCGCCGCCGCAGAGGGCGACGCCGCGATCGATGATGTCGGAGGCGAGCTCGGGCGGCGTTTTTTCAAGCACGCGGCGGATCATTTCGAAAACTTCGTCAAGGGTCGGCTGAACCGCCTCAACGACTTCGGAAGTGGTCAGCATCAACGGCCGCGGCAGGCCGCTGACCTGATCTTGCCCCTGAAGTTCGACGCTTTGCTCTTCATCCTGCGGAACGGCGGCGCCGACGCGCAGCTTGACCATCTCGGCGGTGCGCTGGCCAATGTGCAATCCATATTTACGGCGAACATAACCGGCAATGGCTTCGTCCTGATCCAGGCCGCCGACGCGCAGCGTTTCACCCGATACAACATCGTTCATGGCGATCACAGCTGCCTGAGTGCAGCCACCGCCCATGATCACCACCATATTGCCCGTGGGTGTGCCAACAGGAAGGTCAACACCGATGGCAGCAGCCACCGGCTGCGTCACCAGGTTGGCATCGCCGACTTGCAGCGCGGCTTCGTGCACCGCGCGGCGTTCCACACTGGTGATGCCGTGCGGATGGGTGATCATGATGCGCGGCTTAAAGATACGCACCGAGCCGCCGATCTTGCGCACCAGATGATCGAGTAAAAGTTCAGTCAGTTCATAGTAAGCCACGACGCCCTTCTGCAAGGGGCGGATGACTTCGATGGATTCTTCGAGGACGCGGCCAACCATGCCGAGGGCTTCTTCGCCCACCGCTACGATCTTCTGCTCTTCGATGTCGACGGCTACGATGGTGGGCTCTTGCAGCACGACCTGTCCGCCTTCAACGATGCGGATGAACATGGTGCCCAGGTCGATGCCCAATTCACGCGATAAGACGGCCATAGGGGAAGGATTTTATCCTAGATAGTCTGATAGTCGCATAGTCTTGTAGTCGAAAGCCTGAAAAGCAAATCGATCTGTTTGCTGAAAAAAGTCAAAATCAAACCACCCGTTCGCTCCGCTCATGGCAGGCTCCGACACGGAAGTACGAAGTTTTTTACCTTAGGAATTCCCCGTGTTTCCGTGTCTCCGTGGTTAATCTTTTGACTTTTTCAGAGAGCCTAGATATTTCGGTTTAGCTCACTTGCAACGTGTTCAACTTATTCGCTGGAGCCTTGAGGTGGGAGCTTGCCCTGGCGAGGGGACCGGCGAAGGCGCTGGGCCATTTCCAAACGCAAGGTTGATCGATGCAGGGCGGCCTCTGCGGCCAGATAAGCATCGGTGCCCGCCGGCAGGCCTTCTGCCAGACGCTGTTCGGCGCGGCGCTTGGCCTCCTCAGCGCGGGCGATATCGATCTCTTCCACGTTCTCGGCTGCGTCAGCCAGAATGGTAACTATCGTGGGCTGCACCTCGACCAGGCCGCCCGTGATGGTGAAGTCTTGTTCTTCACCACCCTGACGGACTTTCACAATTCCTATACGGATCGTGGAGAGCAGCGGCGCGTGGTTGGGAAGGATGCCCATCTCGCCGTCCGTGCCGGGGATGACAACGATGTCAACATCACCTTCAAACACGGTACGGTCTTGGGAGACTATCTCGCAACGAATGGGCATGATAACACTCCAATCTCCAATCTACAGTCTCAAAAGACTTGAGACCAGAGACGGGAGATTTCTATCCTTCCGCCAGCCTCTTTGCCTTTTCGACCGCTTCATCGATCCCGCCGACCATCATGAAAGCTTGCTCCGGCAGGTCGTCGTGCTTGCCATCGAGAATTTCGCGGAAACCGCGCACGGTTTCAGCCAGCGTCACGTAGCGGCCGGGGATGCCGGTGAACTGTTCGGCGACGAAGAAAGGCTGAGAGAAGAAGCGTTCCACCTTGCGCGCCCGAGCCACGATCAGTTTGTCATCTTCGCTCAATTCGTCGATACCCAGAATAGCGATGATGTCCTGAAGGTCTTTGTAGCGCTGCAACACACGCTGGATTTCGCGAGCCGTGCGGTAATGATCTTCCCCCACCACATTGGGGTCGAGAATACGCGAGGTGGAAGCCAACGGATCGACTGCGGGGTAGATGCCCTTGTCGGCAATGGAACGCTCAAGAGCAATGGTCGCATCCAGGTGGGTAAAAGTAGCCACAGGGGCCGGGTCCGAGTAGTCGTCAGCCGGAACATAGACAGCCTGCATCGAGGTAATGGAACCGGAGCGGGTGGAAGTGATTCGTTCCTGAAGCTGGCCCATCTCAGTGGCCAGAGTGGGCTGGTAGCCTACAGCGGACGGCATACGGCCAAGGAGGGCGGAAACTTCGGAGCCGGACATGCTGAAGCGGAAGATGTTGTCGATGAATAAAAGAACATCGCGGCCCTGATCGCGGAAGTATTCGGCCATGGTGAGAGCGGTGAGGGCAACGCGCAGGCGGCTGCCTGCGGGCTCGTTCATTTGGCCGTAAACCAGCACAGTGTCCTTAAGCACGCCGGATTCCACCATTTCGCGGTAGAGCTGAGTGCCCTCGCGAGTGCGCTCGCCGACGCCGGCGAAAACGGAATTGCCCTCGTGTTCCTTGGCAATGGAACGAATCAGCTCCATGATGATGACGGTTTTACCCACCCCAGCGCCGCCGAAGATGCCGGTCTTGCCACCCTTGGTAAAGGGGGCGATCAGGTCAATGACTTTGACACCAGTCTCGAACACCTCCACGCTGGTCGCCTGATCTTCGAAAGTAGGGGCAGGCCGATGGATGGGGTAGTAAGTGTCACTCTTCACTTCGCCGAGTCCGTCAATGGGATTGCCGAGCACATCGAACATGCGTCCCAGAGTGCTTGGCCCGACGGGAACGGTGATAGGTGCCCGCGTATTGACAATTTCCATGCCGCGGCGCAAACCTTCGGTGGCATCCAGCGCCACACCCCGCACCCGACCTTTGCCGAGGTGATTTTGGACTTCGAGCACCACAGGGTTCTGCCCGGGGCGCTGGATCTGCACAGCATCGTAAATCTCAGGCATATCGGTGGCGGGGAATTCGGCGTCCACGACGCCACCCAAAATCTGCACCACTTTTCCGTTAGCTTCAGCCATCATTCCTCCACGGACTAGCTGGCCTGCGCCAGGGCTTCGGCGCCACCGGCGATATCCAGCATTTCGTTGGTAATTCCTTGCTGGCGAACTTTGTTGTATTCCAGGGTCAGGGCGCCTGCCAGATCGCTGGCGTTGTCGGTGGCGTTCTTCATCGCCATCATGCGGGCGGCGTGCTCGCTGGCAATCGATTCGAGCAAAGCCTGGTAGGCCTGAAGCGCGGTAAAACGTGGCACAATCTGGTCGAGAATTTCATCCTGGCCAGGTTCATAAATATAAGCCGCCGAGGGTCCTTTGGTTCCCGCGCCAAATTCAGCTTGCACCAGCCCTTCTGGTGTCTCGAATTCCAAAGGTAAAAGCTTCTTCATCGTCGGGACCTGCCGGATCATGTTTACAAAATCGGTGTAGACCAGGTAAATCTCATCGGCACGACCCGCCAGGAATTCTTCGACGAGGATACGCCCGATGGGAGAGGCATCCGTAAATTGCGGCTCCGCGGGAAGATCGGTAAATTGAGCCATGACATTCAAGCCGCGGCGGTGAAGCAATTCGGACCCTTTCCGGCCGATGGGGATAAAGCGTACCGGAACCTGATAATTGCGAAAATGGCCCAGCGTGAAACGAAGGATATTCGTATTGTAGGGGCCGGCAAGGCCTCGGTCGCCGCTCACCATCACTACGATGACAGACTTGATTTCTTCACGTACAGAGAGCAGCGGATGCAAGGTGCCCCGTCCCGGTTGCCCGGCGATGTGCGTGAGCACCTGCCAGGCTTTCGTGGCGTAAGGGCGCGTGCGCTGCACGGCTTCCATGGCTTTCCGCACCCGGCTGGCGCTCACCGCTTGCAGGGCGCGAGTCACCTGGGCGATGTTCTTGACGCTGCGGATGCGGAGACGAATTTCGCGAGTATTAGCCATTTTATTAGTTGACAGTGAATAGTAGACAGTTGACAGATACTAGAAACATCATTTGCTTCTTTTAGCTTACCTGACTCTTTTTTTCATTTTTCACTGTCTACTGTTTTCTATCTTCTGTCTACTGTCATCTGTCTACTGTCGTCTATTTACGACCAGGTGCTGTTGAAATCTTCGATCGCGTTGCGGAGGTTTGCCTTCAACTCGTCGCTCAACGTTTTCTTTGTGCGAATTTCCTTGAGCAGATCGGCGTGTGAGGTGTCCATGTAGCGTAGTAGTGCGCCTTCCCATTCGGTCATGCGCTCGATTTCGATCTTATCGGCGAGGCCGCTGGTGCCCGCAAAAATGGCAACCACTTCGTGTTCAAGGGATACAGGCTTATATTGCGGCTGCTTGAGAATTTCCTGGAGCCGCTGGCCACGGTTGAGCTGCGCCTGCGTGGCCTTATCAAGACTGGAACCGAATTGCGCAAAGGCAGCCAGCTCGCGGAAGGAAGCCATGTCGAGACGCAGACCGCCGGCCACCTGCTTCATCGCCTTGGTCTGTGCATCGCCGCCGACTCGGGAAACTGAGAGACCGGCATTGATGGCGGGGCGGATGCCCGCATAGAACAGGTTGGCCTCCAAATAAATCTGACCGTCCGTGATCGAGATCACATTCGTGGGAACGTAAGCAGATACGTCGCCGAGCAGCGTTTCGATAATGGGTAATGCAGTCAGCGAACCACCGGAACCTGCGAGCTTAACCGCCTTGCCATCTTTCGCGGCGTGCTCGGCATCATGCTTCGCAAGCGGGCCGCCGTACACCTTCTTGTCGAGCGAGTCTTTCTCTGTAGCTGCGTCGCCTTTGAAATCTTTGGAAACGACCACGTATTTTGTGGCGAGGCGCGAGGCGCGCTCGAGCAGACGAGAGTGCAAATAGAATAGATCGCCCGGGTAAGCTTCGCGGCCCGGCGGGCGGCGCAGCAGCAAGGAAACCTGGCGATAAGCCCAAGCATGCTTGGAGAGATCGTCATACACGATCAGCGCATCGCGACCGGTTTCCATAAACTCTTCGCCGATGGCGCAGCCCGCGTAGGGGGCGATGTATTGCAGCGCGGCCGGTTCTTCGGCGGAGGCAATCACGACCACGGTGTGATCCATGGCGCCGTGTTCTTCCAGGATGGCGACGGTGCGGGCGATGCCGGCTTTCTTCTGGCCGATGGCCACATAAATACAGGTCAGGTCCTGGCCCTTTTGGTTGATGATCGTGTCGATGGCCAGAGCTGTTTTCCCTGTTTGGCGGTCACCAATAATCAGCTCGCGCTGGCCGCGGCCAACCGGGGTCAGGGCATCAATGGCTTTGATGCCGGTTTGCACCGGCGTGTCTACGTCTTTACGCTGTACGACGCCGGGGGCAATGCGCTCGATGGGGCGGTATCGATCGAAAGAGATAGGGCCTTTGCCATCCACCGGCTCGCCGAGGGCATTGACCACACGCCCGATCATGCCGTCGCCTACGGGCACTGAGGCGATGCGACCCGTGGAACGCACCATCATGCCTTCTTCTATGCCGGAGAACTCGCCCATGATAATGATGCCCACGCTGTCCTGTTCCAGGTTGAAGGCAATACCCATCACACCATTATCGAACTGGACCAGTTCCTGAGCCTGCACCTGGGCCAATCCAGATGCGCGGGCAATGCCATCCCCAGCTTCGGTAACGGTACCGACGTCGCGGACCTCGAATTCAGGCTTAAAACCCTCGATCTGCTTTTGGAGGCTGGAGGATATGTCTTTAATTAGGTCAGACATGAAGCGGGCTCCGTGGAAGAATTATTGGGGCGAAGCGATGAAGGCATGATAACTGAAAGCCCCTACATTGTCCAGTAATTCACAAACTATCTGAGAAAAACCGGGTTTCAGATTGCTTCGTCGGGCTTGGAGCGCAAGCCACTCCTCGCATCTGCGGAAGGAAAACCCTCCTTGATTTACAAAGCCCCCGGTGAAATCACAGAATCCCTGCCTTTTTTGCCTTCAGATGTCCGGGTAGGTATAATTGCCCTCTTGGGCACAGAAAGATGGGAAAGACGAAGAAAACCTCTTCGGCAATAAAGAAAAAGAAGAACCTCTCGTTGCAAGTCGATGCAGAAATCGAGGCGGTACGCGAACGGGTTTTTCGACGACGCGAATATCTGGATTTGCTCGAGACCGAGTTGACCAACACCCGCACCATCGTTCAGGAATTTACCCATCTTTATAACCAGCGCATCGGCCCCTTGGAAAAAGAACAAAGGCGCCTAAGCCGGCTTCTGGAGCAATGGTCGTTTGACTTAGCGCCACCAGCCAGTGGTTGGCAGGGTCGGGGAAAGCGGACTCAGCCGAAGCCAGGTCCCAACGGGCAACAGCACCAGCAAGAGCCTATGGAACAAAAGAAACGCTCACGGCCGGTCGATCCGGATTACGAGCGTAAGGTGCGTGATCTGTTCCGGCGTTTGGCCAAGAGATACCACCCGGATCTGACACAAGAAGGTGAAGACAAAAAGCAATTCGAAAAGATCATGGCGGAGATCAACCAGGCCTACATGGCTAAGGACTTAGAAACCTTGGAAGCACTTGCCCAAACTCATGGCTCCAGTCTAAACAGCGGTTCCAAGCTTCCGACAGCGGAATTGGCCCGGCTAAAGCTGGAGCTACGCCAACTGGACGCGATGATCTTCGAGATCGAGCAGACCATTCGCGAGCTGGATCTGTCGCCGGCCATGCAGATGCGCGGCGACGCCAATGACGGTCGACCACATCGGCGCGATATTTTGCGCGAAATGGAAGCGGATTATCTGGCGAAAATCGCTGACTTGCGAGAACAATTATTAGCGCTGGGGTTAGAAATCGAAGAAATGCACAAGCAAAACAAGTAGACAAGTAGACAAGAAAACTCAATGTGGCCAATGTCCTTGTTTATTTATTTACTTAAAGTAGCGTAAAGCCATTTTCAGCCGTTCTTCCAATTCTGCCGGAGCATCCCTGGGGATCGATTGGAGCGCGGCTTGAGATTCCACTACGGTGTAGCCAAGTCCGGTAAGCGCTTCCAGCAATTCGCTGTCACTGGTCTGCATTTGCATTGCCGACTCATCGCCTTCCATGAGGGGAATGCGATCGGCCAGATGCAACACGATTTTCTGCGCTGTCTTGGAGCCAACACCCGGAACTCTGCCGAGCACGGAACTCTGGCCGCCGAGCACCGCGGCGCGCAAGGCCGCCGGCGTCAAATTGGAAAGCAACGCCAGGGCGAGCCGCGGTCCGACACGATCGACGCCAAGCAAATTAACAAACAAATTGCGCGCTTCCATCGAGGAAAAACCATAAAGACTCAGCTCATTTTCGCGCACGACCAAATACGTATGCAGCGAAAGAACCTGGCTCACGTGAGCTTCCAACAACAGCGTTTTGGGTACAGAAACCTTGAAACCGACGCCCGAGATCTCCAGCGTCAGACTAGATTCATCGATGTAGGAGACACGGCCGGTAAGACTGGAAATCATGAAGCGCTCGCGATGGCTTGCTGGGTGCGGTGCGTATTCAAGTGGCAGATTGCGATGGCCAGCGCGTCGGCAGCGTCGTCCGGTTTCGGCAAATCGGGGAGGCGCAATAAAGTCTGCACCATAGATTGCATCTGGCGTTTGTCGGCCGCGCCGTAACCGCTCACCGCTTGCTTCACTTGGTTGGGATTGTAATCATAGCTGGGGATGCCGGCCTGCTGCAAGGCCAGCAACACCACGCCGCGCGCTTGGCCCACGCTCATCGCGGTGCGGACATTGCGCTGGAAGAAAAGCGATTCAACTGCCGCGCATTCCGGATTGTGTTTCTTCAAAAGTTTTTCGAGTTCTTTGTGGATCCTGGCCAAACGCTCACTGGCATTTTCGACGGGAGCCGTAAGAATAACGCCCCAATCAACAGCAGTCAGATTCCCGGCTTCATCACGGCGCACCAAGCCGTAGCCGGTCGTAGCGGTGCCGGGATCAATACCCATGGCTAGCATTTTAGCCACGCCAGCATAAGAATTAAGCCGCAGCGATCTTTTCTAAGGCAGCGTCGCTGATCTTAAGGTTGTAGGAGACATTCTGAACGTCATCGAGTTCTTCGAGACCTTCGATAACATTCATTACCTGGACGGATTCCTCAGGGCTGAGTTCGATTTCCTGATTGGCTTGCATGCGCAACCCGGCATCATCCATGGTGATCCCGGCATTCTTGAGCGCATCGCCGATACGCTTGTAAGCTTCCACCGGAGCGGTGATCTCCGCCTGACCGTTCTCGTACCAGACATCGTCGGCCCCGGCATTCGCTGCGATCTCGAAGATCTCGTCTTCGCTGCGGCTGCCTGCCTTGAAGGCAAAGAAGGCCACGCGTGTGAACTGCCAGGCCACCGAGCCACTTTCTCCCAGACCGCCGCCGTGGCGAGTGAGCAGGTGGCGGATATCGGAAACCGTGCGATTGCGGTTATCAGTCACGCAGTCGATGATCACGGCAACACCGTGAGGAGCAAAGCCTTCATAGGTGATCTGCTCCAAAGCGGCGCCCTCTTTGTCTTCTCCGGTGCCGCGCTTGATGGCCCGTTCGATATTGGCGGCAGGCATGCTCTCCGCTCTGGCTTTTTCGATGGCCAATCGCAGCGAAAAGTTCGTGTCAGGGTTGCCGCCACCTTCCCGTGCGGCGATAGAGATCTCGCGCACCAGACGCGTAAATGCCTGGCCCTTCTTCGCATCGGTTGCTGCTTTCTTTCGTTTAATTGTGGACCACTTGCTATGACCGGACATAAAATTCACCTATTTGCGGGTAAAAATTATATCATCGCGAGATGTTCCTAGAACGCGTGCCACGCATAGGAAGTGTAGCAGTGAGCAGTTATAATCGTCTTCCACGTCATCGGGGCGTGGCGCAGCCCGGTTAGCGCGCACCGTTCGGGACGGTGAGGTCGAAGGTTCAAATCCTTTCGCCCCGACTGATACCGCTTGTGAGTGTCCTATTCTCAGGCGTAAGAAGCCTGAAAACAATAACTGCAACCGCGCCTGTTCGTTCATAATCCATAGCCGTTATTGAGCACGAGAGGTGTCGAATGAAAAAGTCTTTTGTTCCAATCCTGATAAGCCTGTTGGCTGCTTCAGCTGCCTGCACTATCAATTTCAATTTCGCAACCCCGACAGGAGCACCCACCGTCACTGCTTCAGGTTTCCCGTGGCCCAACGAGCCAGGTACCTGCACACTTACAACCACGGGCTCGGTAACTCTCTATAATCGTCCCAGCACCGAATCGCAGATCTTTAGCGAAGTAGGGTCTGGCTTTAGCGCGGAGGTTGATGGACGCACCGTCGATGGCTGGGTGGGTTTTGATCCGGCCATTGCCCAGGCCGCTAACATCGGCGTCTTCCGCTTGCGCTGGGCGTTCTTCGATGACGTTTCACTTAGCGGCAACTGTATAGCCGTGCCCGAACTAGCCTGGGTACCGGAACCTGACCTCTGTTACACAATGCCAATGAGCAGTGTGAATGTCTACTCAAGCCCTGATACCTCTTCGTCAGTGCTGGCGACGTTGGAGGTCGAGGATTTTGCTGCGGTCACTGGTTACGCAAGTGATGGCTGGGCACAGGTAGATCTCGGTGCAGGCAATACTGGCCTGAGCGGGACAGGGTGGATGGAGCAGTCCGATCTGAACCTCAACGGCGACACTTGCGACGAATTGCCTACGGTAAGTCCATAACCTGCTAAGTACCAGAAAAGCCCATTGCAATTTAGTTGTTGCAATGGGGCTTTTCCTATGTACAATGCACCTGCTGAGCATACCTGATCAGCCACTTTGTACCGTCTTCGCACTCTTCTTTTAGGATCACCCCTTCCCACGGCTGGCCTCAGCCACGAGAAAATCGGCAAATTTAAAGCCCTGGCTGCCTTCTCGCCGGATGCGCTTTCTTCCATTGCCTACGCCAACCAGGAAATCTTCCTGGGATTAGCCGTGGCCGGCAGTGCCGGGCTGGGTTTTACATTTTCCTTGGGGATTGTCATCACCGCAATTTTGGCTATCGTTGCCCTCTCATATCTCCAAACGATCCATGAATACCCCAGCGGTGCAGGGTCCTACATTGTAGCTAAGGAAAATCTCGGGGAGTTCGCCGGGCTGCTCGCAGCCGCTGCACTGATGCTTGATTATCTGCTGGTGGGTGCGGTCAGCCTCACCGCAGGCGTGGAGGCGCTGGCTTCCGCGTTTCCTGCCCTTTTCCCATATCGCGTGGTTATGTCGCTGGGCATTTTGTTATTCATCACCATTCTTAATATGCGTGGTCTTCAAGAAACAGGCACGGTCATGTCCATTCCGGTCTATTTCTTCATAGGTTCATTCTTCTTGATGATTATAGTCGGGTTAGTCAGAATGGCAACGACCCCTAGCATCCCATTTAGCCCAAACCTACCAGCCGCACAGCCACTAAGTATTCTGATTTTGTTGCGCGCTTTCGCCTCCGGCAGCACCGCTCTCACCGGCGTGGAAGCGATCAGCAATGGCGTGCCAGTTTTCAAGAAGCCAGAGTCGATCAATGCCGGTATCACATTGATCGTCATGTCTGTCCTGATGGGCTTTTTGTTTCTCGGAACGTTGGGCTTGACTCAGTATTTTGGGATTGTCTCTCAGGGGGAAGAAACTATCCTTTCTGCCTTATCTCGCCATCTCTTCGACAATGCATTTTGGTACTACCTGATTCAGATCAGCACCTTAGCCATGCTGTCCGTGGCCGCAAATACCGCCTTTGCGGGGTTTCCGCGCATTGCGGCTATCTTGGCGGAGCACCGCTATCTACCCAGCCAACTGAAGGCGCTGGGCGACCGACTAGTGTTCGCCAACGGCAACCTTCTATTAGCAGCCGCTACCGCTTTTCTTATCATTCTGTTCCGCGGCGACAGCCATTCATTAATTCCGCTTTTTGCCGTTGGCGCGTTCACGGCATTTACGCTTTCACAGGCCGGCATGGTTCGCCATTGGATCCGAAAGAAAACAGGGGGTTGGCGAACCAAAGCGTTCATTAACGGGTTAGGGGCATTGACAACCGGCGCCGTAGTTATCATCGTCGGCGTTGGTAAATTTATCCAGGGTGCGTGGATTACGCTGATCATAATCCCTTTGATCATTTACTTCTTTCTACGTGTCCATCATCACTACGACAAAATCGGTGAACAGCTTTCGCTCAAGGGACTGCCGCCCGAGCTTAAGCCTTACCCCAAGCTGCGCTTCGTGATGCCCATTTCTGGCGTACATCGAGGTATTTTCCAAGCAGTGGATTTCGCCCGCTCGATCTCGAAAAATCTGATCGCCGTATATGTAGAAGTCGAGCCAGGAGCTGGAGATCGGGTTAGAAAAAAGTGGGAGGAATGGTTCCCGGATCTAACCCTCAAGATCATTCCTTCACCGTATCGCTCAATCATTGAACCGTTCATCGATTTCCTCGATCGCTACGATGAAGAAGTGAATGATGGCCAACTCGCCGCCGTCATTCTTCCGGAATTTGTAACGGAAGGCTTCTGGGGGAATATCCTGCACAACCAGATGGCCTGGTTGATGAAGTTCGCACTTCTTTACCGCCGACGCAAAAAGGGGTATCAGCAGGTCATTGTGGATGTGCCTTTTCATGTGCGCGAAGAATAGAAATCGCGGCGCCGCGCCAAAAATCTGATAATCAAACCAAAATTTAAGGTTGGCGTAGTTAAATTGGAACCCAAATCCACACTGATTCACATTCTGCAGGTTCGTTGTATGTTGGCGCGCTGACCTCCCGTCTTAAAGGTTTTTAAGATCGGCCAGTCTGGTCTTCCAGACAGGCGTTCAATATGCATCCATGCACCATCTGTGGTTAGCGGGGTTTACCTACCCCCATCTATGGTGAGCTATTCAGCCTACGCCAACGACGATCAATCTCGAAGTTTTATAAGCTGAATCTTTAAGAGATCACCACCTTAAAGAATGTTGTTTTTTTAGACGTGCGTAGGGCTGCGCAATTGATAATTACGTGCATCCCGCTTAGAATCCACAACCTTAGCGCAGGTGTGCGCAGTTCGACGCCATAGGAAGAGGTTTCGCTCAGGACCTCGGCTAAAAGGCGTCAGTTCTCGTCTAAATGACAATTAAATAGAGCGGGCCAGCAATCGTCAAGAACTGGGTGACGGTTTGCCCTATCTATCTGCATTTTGAATGACGAGGTCTGCCACCCTCGCGGGAGAGGAAGATCGATGAACGCGAGCCAGGCATGGCAGGCAGCACTAGGCCAATTACAAGTCGAAATGCCAAGAGGCACCTACGATACCTGGGTGCGCGATGCGGAAATGGTGGCATACGAAGATGGTTCATTTGTTATCGGCGTTAACAATGCCTACGCCCGCGATTGGCTGGATAGCCGTCTTAAGAGCACTGCGACCCGACTGCTGACCGGTATGATGAACCGCACGATTGATGTGCGATTCGTGGTCTGGCAGCCAACGGTTCCAACAGAAACGCTGACCGAAATCCCGGATCTTCCGGCGGAACCCGAACTCATACCGTCAAGTCAACCGGGGAATTTCACCCTTAATCCACGCTACACATTCGATACCTTTGTGGTGGGCGCCAGCAACCGCCTGGCGCACGCGGCCTCTTTGGCAGTGGCTGAAAATCCGGCCAAGGCTTATAACCCATTGTTTCTTTATGGCCGGGTTGGCCTGGGCAAAACACACCTTTTGCGCGCTATTGGCAATGCGGCCAGCCAACTCGGGTTGGCTGTTCTATATGTTTCTTCGGAAGAGTTCACCAACGATCTAATACATGCCATTCGCACTCATACCACGCAGGCGTTCCGCGAGAAATATCGCCGTACAGACGTTTTATTGATCGACGATATTCAATTCATCGCCGGCAAAGAATCCACCCAGGAAGAGTTCTTCCATACGTTCAACACTCTGCACGGACAAAATAAGCAAATTGTTATCACCTCAGACCGCTCGCCAAAAGGTTTGATGACTCTGGAGGAGCGTCTTCGCTCGCGTTTCGAATGGGGGTTGATTGCCGATATTCAATCGCCTGACTATGAGACACGCCTGGCGATATTGCGCAGCAACGCCGAACGGATCGGGCGGGCGGTAGACGACGACGTATTAGGAACCATCGCCCAGCGCATGCAATCCAACATCCGTGAACTCGAGGGCGCACTGAACCGCATCCTTGCCTACGCTTACCTGCGGGGGATCCCGCTCACCGCAGACGTGGTTGACAACGCGTTAGCGGATCTAGTTCCCGAACCCCAGCCCCTGGAACCCATCCAACTGGTGGACGCGGTAGGGCAGGCCTTCGGTGTTTCGCAAGAAAGACTTCTCTCCCGCGACCGTTCTGCCGAAGTTGCCCTGCCTCGCCAGATAGCCATGTACCTTCTACGCGAGGAGGCTCGGCTATCGCTGCCCCAGATCGGGGAGACTCTGGGGGGCCGCGATCACACAACGGTGATGTACGGCTGCCAGAAGATCGGCGAATTGCTCGAGCATGATGAGCGATTGCGCCGACAGGTGGCCGGTTTGCGTGAACAGCTCTATGGAGAACGTGTAAGAGTTTAAGGTTAAAGTCACGCAAGCGGCGCTACGAGGAAAGGAACCAGCGTTTCCTCAGGAGTAAGACCGCCATGCCTGCCAATAAGTGGGTTTTCCTTTGCTCCCCACCACAGATAAGCTGAACCCCGCGCCACTAAAATCAAATCACCGAGGCGCTCGGAAAGTCGTGGCGAAACCGAGCCAGAGCCGAACAACCCAACCTCCTGAGCATAAGCTGATTCGAGGAGCGCGAACTGATTAGGCCAGGTACGCTCGACATATTCGCGAACCGCTTCGATTTGTCCCGGCTTGATGTAAAGATAAATAAGCCGGTTCTCTCCGGTTGGCTGCATATGCAAGCGGCGTGTCAAATTGGGGTGATTGCGCAGGTCGTAACGAGGATCTTTCTCTGTACGAACCTGCCCGTGGTCAGCCGCCAGCAAAACCAAGGTGCCCTGCTTCAGATGAGCAGGTAGTTTTGCAATAAGCAGCTTCTCAAAAGCACGGCTGAGATCTGCGAACTCGTAGCGCACGCGTTCGTCTTCAGGCCCATATTTATGCGAGAGCGTGTCCACCTGAGACCAGTACGCATACACAAACATCCTTTGCCTGGACTGGACTTCAATTAATTGGCGTAGACTTATACAGAGATCGCTAGTGGAGTGATACCCGATGCGGGTGACGTTGGGTAAAAACATATCCGAGAGTCCGGAGCCCAAAACGGAAGAAGGCTGCAGTCCATAGCTGCCAACACCAGCCGTTGCCAAGTGGCTTCCAAGCGTGGCCGAACTCAGGAACCCGGTGGGTACAAACCCCGCATAGCGCAAAGACCCCGCCTGCCCTTCGAAGCTGAACGGCGCATGGGTGATCATATTCGCCACCATGCCATATTCCTTCAGCCACAATTCATAGCCAACTATGCCGTGCTCTGCCGGGGATTTCCCGGTCCAGATGCTGGTGAGGGCGGCGCACGTTGTGCTCGGCACCACCGAGGTCATGGGCGCCAACAAGCCCGAACCCATCAATTCGTTCCAAATAGCAAAATCAGGTTCCTGCAACCAATTTTGAAAACGGTGTAAAGATAGTGCATCCACCAACAACAAGATAATTCTCTGATAACGTCCGCCAAGCTGCGAGGTAATTTCTGAACGCAAGGTGTGTTTGCCAAACGGCGGCACGCCGAGTAAATCAGTAATAGTGCTCGGCAAATTAAGAATCGACTGGCCTGAATAATCAGGATAAGAAAACCCAGGGCCTAAATCCAAGCCTGGGAGCCGATTGTTCTGGATCAGGGGCAAAAGTTCTGGGCTTAGGTTCGACATTCAAGTTCTCAAGGATTCGGCAGGTAATCTGCTGGTCGGTAACCGTTTGCCTCGAGCACGGCGGCAATTTCCTGCAACCTGGGCATGTTGTGACCAGTGCCTAACTTCATCACTTTGGCGGCCCCGGTGGCATTCGCCAATACGGCTAACGATTCAAGGGGCAATTCGTTCATCACACCATAAATGATTGCGCCGGCGACGCTGTCGCCCGCGCCGGTGGCGTCACGAACTTCCACTGCGAGCCCTTGTGCTTTGGCGACCTCAGAGTCGCGCGCCAGCAGTAACCCTTCGGCGCCGCGTTTGAGCAACACCCAGCTAGGACCGAGGTCCTGCAGGGCGCGGATGAGATTAAGGTCATCCCGGTCCCCAACAATGGTACGCGCTTCCGATCGGTTCAGCATTACCACGTCGCTCAAACCGATCGCATCCTTCATCCAAGTATTGCCAACATCAGGGTTACCGGGTCCAGGATCGAAGAATACGCTTACCCCGGCCTGGCGGGCGATTTCGAATCCACGCAAAACCAGATCGGGAGTTTCTATATACTCAGCCCACCCATCGGCAAATAAAGCCTGCGCTTTTTGCACCACAGCAGACCATTCTTCTGGCCAGGTGCGGAGTTGCAAACTGCCGGCATAACCGAGATAAGCAGGTTCGCCGGCCCGATCCACCACCACACCTGCGACCGGCGTTCTGGCACCAGCAGTTACTTGGAGATTGGTCACATCAACTTTTTCGCGCTTGAGCCCTTCGCGCACCAGCAACCCAAAGCCGTCATCGCCAACTTCGCCCACGGCGCTTACTTGCAAGCCAAAACGCGCCGCCATGATAGCGATGTTACAGGCGCCGCCGGGCCCGACTTCCATGTAGGACAAACGATGAATGTCCCTGGCCTGCACCGGGAACTTGGGCAGGCGCATATTGATGTCGGCGATCAGGTCGCCGAGAATAAGAATAGTCACGTTTTCTTCTTTCGTTTGCGCCATTTTGAATACTGTGCAACAAACTGTTTTACACTAAGCGGATTGGCCGGCATATTTAGCGCTTGCGCCAGGCGGACAAGTTGAGGGGGCAACAAAGCTGCCTTCCCAAGAATTTCTGTTTGCCCGAATACTTTACTTGCCGGGCCATCGGCCAAGATTTTTCCATTGGCCATAACGATCACGCGATGAGCGTTTTCGGCGCAGAAATCCAAGTCGTGGCTGATCAATAATAGGGTTCGGCCCATTTTATGCAAGTCTTGCAAGATGCGTCCGATACGCTTCCGCCCGGCCGCGTCCTGGCCAATGCTGGGCTCGTCCAGTACGAGAACGGGTGTATTCATGGCGAGGGCTGCCGCCAATGCCAACAACTTGCGTTCGAAGGGTTCGAGGTCATAGGGATTCTGATCGGCTTTCTCCTTTAGGCCAACCGTGCTTAACGCAGCCTTTGCGCGTGAAAGGATTTTCGTTTTGGAGAAACTAAGATTGCGAGGACCAAATTCCACCTCGCGCAGCACGTTTTGCTCGAAAAGCTGTTCGTCGGGATTCTGGAAAAGGAAACCTACCCGGCCAGCCAACCGGGCTGTGCTGTAATCGGCAGCGTCCCAATTCCCAACAGTCACTTTGCCTTCTTGTGGGCGCAGCAGACCGTTAAACATTTTGACCAGCGTGGTTTTTCCAGCGCCGTTCTCGCCGACGATGGCCACAAACTCTCCGCTTTCAATTGAGAGGTTTATGCCATCCAGCGCGCGCACGCCGGTTGGATACATAAAGGAAACATTTCTGACACTTAGTTTCATTTAAAAAATTTTTGAGCTTGCTTGAGTGTGACAGGCATTGGGCGCGACCGAGGGACTAGTCTTTTCGCCTGCGCCGCCGCAGCAGCCTGTCTGTATTGTGAGTGCCCCACCCCGAGGTTTTGCAGTTTTTCGTTCACCAGGATTTTTTCAGGCTTCCCATCCAAAACCACGCGTCCATCGGAAAGGACAAGCACGCGATCCACGAATGTGGCCAGCCATTCCAATTTATGCTCCACCAAAACGACCGTGGTGCTGCCGCGTCGAGACAACTTATCTAGGATCCTGAACACATCCTGGGTGCTTTGCGGATCCAATTGCGCTGTCGGCTCATCTAATACCAATACCCTGGGCCGCATAGCGAGAATGGACGCAATAGCCACTCGCTGCTGTTGCCCGCCGGAAAGAGCAAAAGGCGAGCGTTCTGCCAATTCCTCCAAGCCAATCAAGTCCAAGGCTTCATCCGCGCGCCGCTCGATCTCTTTGCGTGCCAACCCCAAGTTTTCGAGACCGAAGGCGATCTCTTCACGTACGGTAAACCGCGTCCCGCTGAGTTGGTTGAAAGGGTTTTGAAATACCAGTCCAACCCTGCCTGCTATGTTCCCCAAAGCGGAATGCACGATATTCAGGTTATCAACATGTACCTCCCCTTCCCAGGTGCCCCTAAAGAAGTGGGGAGCAAATCCCGCCAGGGCATAGCAAAATGTTGATTTGCCTGCGCCGTTGGGACCCACCACGCCCACAAATTGGCCGTCTGGGATCTTAAGGTCAATGCCCTCCAGGGCAGGTTGTTCCTGAGCTGGATAACGATAGGTGAATGCATTGAACCGGATCACGAGGTGAAGGCCCACCAAACCCGAAAACTGATTAGCATCAGCATCACTATCAGGAAAACCCAGCGAGCCACACGCTGCCAGCCGCTGTCCCTCAATACAAGCAAGCTTGTTTTCCGCCCCGGACGGCTAAAAGCGCGTGCCTCCAGCGCCATGGCGCGTTCTTCAGTTTCCACGATGCTGCTGAGCACCAGCGGGCCCACCAAGGGAACCAGTAAGCGCAGGCGCCGGAAAATATTCACGCGGATCTCCAACCCTCGCGCCTGCTGGGCATCCAGAATCACCTCTGCTCGCTCCTGGAAGCGCGGAAATATCTGTATAGATGTCAACACCACGTAAGCCAGACTGCCCGGCAGGCCGCTTTGGGTCAGGGCCAGCATGAGCATATCGGGCCGAGTGCTGAGCATAAGCAGCAGCGCGCCACCGATTGCCAGCAAAAGTCGCGATGCCACAGTAAGACCGGTTAGCCAACCTTCCAGGGTGAAAACGAAGACGGAGAATCGAAACAGCGGCGTTTCGCCAGGTGTGAAGAAACCCTGGATTATGGAAAGCGAAATGACAAATGGGGTTATGACCGCCAGGCAACGTCGCAAAAAAGGTGACAAAACACCGCCCCAAGCCGATAAGGGAATAAGCAGGAAGAGAAATGCGCCCAAAAGCCAGAGCAAGCTAGGTAAAGTGGCTGCCAAAATGATAAAAAGCAAACTGAGCTCTAATTTTGTGAGAGGATTAAGACGATGGAGGCCGCTGTCTCCAGGAACGAACAGGGTTCTACCGCGCATTCTCGCTGATTAAACCACTGTTCAAAACACAAAGGCCCGCAAAAGCGGGCCTTGACAACCTGTTGATGCGATTAGGTTAGCGCCTTTTGCGAGCGGGCGCTTTCTTCGCGGGGGCACCTTCCCCGCTAAAGCGGGCCTGGAATCGAGCCGGCAGCGCCTGCAGGACTGCCCAAACGACCAGGAAGCTAATCATTTTGTCGATCGGGTCAGAAGTAATGCCCTGCGCTATATTGGCGCCCAATGCATCGAGTCCAGCGGCACGGAACATGGCCACAATCGCATCAGTTCCGGCTCCCAAGGTGCCCCCAAATACATAGGCAGCGATCGGTGCGGAGATAAATGCGGCGACCAGTCCTGTGACCAAACCAGCCACTGCTGCCTTCCACCATTCCTTAACCCAGCCAGCTCGAGCAAAGGCGGCTGCCAACGCGCCGATGATAGCTGCAACGCCGGCAAAGGGCGCATAGGCGGGATTACCCAGGAATGCCCAAATGATGTTGGCCAGGAAGCCGGTGGCGGCTCCGGCCCAGGGTCCCACCAGGACACCAACCAACACCGTACCGATGGAATCTAAATACAGGGGTACCTTCAGGCCAAGTACCAAGGTGCCAACCGCGATGTTGATGGCAATGGCAACCGCCATGAGGGCAATGTTGAAGGTTGAAAACTCCTTACGAAGATCGTTCATGAGTGCTCCTCCTCAAATACCGGGTGGATATTTTTCATTATATGCGAAATATGTCCAGAGCAATCAGCTACAATCCTCTCAATGGCACACCTAACAATTTATTCCGACGGATCCTGCCTGGGGAACCCCGGCCGCGGCGGCTGGGCAGCACTGATCCGTGAGGGTTCGAGCGAACAGGTGCTCACCGGCAGCGAGGCACAAAGCACGAATAACCGCATGGAATTAACTGCCGCGCTGCGAGCCCTGGAAGCACTAAGCGGCCGAAGCCAGGTGGATTTCTATACTGACTCTGAATACTTGCGGCGCGGAATCACCGAATGGCTTCCGGGCTGGCGGGCCAGAGGCTGGAAACGCAAGGGCGGCAGGCTGGCAAACGTGGAATTGTGGCAGGCCCTGGACCGGGCCATCGAGCGCCACCAGATTCATTGGCACTGGGTAAAAGGGCATTCGACAAACAAGGACAATCAAAGGGTAGACAAACTGGCCAGAGAAGCAATGCTGGGCAGGTAAATTAAAGTGGAAGAGGCCTATCTTTCGATTGGCCTCTTCTGTTTTCAAGAACGAAATTTGCCAAAATCCGTTATGTGAGGCGACGACGGGATTCGAACCCGTGGTGAGGGTTTTGCAGACCCTTGCCTTACCACTTGGCCACGTCGCCTAGCGAAAGGGGTTAATACCAGCCTTACTTCAGAGTTGATACCCCTTTTCGCTATGAGAGGGGATTATACCGGTCATCCTTCGGTGAAGATTTACCCCTCTCAATTTAAGAAAAATGGGTTCAAAAACCCATTTTTCCGATCAGAGCGGGCGACGGGATTTGAACCCGTGGCCTTCTCCTTGGCAAGGAGACGCTCTACCGCTGAGCCACGCCCGCTAACAGAAATAATTATAACCGCTTGTGTCTGTGCCGAGGGCCAGAATTGAACTGGCGACACCGCGATTTTCAGTCGCGTGCTCTACCAACTGAGCTACCTCGGCATAAGGGGGGACATTGTACAAGCGCGCACAAGGCCTGTCAAGAAACGGCGGGCCAACCGTCGCGCATTCCGACTTTTTTGGCAGGCAATCCAGCCCACACTTCTCCATCACCGGTGGATTCCAGCAGCACCGCGTTGGCGCCCAATACGGTGCCACGACCCACTCGCAGCACTCCTTCTTTGCAGAGCACCTTGGATCCTGGCGACAGGATGACTTCATCACCAATCTCGACGGATATAAATTTCGATTGATCGATCGGCAAATGAATATCGGCGCGGCCAAGGGTGACGCCGGGATAGATTTTCACATTTTTACCGATCTTGGTCTGCGGGTGAATGACCACACCAAAACCGCCATGCACCAATGTGAATCCTTCGCCGACCTCAACGGAACGGGGAACCTCGGCACCGAGTGCCTTTAGCAAAAGGTAAGTGAAGCGGCCCATTAGACCGCGGCGGGCATAGACGAGACGTGAGTAAAAGTCAGTGGTCATCTAAGAAATAGTAGGGGATTGCCGCGCTTGCGGAGTTTACACTGAGCGAAGCGAACTTGCTCATTCGAGACGGGTAGTTATTCCAGGTTCCTCACCATGTATGTGTCCCCCAGTTGATAGCCCCGGCCTGCGTAGTAACCGCGCGTGCCCACCGCGGCGATCACAGCCAACCTGCGGAAGCCTTTGGTGCGCGCAATTTCCTCAGCGCGAGCCAGCAGGCGCGTGCCCAAGCCGATATGTTGGGCGGCGCCGACCTGCTCTTCGCCAACCTCCAATGACTGCCCATAAACATGCACTTCACGAACCAAGGCGGCTTCAGCTAGATCGCGCAAGCCGGTGTCTGGAGACTTTGCGCCGGGCAAGGATAAACGCAGAAACCCCGCCACTCTGTCTTCAGGTGTGACGAAGGATAAGAAATGTTCTTCGGCGCGGCTGGTCGCATAGGTGGCATCACGAAGTTCGAGAGCATCCGGGTTGACGCCGCGACCTTTGACCTCTCGACATCTGATGCACCGACATTTTTGCCCTCTTGACTTCATGACCTCATGCACGTCCATGCGCAAGCTGGTGCGCTTATTGCCTTCGACCACATTCGTTGACGGGATATCGCGGATGACGCGGTTCACGCGGCAGTATTCGGGGATAGTAGCTTTGAGATCAGCCAGCAGTTCTACCAATTCTTCGGTCGAGTACGGATGATATTCGCCGCGCTGCCAATGCAGATAAAGTTCGGCGTTCTCAAGCAGTTGCGTGGGATAGATCTTGAGTTCATCCGGGCAATAGCCAGCCCACAATTTGGCGAAATCGGCGCGGTCCCTTTCCGGCGTGGCGCCTAGCAGGTTTGGCATCCAGTGCAGGACGATCTTGAAGCCAGCCGCACGCAGCAGGTCCGTGGCGCGCTTTGTTTCTTCGGCAGAGTGGCCGCGTTTGTTAAGCTCCAGGATTCTGTTGTCGAAACTCTGCGCACCTAACTGCACCTTGGTCACGCCCAGGTAACGCAGCCAGGTAATCTCCTCCAGATTGATATGATCGGGACGCGTTTCAATCGCCAGACCTACCGAGCGATGCGCGGACGTTTCGTTGTAGTGCTGCGCTTCCGGCAAGGTTGGCGCTTCGACTTCGTTGACCGCATCGAACATACGCTTGATGAATTCTTCCTGATAATCGCGCTTGTAGGAAGACCAGGTCCCACCGAGGACGAGCATTTCGATCTTGTCCGTGGGGTGGCCGAGAAGGTCGAGCGTTTCCATCCGGCTGTGCACCTGATCGTAGGGGTCGAATTCGTGCTGTAGGGCGCGCATGGCGCCGGGCTCGTCTGGCAGGTAGCTCTTGGGCATGCGCACATCGGTAGGGCAGAAGACGCATTTGCCGGGGCAGGGGTAGGGCTTGGTAAGCACCGTGACAACGCTGACGCCGGAGAGTGTGCGCATGGGCTTGAGGCGGATGCGCGCCAATAGGCCCGGGTCCTCTACCCAGGCGCCGCTACCCACCAGTTCGCGGTAAGCCGCAACCAGCATCTGCTTGCCAACAAAGCCGCCGTTCTCCAATGGATGGTGGCTGATAGCTTCAAGCACCGGAGCGCCGACACGGATCTCTTCCAACGCGGCGCGGGCGCGCAACATCCGCTCGGGTGTGGATTTTTTGGCGGCTTCCCAAGCCTGGATGCGAGGACGGTCACTTTTCAGTAGGGTCATCTTCTTGTAACCTTGCGGGTTGATTTCGGAACAAGCTTCCCAAGATCCAACCTTCGCAAGGGTGAGTTGCCTATAATCCTCTCATGGACACAGAAGTCGCGCAGCGACTCATCGCCCTGACCAAATCATTCTATCAAAATCTCGCCGCGCCATTTTCGGCCACCCGCGGCCGGCTGCAGCCTGGCGTAGTGCGCGTTCTGGAAAAGGTCCCAAATGAAGCGGACGTCCTTGACCTCGGCTGCGGCAATGGTGGCGTAGCCCGCGAGTTGGTTCGCCGAGGGCACCGCGGGCGTTATGTAGGCGTGGACTCCAGCGAAGGGCTGCTGGAGGTCGCAAAGTCCAATGCCCAAAGTCAAATGTCCAAGCATCCCACGTCCAACGTCCAATTCTTCTTATCAGATCTGGCCTCTTCAGATTGGAATCTCCAATCTCTAATCCCTAATCTCAGTTTTGATTTCATATTTGCCTTTGCAGTCCTCCATCACTTGCCTAGCCGAGATGTAAGGCTGAGTCTACTGCGGCAGGTGCACAGCCTGCTAGCGATCAGAGGGCGGTTTGTGCTCTCCAACTGGCAGTTTCTGAACAGCCCACGGCTACGGGAACGGATCCAACCGTGGGACCGGATTGGGTTGTCTGAAGAGCAGGTGGATGAGGGCGATTACCTGCTGGATTGGCGCAGCGGCGGGTCGGGACTGCGCTATGTCCATCATTTTGATGAGCCCGAGTTGGCGGAGTTGGCGAAGCAAACAGACTTCCGGGTGGTAGACCAATTTGCCTCGGATGGGAAAGGCGCAAATTTGGCCCTTTACCAGATATGGGAAAAGTTGTAACGCAATACCTATACAAGCCTCTCTCAACATTAGTCCACAACGCCATAAAACTAAAGATGTTACCGGTAAGATTTAGTCGGATAGTCAGGGTCCAATTAGTGCGTGAGTTGTGCGCCGGTTTGTTAATCAATGAATCAATCAGTCGGTTAATCAGCAGCAACACAATCAACGGCACACTGCGCCGTTGATTGTAGGCAGCAAACCTCGCAGTCACCAAGATAGCCAGTCGGGACCGGGCTGCGCTTGCACGTCTTGCAGGGTGGGCAACACCTTATTTTCGAATCGGGTGCCTTAGCACTGTCTTCAACTTCTCCGGTCTTGCGCGGCGCGGGTCGCCGAGGTAAATTTCGTGATGCTTGCCATGGGTACGGTATCCATTCTCGGCGGCGAAGGACACCATATTTTCAATAGTGGCAGGCTCCTCGGAGTAGGAACCAAGGTGCATGGTCTGCATAGTGAGACCTTCTGCAAAAGATTCGAGGCGCGCTTGATCCAACATGGCGGGATTTTTCTTGGCGCGCAATTGACGGCGCGCCTGCTCGAATAAGTCCTGGGTCACCGGATCCGGCTGCATGATCAGTGCGGTGAAATACCAGTCAGCTTTGTGGCTGACGGTGAATTCCTTATGGGAGTCCTTAGTCCACCACAAGCCCTCCAAAGGCATGACGGGATAATCTATGGGATTCTTTTTGCGCTTCTTGATCATGAACTTGAGCGTGTATGAAAGGCCGTAGAGGGTCTCCAGTGCGAGTTGGTAATCGGGCGCGTCGGCGACCTGCGTATTAGCAGGAATAGTGCCGTCGATCATGATGAAGTGAAAGCGCGGGACTTCGACCACAGTGACCTGTTTGGCGCCGGGATTGTAGAGATGCTTGTACAGTTTCTTGAGATCTAACTTTTTCATCATTACTCCTGTTTGAGATGGAGACTTTGCTATTGGTTATTCGTTACTGATAATTTGACTTTCGAGACGCGGGATATAGCGATCGAGCCATTCGAGCTCGGTCTGCAGGAGATTGAAACTGTATTCGAACATGCCTTCGAGGAAGACCGGCAGGTCGCCACGCTGTCGCCAGGTTTGCTGGACATTATCGCGATTCTGGATAACGCTACGCCGATACTGGCGGAGTGCGGCCGCGGCGTCCTGCGGCTTGATGCCGGGAACGCCGGCTAGGCCAAGCAAGAATGAAGAATCCGGATGGGAGGGGTGGGATAAAGCTTCAAGGGTTGCTTTACGCCAAGCATCCCGGCCTTCGGGCTGAATGGTGTAAACCCGTCGCGATGGACCACGGCCTGTGGCGGGTTCCTGGTGGCTGGCAATCAGGGCGCGCTGCTCCAACTTACCCAAAATGTAATAAATCGAGGAAAAACCAACTACGGTCCAGTCGCGCATTCCTCGCTCTTCGATGAGCTGCTCGATCTCATAGCCATGCCTGGGCGCCTCGGCCACCAGGCCCAATATGGCAAGCTCGGCATTAGTCATGTTATTCTAGTACTAGAATAATACAAGTTGGTCAAGGAGTCAAGTGCCTGCATTGATTGATCAACGGATTGATCAATCAATTAATCCATTAACCAGTTAATCAAACCGATTGCCCAGCTATACTTCCACCCATGCCCCGCGAAGCACGCAGCCAACGCGTTGAAGCCATCGTGCTCAAGCACAGCGACTTTGGCGAAGCCGACCGGTTGCTGACGATATACAGCCGAGAGCAGGGCAAGCTGCGCGCGATAGCCAAGGGAGCCCGCAAGCCGGGGTCGCGCAAAGGCGGGCACCTGGAGCCGTTCAGCCGGGTGCGATTGCTGCTGGGAAAAGGACGCGAGCTGGCGGTAGTCAGCCAGGCGGAAGCCGTGGAAACCAACTCGGTGCTGACGGAAAACCTGGAGGCGCTGGGCTACGCGTCGTACGTGGTCGAACTCCTGGACCGTTTCAGCGGTGATCACGACGAGAATGCAGGACTCTA
>Ga0209641_10000774_pt1 | contig 29460 bp, 28 predicted proteins | sample RifCSP16_1_FD_184022 | JGI IMG/M metagenome (GOLD analysis project Ga0209641, IMG submission 184022) | Soil microbial communities from Rifle, Colorado - Rifle CSP2_sed 16_1 (SPAdes) (version 2) | ecosystem: Environmental > Terrestrial > Deep subsurface > Rock core/Sediment | place: Rifle... | reverse complement strand
CCAAGCCATCGAAACGGACAGTTGCGGCTTCGGCTTGAGACAGAAACTCTGTGGAATTGGTAAGGTGCGATCAGCTCACATTAGACTGGGCTGGCTTTGCACTCTAAAGTCCAGTAAACTGCGCCGCTTGGTCATTCCCGCACGCTTTAGGCAGGTGCCCGACAGAGACATTCGGGCATGACGGCAACCCAATCGGCATGAAGTACCAACCCCCGATCTGGTCGGGGGCGAACTGGATGCCCGACAACAGCATTCGGGCATGACAGTGGCCGTCACGGTAACGCTAACAAAAGCGCAAATTGTGCCCGCGCTGAGTATAGATCGGTCATTGGAAGCTACCCCATTGCGGCTTCCCGTTTGGTTTACGAAATTCTGGAGTCGAGCCTTCAGGCGGATCCGGCTGAAGCCTCGATTCCAAGTCGTAGATCCAAGTGGCAATCTCTCTAGCGTCCAAGTGCGGCCAGCATATCCTCGACGCGCGTGAACTTGAGGCGGGGACGCCCTACGGCTTTTCCTCTCGCGACCTCCATTTCGTCGAGGCGCTGCCAATCGGCGTACGTGAAGAACTGGGGCTGCCGCTCGCACACGAGTTTCTCCGCGCTGCCGTGATCGGGGTTCGCCGGCTGGAGGACTGCGCCGCCGGCGAGATCCTCCAGCATGCACCCGACCGTCTCGACCGAATCGGGCTTGTTCGTGCCGATGACGCCGCTCGGCCCGCGTTTGATCCAGCCCGACGTGTACAGGCCGGTCATTGGCTGCTGTGTCTCCGGATCGACGACGCGGCCCTTCTGGTTCAGGATGACGCCCCAACGCTCGTTGAACGGCACTTCGGGCAGCGCCACGCCCCGATAGCCGACCGAGCGAAACACCAGCCCAACCGGCAGCTCTTCGAATTGATCGGTGGGCTTGGGGCTGAGCGTTCCGGCCTCGGTCCTGTACAGCGCGTTCCGCACGAGGCGCATCGACAAGACCCGGCCAGCCGCATCACCTATAAGCTCGACCGGAGACACGAGGAAGCGGATGGTCAGCTTGCGCGACTTGCCGGCCGGCTTTCGCAGCGCGTAACCCTGGAGGATTTTGACTTTCTTGACCAGTGTCCGATCGCCGCTGTTGTCGACTTCCGCCTGGCTCAGTTCGTCCAGCTTCGCCTCATCGGGCAATACGAACACGTCGGCATCGGCCATCTCGCCGACTTCTTTGACTTCGGGATTGGTAAAAGCCGCCTGCGCCGGCCCGCGCCGGCCAAGCAGGTACACCTCTTTGACCCGGCTCTGGCTCATCGCTTCCAGCGCGTAGTCGGCCATATCGGTGGCAGCCAGCTCGTCCGTCGTGCGACACAAAATACGGGCAACGTCGATCGCGACGTTGCCCACTCCGACGACGGCTGCCCGTTCCTGCGACAGGTCGAACTCGTAGTCACAGTAATCCGGGTGGCCGTTGTACCAGGCGACAAATTCGGTCGCCGGGTGGCTGCCCTTCAGATCCTCGCCGGGGATGCCCATGTGGCGATCGGTCTGCGCGCCCGTGGCAAACAGGATCTGATGGTAGTGCTCCTTCAGGTCGGCGAGACGGACGTGCTTGCCGAACTCGACGTTGCCGTAGAACCGAAAGTTGGGACGGTTGGCAATCTGATCGAAAGCCTTAGTTACGGTCTTGATCTTCTGGTGGTCGGGCGCGACGCCAGCGCGCACCAGGCCGAACGGCGTCGGCAGGCGATCGAGCATATCGATCTCGACCACCAGGCTCGCCTGCTTGAGAAGATGGTCCGCTGCATAGAAGGCCGCCGGGCCGGAGCCGACGATGGCGACTCGCAGCGGGTTTGTGTCAGTGCCAGGTTTCGTCATGGCATGCTCGCTTAACCCTGGCTGATCTGCGTCTGAAGCGTGTCGATCTCGCCCCGATACTCGGCAAGCAGGGCCTTGATCACGTCGCCGATCGATACAATGCCGGAGAGCTGGCCCTCCTCGACGACGGGCAGGTGGCGGAAGCGCTTGTCGGTCATGGTCTGCATGACGGACTGAATGTCGTCTTGGGGCAGCGCGGAGATCACGGTTTTCGTCATCACCTGGTCGACGGTCTTGGTCAGGACATCCTCTCCCCGGACGAGCGCGCGCACGATGTCGCGCTCGGAGATGATACCCACCGGCCGCCCTTCGTCGTCGACGGCGACGAGCGCGCCGATGTTGTGACGGGCCATCGACACCACCGCATCGTGTACGGTCTGGCCCGGGCGAATGGTGTAGACGGTCATGCCCTTCGTGGCTAAGATGTTGCTGATTTTCATGTGATTTTACCCCCGTTGGATAGATTCTGGTCGATGGGACTGTTGTGCTTGCACAGTGCATATACTTGATGGCTCTTCATGGATTTCAACGAGGTGGGCCGCTTACCCGGAAACCTGTTGGGGTGACCAACGGCGAAGCAACAGATAGGCAACGGATAAACGAATCCACGATGGCCCTGACGGCGCGCGGGCTGCATCCGTTTATCCGTTGTTGATTCGTTGCATCGACCTCCTTGAAACACTTATTGAGCCTACCTGATTATATACTATGGCTGCGATTGGCAGAAGTCTGGTGTTTGCGCCGGATACACTTCAGATTGGGCGCAAACATAAACTGCGCCTCGTGTTTTCGCCGCAGTCTGCCCCTTCGCAGGCTCAGGGCAAGCTCTGAGCGCAGTCGAAGGGTTGGACTGCGGCGACGGCAGTGCAACTGCCGTCGGAACAGCACACCGCTTCGGGTTTGCTCTTTGATGCGAGTCCGAATACAATAATCCTAGATCTGCATCTGGTGTGCTGGGAATACGTGTGGTCGTGACGACAGGCGGATCCCGATTATGGCCCAATCAAGGCGCATCGGAAAATACGAAATCCTCGAAGAGCTCGGCCGTGGCGGCTTTGCCACGGTCTATAAGGCGCGCGACACCAGACTCGACCGCGTCGTCGCGCTCAAAGTGCTGCACCCCTACTGGCGCGAAGACCCTGGCTTCGCCGAGCGGTTCCAGCGCGAGGCACGCGCGGCTGCGAATCTACGTCACTCAAATATCGTGACGGTGTTCGAGGCCGACGAGGCCGACGGCCAGCTGTTCATCGGCATGGAGTATTTGCCGGGTCGCTCCCTGAAAGAGCTGCTGAGCGCCGAAGGCGCGCTGCCCCTCGAACGAGCGCAGCCCATTCTGGAGCAGATTGCCGAGGCCCTGGACTACGCACACGAGCAGGGCGTGGTACACCGTGACATCAAGCCGGCCAACGTGATGGTCGAGGATACGCCGCGCGGCAAGCGGGTCACACTGCTCGACTTCGGGCTGGTGAAGGCGCTGCAGACCAGCACGGCGCTCACCTCGCACGGCACACTGCTGGGCTCGCCCGAGTACATGGCGCCCGAACAGGCCGACCCCAACCGGGCGAGCGAGATCGGTCCGGCGGCCGACCGCTACGCGTTGGGTATTGTGGCCTACCAGATGCTGACGGGCCGTGTGCCGTTTCCGGGTGACACGCCGGCGACGCTTTATGCACACGAGCACAAGCCCGTGCCGCTACCGCGCTCACTGCGTCCCGGCCTGCCCCGAGGGGTGGAGCAGGCGCTACTCAAGATGCTGGCCAAGGCGCCGGCCGAGCGGTTCACGAGTTGTGCGGCGTTCGTCGGGCAGCTGCGCGCCGCCCAACCGACCTCAGAACAGGCCCGCCCGGCAATAACCCTGCCCGCGCCGGGCTGGTCGTGGGTTGTCGCCGCGCTCGTCGGCGCGCTTGTGCTCGTTGCCGTCATTGCCGCTCTGGTGTCGACAGGCAACCAGGCCGGGCAGGCGGGACAATCGACTGCCCCCACGCCTGCTTTGGGCACCACCCGAACGCGCCCCGCCGATGGCATGGTGATGGTCTACGTGCCGGATGGAACATTCCAGATGGGCAGCAACGATGGTGACACTGACGAGCAGCCGGTGCATGAGGTGACGCTGGATAGCTTCTGGATCGACCGGACCGAGGTGACTAACGCGCAGTATGCCCGCTGCGTGAAGGATGGCAAGTGCAGCGCGCCGTCTGAATCGAGTTCGTACACACCTGACTCGTACTACGGCGAGAGCCAGTACGCCGACCATCCCGTGATCTGGGTGAGTTGGGATGATGCCAATGACTACTGCGCCTGGGCCGAGGTGCAGTTGCCTACCGAAGCGCAGTGGGAGTATGCCGCCCGTGGGCCGCAGGCAACCGAATTCCCTTGGGGTAACACATTCGACGGCACAAAGGTGAATTACTGCGACACCAACTGCACGTTGGACTGGGCCGACAAGAAAGTGGACGATGGCTTTGCCGACATTGCGCCTGTGAGCAGTTATCCCGAAGGCGCCAGCTGGGTGGGAGCGCTCGACATGGTAGGCAACGTGTGGGAATGGGTCGCCGATTGGTACGGCAATTACCCATCTGAGCTGCAGGTGAATCCCACAGGCCCCACGTCCGAACAGCAGTTTCACGTGCTGCGCGGGGGCGGTTGGGGCGATGCTGTGTACAACGTCCGCGCGGCCGACCGCGGCATCAACACGTCTGACTACCGTCTTGTCACCCTCGGTTTTCGGTGTGTGTCTGCGGCGCCAGGAGAGTGAACTGTTGGCCTGCTGAGTTCTGATCTTCTGGGGCTTCTGTTGTCATAATCCGCGCGAACCCACTTCGCCCCGCTGCGCGGGGCTGCGGGGCGCTTCGCAGGCGCGGTCGCGCACGGCGGTTTAGCGTGAAAACCTACAGGAATCTATATCCACACATATGCGCCTTCCCCAACCTGTACGCGGCGTTTCGGGCCGCACGCCGGGGCAAACGCGGCCGCGCGGCAGTCGCCAGTTTTGAGTTCGATCTGGAGCGCAACCTGCTCGTGCTGGAGTCCGAAGACAGGAAACTGCATGTCTGAAACGCGTATGCAGATGGGAAAGTATGAACTGCTGGAAGAGCTGGGCCGCGGCGGCTTCGCCACCGTCTACAAGGCGCGCGACCCGTCGCTCGATCGCGCCATCGCGCTCAAGGTTCTGCATGCTGGCTATGCGGGTCGCTCAGATGTCGTGCCGCGCTTCCTGGACGAAGCGCGCCGCGCGGCCAGTCTGCGGCACGACGGTATCGTGCGCATCTACGACGTGGGCGAAGTCAAGGGCCAGCCCTACATCGCCATGGAATACCTGCCCGGCGGCGCGCTGTCGGCCCGACTCACAGGGGAGCCGCTGCCTTTCGATGCGGCGCTGACTATCCTGGAGCAAATCGCGGACGCGCTGGATTATGCCCACAAGCGCGATCTGGTGCATCGTGACGTCAAGCCGGCCAACATCCTGTTCGACGACGAGGGCCGGGCGGTGCTGGTCGATTTCGGGCTGGTCAAGTCGCTGGTCGAAAGCGGCTATACCGTCGAAAGCACGTCGCTGGGCACGCCCGACTATATGGCGCCCGAGCAGGCGCAGGCCGGCGCGCCTGTCGACGCGCGCACCGACGTGTACGCGCTGGGCGTGGTCGCTTACGAGCTGCTGACCGGGCGCGTCCCGTTCGAGGCCGACACGCCACTGGCCGTGCTGCGCGCGCACCTGGACGTGACGCCGCCCGATCCGCGCCAGGTCAACGATCAGCTCGACGGCAACGTCGCAGCGATATTGCTCAAGGCCCTGGCCAAAGCGCCGACCGAGCGGTACGCCAGCGCAAGCGGTCTGGCCCGAGCGCTGCGCGAAGCGTGGCAGGCGGCGCAACACGTCAGCCGCACCAAGGCGACGCTGGCCGATCTGTACGCGCAGACTCAGGAGGCGATGAAGGCTGGGCGCTGGGGCACGGTCGTCAACCTGTGCGTCGAGATGCGCAACCTCGATCCCGACTACCGTGACGTCGGCACGCTGCTGACGCTGGCCGCCAGCCGGCTGGCCGAAGAGGAACAGGTCCGGCAACAAGAGCGCGAGCTGGGCGAGCGATACGACGCGGCGATCGAGGCACTCGATACGGGCCGTTATGCCGAGGCCGTCGAGGCACTGGAGCAGATCGCCGGGCAGGCTGCCAACTTCCGTGACGTTCAGGCCAGACTGGCCGAGGCCCGCGATGAACGCCAGCGTGCGCAGAGGTACGACGAAGCCGTCGATCACGGCAAGGCCGAGCGCTGGGCAGAAGCCTGTCGCGTGCTGCTCAACGTGCTGCGCGGGCGGCCTGACTATCGCGGCGGCGAAGCGGTCTTGCGTCTGCTGGACGCCGTCGATGGCCTGCTGGCGCAACGAGAAGCCGTCTGGCTGGCGCGGTCGCCGGGCGTGCTTGAGGGCAGGCCCCCGCCAGGGCAGGACCGAATCATATGGGGGCGTGACGGGAAGGAAATGGTGCGCGTCGCCGGAGGCACGTTCTTGTACGGCGATGACAAAAGCAGTCTGAGTGTGGACGAATTCTGGATTGACAAGACGCCGGTGACGAATGCAGAATACGCCCGCTTCGTGACTGCCACCCATCGCACGCCGCCTGTGCATTGGAAAGGCGAGGTCCCGCCCCATGAAATAGCCGACCACCCGGTTACCTACGTTGACTGGAATGACGCGGTCGCCTACGCCGAGTGGGCCGGAAAGCGCCTGCCGGCTGAGCAGGAGTGGGAGAAAGCCGCGCGCGGCACAGATGGGCGCAGGTATCCCTGGGGCGATGATCGGCCAACGAAGGAATTGTGCAACTTCAACCAGAACGTGGGAGGCACCACGCCGGTGGGCAAATACTCGCCTCAGGGCGACAGCCCGTATGGCTGCGTGGACATGGCTGGCAACGTATGGGAGTGGACAGTCAGTGACTATGACAAGAAACACAAGATGCTGCGCGGGGGCAGTTGGGGCGACCTTCATGGCTACGGTGAAGGCTACGTCCGCGCGGCGAGCCACAGCTTCCACACGCCTGTCATTCGTCTCGGCGCCCTCGGTTTTCGGTGTGTGTCTGCGGCGCCAGGACAGTGAACTGCTGGTCTGCTGAGTTCTGATCTTCTGGGTTTCTATTTGGCGTGAAGGCCGCCTCAGCCGGGAGTTCTGAGTGAATTCTAGTCAACCCGCCATCTGGTCAAGCGAAGTGCAAGACACTCCGGCAGGGTACATGCACGTCGCCGGCGACGTGCTGCTCGTTCCGGCTCACGAGCCGGGTTCGTCGCCCCGGCGTTCGACGCTCCATGCCCTCAACCTGACAGACGGCAGCCTGGCCTGGCAGAAAACCTTCGAAGACGCACTGGTCAGCGGATTGGCAGTTCTGGAGACACCTGACGTTGCCATCCTCGTCGCACACTCTGCCGTCGACCTCTTGCGTGGCGAGGGTGCTCTAGTCGCGCTGGATGCGCACGGCGAGATGCGCTGGCGCTGGTCGGGCGGGGCGCGCAGCGTATCTGCCCCGGCTATCATCGACGACAGGATATGCGTCACAACTGACTCAACCGTGCTGACATTGCTCGATCTGGCGACCGGCGCAGAACGGGCGCGAATCAATCTCGACGCGAGCGCATCGCTGGCCGCGCCTCTCGTCATCGAAGGCGTCGCGTGCGTGCCCTGTCGCGGCCCGCACCTGCTGGCCGTGGGGCTTGATGGCGCACAACGATGGCGATACACTTTCCCCGGCGAACCCAACGCGTGGTTGAACAAGACACCCGTAGCGATCGGCGACCGGCTCTTCGCGACGGCGAGCAACGTGGGCGCTGTCGTCGCGCTTCGCGCCCGTGGCGGCTCGCCGCTCTGGCGCGTCGACCTCGATCCCACCGATAAGAAACTGAGCGCGCCGGCCACGGATGGCCGGCGGCTGTACGTCGGCGCACGCGATGGCGTGCACGCACTCGACCCGGAAGACGGCCACGCCGTCTGGCACTTCGCCACCGGGCGTCGTGTGGAAGCCATGCCGGTTGCGGCCGGCGGTGTGGTATACGCCACGTGCCACGATCATCAATTGTACGCGCTCGACGCGGCGACGGGCGCGGAACTGTGGCGGCATGAAATGCAACAACGCATCGAGGTGCCGCCGTTGGTCACGCCCGACGGGCTGCACATCATCATCGCGGATCACGGCGGTACGCTGATGAAGATTGTGCGGCCGCTGGGCGCGGAAGAGCTCGAAGTCGAGGGTCGCTGGGCCGAGGCGGCCGAGTTGTGGCGGGCAGCCGGCGAGGTCGGGCGAGCCATCCGGGCATTCAAGCAGGCCGAAATGTGGGCTCAGGCCGCGCAATTGTGCGAGGCGCAAGAGTGGTGGGTCGAGGCCGCTGAATACCACGAGCAAGCCCTGAATTGGGCAGAGGCCGGACGAATATATCGCGGTCGCATCGGCAATCTTGAGATCGCTGCAGCATCCTTCGTGCGCGCGGCGCGAGCGGCTGCGGAACAAAACCTCGTAGACGGCGCGGTTGGATTCTGGGACGAGGCCAAAGAGTGTTATCAGCAACTCGGCGACGTTAAGAAGGTCGAAAAATGCGGGCGTGAGGTCGCACGTCTGCGCCATCTTCCCCACATTCAGGTGCGTGTCGAAGCGCCGCAGGTCATGACGCTCGAAGAGTATCATGAGATAGCTGTCGAGCTGGTCAACGACGGCGGCGGGCTGGCAAAGCAAGTGCTGCTTCGGCACACGGAGAGCGAGTTTGCCGGCGATCTCAAGGCGACTCGGCAGATCCGCACCCTATCAGTCGGAGAAGCGGCGCGCGAGCTATTGCTGCTGCGCGCGCTGGCACCCGGTCAGCGCGTGCCGCTTGATCTAATCGCGACCTATACCGATGCGGCAGGACAACTATACGAAACCCGTCACCGGGAACTGCTCGCCGTCCGGCGACCCGGCTCGGGCATTGTCCCTCCAAGCGAGTCAATTCCGATGGAACATCCAACACATGACACCGCTGCCATCCGCGATCTGCTCACTGCCGCGTTCAGCGATGAAGAACTGACCACGCTATGCTTCGATCGCTTCCGCACCGTGTACGACAACTTCAGCAGTGGCATGAGCAAAGGCCAGAAGATTCAACTCCTGCTCGACTACGGCACCCGCCACGACCAAGTGGATCGACTGCTGTCGCTCGTCCAGGGACTCAATCCGGCGCAGTACGCGCGCTTTGAACCGCGCCTGCGCAGAACAGAGGCAGATCGCCAGCGCGAGGAGATCGCTTTGGAGCCTCGCGCGACGATCGAGACAAGCAGCGTCAGCGGCGGCGTGGACATCCAGAGCGAACGGACAGACATCGGCGGTGACGTGACCGGCCGCGACAAGATTCAGTCGGCCGGCGGCCACATCATTCACGCCGAGGCCGGCGCGACCGTCATTGTCGGCGGCGAGCCTCGAACGCCCAGTGCCGAGTCCGCTGCCGGGCGCGATGAGGCATCACTCAGCCGTCAACTCGCCGAAGCCGAGACCAACCTCAAGTTGATTCAGGAGCGTAAATCGCAATACGTCCTCGAAGTGGACATACCGCTGCAACTCATCAAAGAAGAGCGCAGCCTGCTGGAGCGCATCGCCGAACTGAAGCGCCAGATGGGAGAATGACCGGTGCACGCACCATGAGTCGAGCGGTATGGACTTCACAAATAGTCGTGATAGAATCGACCCAGGCGCAGCCTGAACCCGCACAGGAGCATGGACCTATGATCAGCTTAACGGTTAGTGATGAAGCAGTCGCTCAACTGAAGAAGATCGCGGCTACCACTGGCGATTCGGTGGACGCGCTGGCCGAGCGCGCCATTCGCCAATACTTGCGCGACGAGTGGCGGCGCATGTTGCAGCGCGAGTCCGACGCATTTCGCCGCCTGCATCCCGAACTGCTGGCGCGCTATTCCGGTGAGTATGCCGCGGTTTATCAGGGTCGCCTGATCGATCACGATGCCGACCAACTGCGGCTGCTGCAGCGCGTCGAGCAACAGCACCCCGACGTGCCAGTGCTGATTCGCCAGATCTTGCTGGAACCAGACGAAGTGTACAGCCTCCGCACCCGGCGGACATCTGCCTTGTCAATGCGCGCAGGCAACTCGCTCGACGTTGCCACGGCCTACCTCAACGTCGGCGGCTATCGGCTGCGCGAGACGTGATACAATCGTAGTAGCCAGTGAGGTGTTCTATGACGGTCCAATCCGTAACTCTGAACCTGCCGAGCGCGCTATACGCTCGTCTCAAGCAGCGGGCGGAGCGAAGCCGGCGCACCGTCGAGGCCGAGCTGCTGGAAGTCGTCGCCGCCGCTGTGCCGATCGCCGACGAGCTGCCTGTCGACTTGAATGAAGCCATTTCGCCGCTGACTCTGCTCGACGACGACGCGCTGTGGCGCGCGGCGCGCAGCCGGCTCGCGCCCGAAGCGGCGGCCGACATGGAACGCCTGCACCTCAAGCGCCAGCACGAAGGGCTGTCGGAAGCGGAAGCCCAATCCCTGGCCGGCCTGGTGCGCCAGTACGAGCGCGCCATGCTGGTGCGCGCCCAGGCAGCGGCCCTGCTCAAGCAGCGTGGCTTTGACGTGTCGGAACTGATCGCGGATCGCAAAGCCACAAAGGAGTCCGATCGATGACCAGCCTGACTGTGCAATTGCCCGATCGGCTGGCGAAGGAACTTTCAGACGCCAGCCAGGAATTCATCGCCGAGATGCTCGAGCTCGGCCTGCGCACCCGCAAGATCGAACAGGCGTTAGCGCAATACGCACGTGGGCAGATGACGCTTGGAGCGGCCGCGGGCATCGCCGGCATTACGGAGGGCGAGATGGCCCGTCACGCTTACGCACACGGCCAGGAACCCCGCTTTAGTGACGAAACGCTGGCCGAGGAGCTGGCATAGTGCCCACTGTCCTGTGCGATTCTGGCCCCCTTATCGCTCTGGCGAAGATCAACCGGCTTCAACTCCTTATCGACCTGTGGGGAACCGTTCACGTCACCGAGACGGTTTACCAGGAAGCAGTGGCCTTCGGGCAGGCTCAGGGCGCGCCTGATGCGCTGACCATCCGACTCTTTTGGCAACAACACAAGCTGCCCGTGATCGCGGTTCCCGACGACGTGCTCGCTGCCTATCAGCCTGCGATCACGCTCGATCCCGGTGAACGCGCCACCTTCGCCTACGCACGGACGTTGAGAGATGTGCTGGTGCTGGTCGATGACGAAGATGCCCGCACCGAAGCGCGTCGCCTCGGCCTCCCCGTACGCGGGACACTCGGTGTACTGGTCGAGGCTCACCGCCGCGCGCTGCTGACACTCCCCGAAGTCGAGCTTCTCCTCAACGAGATAGCTGCGCGTCCCGACATCTGGATCAGCGCCGACCTGTGCGCGCGCGTCCTGAAATCGCTCCGCTCGGCGTAGCTCGACATCGTCCTGTGAAGAACCGACCTGCCTCGCCACCCAGAACGGGCAAGGAATCTTCACCTGGGATGCAGCTTGGCGCATCTTCTGCTTGGCGAGCATAATCCTGGCAAGAGAGGAGCGTCCATGACGACTTTAACGCTTGAGTTGCCGGAGTCGCTGGTCGAACGGCTGCGCGAGCGGCGTATCAGTGAGCAGGAAATTCAGACCGTGGCCGTGGCAGCCCTCGAATTCTGGCTGGCGAATGCCGGGCAAATCGAAAAGCCGGCCACGCCGGCGGCCGGGCGGTTCGCCGCGAGCGGCGCGTCGTTTGCGCGCCGGCTGATCCAGCAGAACCGCGCCCTGTTCAAGACATTTGCACAGCGGTGACCGATGCCGGAAGAGACTGTTTCGCAATCTGCTGGGCGAAAACGCTTGATAGAGCGCGGATGATACAGAAGCTGTATGGGTTGACGGACGAGGAGATCGCAGTGGTGGAAGGTGCCGACGAATAGGCCGCGAATCAACGAATAGGCGAATCAGGCCATCTAATCTATGTCATGCCGAGGGAAGATTACGGATGCGAGTTTGGGTCCTCTTCGAGAGTTACTCGTTACCTCTCCAATGCCAGAAACTCTTCGACGCTCAGGCCGGCTTCCCGAATGATCGCTCGCAGCGTCCCGCGCGCGATCGTCCCAGGATGGTGTGGCACCGTCGTGCGCCGACGAGTCTTCGGGTTATACCAGATCTCGTGGCTGCCTTTCGCCTGGCGATCGAATTCAAAGCCGGCCGCTCGCAAGCGCTGCACGACCTCGCGATACGTCAGAGCCGTCAGCCGCGTCATGCTTGCGCGGGCTCGATCGAGATGCCCACCGCAATCGTCGCCGTCGCTCGGCGGCGGCCTTGTCGCTTCAGTGCCGATCGAATCTTGGGTGGGAGCCGATCGCCGTGTTCGATATACGACTCGATCAGCTTTCGGGCCACGTCCTGCGCAATCTCCATCGTTTCGGCGACGGTACGCCCTTGCGCGACAAGTCCGTTCAAGTCCTGGCTCGTCGCCAGATAGCCACCCTCTTCCAGAGGTTCAACTTTGATGTTCAGAAGGATTTCGCTCATCCTTGCTCCTGACTGGTCATCCGCTCGGGCCGGACCGCACCCAGGCATAGCACAATTATATCATGCTGAAGGTTGAATTTCAGACGTCCTGGCGAACAAACGCGCTCAGAAAGGCGACGGCATTTGTGCCGAGTTCGTCGAGAAGGTATCCCCCCTCCTGCACAATGAGCGTAGGTACGTGGCCGGCCAATCCCGCAATGCGCCGGCCAATCTCGGCTAGCCCGGCTGTCGTCACCTTGAAGCCGCCGCCAGGGTCACCGGCGACGATGTCGAAACCGGCCGAGATGACGAAGTATTCAGGGCCAAAGTCTCTCACGACGGCAAGCGCCTCGTCCAACGTCTCCAGGTAGGCCGCGTCGCCCGTCCCCAGCGGCAGCGGCCAGTTGCGGTTGAAGCCTTCGCCCGCTTCGGTTCCCAGCTCATCGGCGCCGCCCCAGTAATACGGATACTCCTCGTCCGGATCGGCGTGCAGCGAGCAAGTCAGCATGGCCGGATCAGAATAGAAGATTTCCTGCGTGCCGTTCCCGTGGTGATAGTCGATGTCGAGAATCGCCACACGCGCCTGTAAGTAGCGCGCCGCAATCGCCGCGTTGTTGAGATAGCAGTAGCCACCGTAGAAGTCGACGCCGGCGTGATGGCCGGGCGGGCGGCACAGCGCGTACGCCGTCTCGCGGTATGCGCGAACGAGGTCAGCCGCCGTCAGCGCGCACTGCGCGCTCCAATAGGCCGCGTCCCAGGTGCCCGCCAGGATCGGATCGTCGTTGCCGAAGGCATAGTAGCTCCTGAGACCGGGAAAACCGGCCGGCCTGCGGCGCGCACGGCGCGGCGGGTAGTAGTCCGCGAAGAGCGCGTCCGCCCGGCCGGGCTGCGTGACGTAGCCGGCGTAGGCGCTGCACAGGTAATCGACGAAGCCTGCATCGTGCACGGCCAAGATCGGATCGAGGCCGTGATCGACCGGCGTGATCACTGCGCCTAGCCGGCTCGCCTGGGCAGCCTGCAAGATGATCTCGGCGCGCGCCGGCGCTTCCTCGACGACGTAGGGCTGGCCGCCGCGCTCGACTCGGTCGGTCGCGTGCAGCTTGTGCTTGTCCGTATAAACGATTCGCATGTTTGACGCTCTGTCGCAGGCACGCGCAACGGTACGAGGCGGACTATAGGCGCGTTTCACGTCGGTGTCAACGCGGCTTTATCCCAAGTGCGCTTGAATTTTCCGACCAGACCTGGCAGGTCTTCACGATCTTGCGCACAGCTAACATTGGTGGATAAGACCTGCCAGGTCTATACGCCTGGAAGCGAGCCCACATGTTATAATTACAGCGCTCACCATGGATTGCCGCCTGAACACACCGCCCCTGACGACTCACAACACAAACTCAACACGATCCGTCTGCACAGGAGGCACTGGCATGAAACGATGGCTTATGGCCGGTCTGTTGATTCTGGCCGGGCTGTTTCTTCATGGAACGGCGTTGGCGCATGAGGAAATCGTCTCAGGCGATTACGTCCTCGTCGTCGGCTGGCTGGAAGAGCCGCCGCTCGCCGGCTTGAAGAATGCGGTCACCATCGAAGTCAGCCGCGTCGACGACGGCGCGCCGGTCGCCGGCGCGGAAGCCACACTGACCGCGCAAATTCAATACGGCGGTCAGGCGCGCGATCTCGTCCTGCGCCCGATCGAGGACAAGCCTGGCGCGTACGCTGGTGATTTCATCCCTACGCGGCGCGGCACGTACACGCTCGTGCTCGGCGGGTCGATTGAGGGACAGCCGGTCGAGGAGAGCGCCGAGATCGAGGAGGTCACGAGCGCGGGCAGCCTGGAATTTCCGGAAGCGCAGCCGACGACCGCAGAGCTTCAGGCGTCGATCGAAGAAGTGCGCGGCGAAGTGAGCGGAGCGCGCGCATTTGGCGTTGCTGGCCTGGCGCTGGCGGCGATCGGGTTGGTGTTGGCCGCCGTCGCGCTGGGACGCAGGAAGTGAGGCGTGACACGTGATGCGTGGTGCGTGGTGCGTGATGCGTGATACGTGATATGTGATGCGTGATGCGTACTTCAAGGATCCCCATCGTTCTCGCGATCGCCGCTACGCTGATGGCGGCGCGCGTTGTATCTGCGCACGCCAGCTTGATGCGTTCCGATCCCCCTGCGAACTCGGTGCAGGCGACGGCCCCGGCGAAGGTGACGATCTGGTTCACCGAGCCGATCGAGCCGGGCTTCTCGACGATCACCGTTTTGTTCGAGGACGGATCGAAAGCCGATCAAGGCGATAACCTGGTGTCGTCTTCCGACGGGACACAGCTATCCGTATCGCTCGCAGATTCGCGCGAGGGCACCTACCTGGTGTCCTGGCGCGTGCTGAGCGCGGTCGACGGCCACATCACGTCCGGCTCGTTCGTGTATTCCGTGGGAGAGGCTATCACGCGACCGGCCGGCGCGGCTGCCGGTGGAGCGGTCACATCGCCGCTCGACATGCTTGCTCGCGCGCTCAACTACGTCGGGCAGGCGCTGCTCGTGGGCGTGATGCTCTTTCGCTGGCTGGTGTGGCGACCGGCGTTGAAGTCGGCCGAGCTGAGCGAGGAGGTCGACGAACGCGCCACGCACCGCACCCGGCTCGTGGTCTACGTCGCGCTCGGGCTGACCGCGGCAGGCATGCTGCTCGCGCTCCTGGCGCAGTCTGCGCTCGCCGGGGCGACGATCACCGGCTGGCTGAGCACGCGCGTCGGGCGAATCTGGATCGGGCGCGCGGCGACGCTGCTCGCGCTCGGAGTCCTGTCCGACGAGATCGCCACAGCCGGACGGCCACAGCCGGGCAAGCGGCTGTCGACGATCGCGCTGAACGTGGCAGTCTTGTGGCTCGGCCTGCAACTGTTGCTCACGACGTCGCTGACCAGCCACAGCGCGTCTATCACCACGCCGCCCTTCGTGCCTCTCGTGGCCGACTGGCTGCACCTGATCGGAACGGCGGTCTGGGTGGGTGGGTTGGCGCAAATGGCGTTCGTCGTTCCAGCGGTGGCAAAGACGCTCGGCGACGAGGATCGAGCCTGGCTGTGGCTGAGAACCGTCGTCCATTTCTCGACTGTCGCAGCCGCCGCGCTCGGCGTGCTTCTGGTCACGGGCGCGTACATGTCCATGCTGCACGTCGGCGACTGGGCCGCGCTGCTCAGCACGGCGTACGGCCGCGCGCTGCTGCTCAAGCTGGCGCTCGCCGGCGCGGCGATGCTGCTCGGCGCGTTCAACCTGTTCATCATCAAGCCACGCCTGGATCGCGCCGTCGATCAGCCGGCGGACGGATCCGCACACGCGCTGCACCGGCGCTTCCGGCGTATCGTCGCCGTCGAAGCCGTCTTCGCGCTGGCGGTCCTGGCAGCGGCGGGGATCCTGACCAACCTGCCGCGCTCCAGAGACCCGCAGCCGGTCGCGGACGGCGGCCCGCTCGAACTGGCGACGCGCGCCGACGACCTGGACGGAACGCTGACGATCGATCCGGCGCTCGAAGGCGACAACACGTTCGCGCTGCGCCTGGCGCACGCCGGCAGCGGCGAGCCGGTGACCGATGCGGGACAAGTGACGCTCCGCTTCACGTATCTGGCGCGCAGCCTGGGGATGTCGAGCGCCGAAGCTACGCTCACGCCGGACGGCGCGTACGCGACGAGCGGCGCGTTCCTGTCGCTTCCCGGCGACTGGCAGATCGAGGCCGCCGTGCGCCGGCCAGACGCGTTCGACGCGTTCGCCGCCTATCGTGTGAAAGTGGGGCTGGACGGACGCATCGCGCCGGCCGGCGAGCCGACGCTCGTCGAATCGATCGCGCGCTGGCTTTCGATCTACGGGCTTGCCTTCGGCGGTTTCGTCGCGATCGCGCTCGGTTTCGCCTGGCTGGCGATCGGCGCCAAGGCGTCGCGCAATCTTGCCTCGCTGGCGCTGCTCGCCATACCGTCGCTGATCGCACTGCCCGTCGGCGCGCTGTCGGTTTACACGTTTTTCAAAGAGGCGACGCCGGGGCTTTCGCTGACCAACCCATATCTACCGGATGAGCAGTCACTCGCGATCGGGCAGCAGCTCTTCGAGGCGAACTGCGCGACGTGCCACGGCAGCGCCGGACGCGGCAATGGCCCACGGGCGGGCGAGCTGCCTGTCCGCCCTGCCGACTTCGGCAGCGGCCACCTCGATATTCACACGGACGGCGACATTTTCTATTGGATCCAGAACGGCCTGCCGGCGCGCGTCGCGTCGCCAATGCCTGCATTCAAGGACGTCCTGACCGAAGACGAGACCTGGCATGTGGTGAACTACGTGCGGCGGCTGCGCAACCTCGCGGGCGCTGCGCCGACTGCGATAACGGTCGGCGTCACACCGCAGCCCCCCACCCCGGCCGCGTCCGGCGATCCTGCTGCGCTCGAGCGGCTGATCCGCGCGGACGCCGCGATGAATGTATTGAGATCGCTGGTGGAGAAACAGTCACTGCGGGACGACGCGGGGAACCAACTGGATATCGTGTTCACCTACGCTGCGCCCGACCGGATGCGGTACCAGGTCGTCAACGGCGCGACGGCCATCCAGATCGGCTCCAGCGATTTTCAGCTCACGCCCGATGGCACGTGGATCGAGAACAGGCGCGCGGTCCCGCTCGAGTGGCCGGAGTTCAACTACAGCTCGCTCGCGGGAGAGGCGCGCATCGAGGGCGAGGAACAGATCGGTGAATCAGCCGCGACAGTCGTCGCCTTCCGGTACGGAGGCTTCGACTTTCGCATGTGGATCGATCAGGGGACCGACCGTATAATCAGGCTGTCGATGGACGGTCCCAATCACCACATGGTATCCGCCTACAGCGAATTCGACAGCGCGCCTCCGATCGAGCGGCCGACACCATAGTCTGCTGTTTTTGCAGGGCGCGGATTTGCGCGGATGAACGCAGGTAAAGATCAAAATCACGCACGCGGCTCACCTGAGACTTGACTCTGTCGTTAATCGAGCATAGACTGTTGCCAGTACGTCTGAAGCCATTACACGAAAGCACCTTGATATTAGCCAACATCCTGTTCTTACCTTCCCTCCACGGCGAGCTTGGCGTTGTCGACGAGCTGCTGCTGTTCTGCCTGCCGCTCGTCGTCGTGCTCGTCGTTCTGGCGCTGACGGCGCAGCATACACGCCGGAAACAGGAGAGGATGCGTCGCCAGACAAAAGCAGAAAGCTATGGAGACACACAAAGCATGGAGAAGACACAACCTTAGTTCCCTCAGTTCCCTTGGTTCCCTCAGTTCCCTGAGTGCGGAGGTTGCGATGAAAGATCTGTTGATGCGCGCGATCGACCTGGCCAACCTGCGCGGGGCGCAGTACGCCGACGTGCGGATCGTGCGCACGATTACCGAAAGTCTGTCGGTCAAGAACGGCATCGTCGACGCGCTGAATATGGACGAGAGCATCGGCTTCGGCGTGCGCGTGCTGGCCCATGGCGCGTGGGGCTTCGCCTCCAGCCGCGACCTGACGGCAGACGAAGTCGATCGCGTGACGGATCGCGCGTTCGAGATCGCGAGAGCCTCGGCGCTCGTCGCCGGCGACAGCCCGATCGATCTCGGTCCGCCGGTCACCAGCCGCGGCACGTTCGTCACGCCGATACAGATCGATCCATTCGGCATATCCATCGAGGACAAGCTGGGTGTGCTGATGGCTGCCGACGCCGAGATGGCGAAGGTGAAAGGCGTCAAGACCAGGCAGGGCAGCCTGGTCTTCATCCAAGAGAACAAGCTATTCGCCAATAGCGAGGGCGCGCTCACCGACCAGATGATCACCGAGACCGGCGGCGGCATCGTCGCGACGGCCGTCGGCGGCGACGAAGTGCAGCGCCGCTCGTATCCCACGTCCAACGGTCGCCAGCAGGTGACGGCCGGCTGGGAGGTCGTGCTGGGCTGGAATCTGCCCGGCAATGCGAAGCGCGTCGCGAGCGAAGCCGTGGCGCTGCTCACCGCCGATCCATGTCCGCGCGACATCCGAACGACGATCATCCTGGGCGGCGACCAGGTCGCGCTGCAGGTGCACGAGTCGTGCGGCCATCCGATCGAGCTGGATCGCGTCTTCGGCACGGAAGCGGCGTTCGCCGGCACGTCGTTTCTCACGACAGAGAAGCTGGGCGCGTTTCGCTACGGCTCCGAGCACGTCAACGTAACAGCCGAGGCTGTGCGACCGTACGGCTTGGGCACCTTCGGCTGGGACGACGAAGGCGTCCCGGCGCAATCGACTCCGATCGTCAAGGACGGCTGGTTCGTCGGCTACCTGATGTCGCGCGAAACGGCGCCGCGCCTGGGGCTGACCTCCAACGGCTGCATGCGCGCGTCGGGCTGGAATCGCATCCCGCTCATCCGCATGACGAACGTCAGCCTGGAGCCGGGGACGTGGGCGCTCGACGATCTCGTCGCCGACACCGACGACGGCCTCTACATGGAGACGAACCGCTCGTGGAGCATCGACGACAAGCGCTACAACTTCCAGTTCGGGACAGAGATCGGCTATGAGATCAAGAACGGCAAGCGCGGTCGTCTGCTGCGCAACTGCACGTACACCGGCATCACGCCCGAGTTCTGGAATTCGTGCGACGCGGTGTGTAATGCAGATCACTGGGTGATGTGGGGCACGCCCAATTGCGGCAAGGGCCAGCCGCTGCAGGTGGCGCATACCGGGCACGGCGCGGCGCCGGCGAGATTTCGCAATGTACGAGTGGGGGTCGTGTAGGAGTCAGTGTTCAGTGATCAGTTATCAGTGATCAGTGATCGGTAACCCATGATCTACGATTACTGACCATCGATACTGGCTATTGACTGAAATTTGGCAAATTCCGGAATAGAGGCTTTAGCCGGTTCCCTTGTCCGCCACATCTCCGGCTGAAGCCTCGAGTCCAGCCGAAGATATAGGCACTTGCCAAAGTCCAGTACTGATCACTGATTACTGATCACTGGTCACTGATACAGGAGGTGACGTTGTGTTGGGACAGCACGCCTCTGAAAACCTGCTGAAACGCGCACTGCGGTACTCGGAGGCCGACGAAACGCAAGTGCTGATCAGCGCGTACGAATCCTACCTCACTCGATTCGCTAATAACGCGATCCACCAGAACGTCGCCGAAGCCAACGTCAGCGTGACGGTGCGTGCCGTGGTGGGCAGGCGATCCGGCACGGCGACGACGAATCGCACGGACGACGAGGCGCTGGCGCAGGCTGCCGAGCGCGCCCTATCGCACGCGCGCCGCCAGCCGGAAGACCCCGACTTCCCCGGCCTGCCCGATCCCCAGCCCATCGAGCCGGCGCCTTCTTTCGACGAAGAGGTGGCTTCGCTGACGCCAGAAGCGAGGGCGCGAAGCGTCCGGGTTTTGTGCGATCTGGCAGCCGAGCATAAGTTCGCCGCCTCCGGCGCGTTTCGCACCTCGGCCGGCGAGCTTGCCATCGCCAACTCGCACGGCATCATGGCCTACCATGCCGGCACGTCCGCCGATCTTCAAGTCGTCGTGACCGGCGAGGACGGCACGGGGCAGGCGGGCATATCGAGCTGGAAGGTGGGCGAGATCGACGCGGAAGCGATCGGGCGAGAGGCAGTCGGCAAAGCCGTTCGCGCTCAGCATCCGCGCGCGATTCAGCCGGGTGAATATACCGTCGTCCTCGATCCGTATGCCACGGAAGACCTGGTGGCGATGCTCAACGCCACGGGCATGGGCGCGCAGGCCGTGCAGGAAGGCCGCTCGTGGATGAACGATCGGATTGGCCAGGAGATCATGAACCCGCTCGTCTCGATCTGGGACGACGGGCACGATCCGGAAGGCTCGCCCCTCCCGTTCGACTTCGAGGGCGTGCCGCGCCAGCGCGTGCCGATCGTCGATCGAGGCGTCGTGCGCGGTCCCGTGTATGACAGCTATACGGCGAAGAAAGAAGGTCGCGAGAGCACCGGCCATGCCACGCCGCCCACGATGCGATTCGTCAGTGGTCCGCTGGCGATGAACCTGTTCATGGCCGCCGGTGTCTCGTCGCTGGACGAGATGATTCGTGCCACGGCGAAGGGACTGTACATCACCCGCTTCTGGTACACGCGGCCGGTTCACCCGCGCGATTGCATCGTCACGGGCATGACGCGCGACGGGTTGTTCATGATTGAAGACGGAGAGCTGGCCCACGCGGTGAAGAACCTGCGCTTCACGCAGAGCTACGTGAAGGCGATGGGGGGAGTGCAGGCGGTCAGCCGTGAGCGGCGCACGCTCATCACAGAGTTCGGCGGCGCGTACTGCGTGCCTGCTCTGAAGATCGAGGCGTTCAACTTCACCGGAAGCACGGTGTGATGAAACCTGGCAGGTCTTCCGGCGGACTAGACCTGCCAGGTCTATGACTCGGACGAGGAAAGCTCGCGATACAGGAACCAGGCGCCCTTGCGGCCCTCGCCCGATTTGGGCGCGCGATCGAAATACAGATCGAACACCTGGCCGGTGTCCGTGCGAACCCAGAAGTAATCGCGGCCGACGCCCCACGTCCCCTGGCGCTCGGCGGCTTTGGCGCGAAAAGAGCCTCGCTCCTTGACGTAGAAGCTCAACGTCTTGCCCCGCAGCCGGTAATCGTGCCATTCGCTCAGCTTCTCGACAACGCGAAACGACGCGCCGCGCCACACGAAGCGGTCCGGGCAGCCGGGCTTCTTCTCCAGCGCCGATGGCTGGTCATATTGCGCCTCGATCGGCTCGTCGATGAATCGCAGCGGCTTCACGCTCATGAATGCCTCATCGAACGGCCAGCCCTTTCAGGACATCCCACGCCTGCGCCACGTGCTTCTCCCTCGTTCCGACATTGCCAACCGCCAGACGAACAGTGTACTTGCCGTTCAGCTTCGTATGCGAGAGAAACACGCGGCCCGTGGCGTTCACCGCATCGAGCAGGCGGCTGTTCAGGCGCTCTAGTTCGGCCTCGTCGTCGACGCCCGGGGGGTGATAACGGAAGCACACGGCGCTCAACGGGACAGGCGCCAGCCGCTCGAAAGACGGATCGGCGTCAATCCAGCCGGCGAACTCGCGAGCCACACGGCAGTGCTCGCGAAGGTGCGCCGCCAGCCCCTCCACGCCGTAGGAGCGAATGACGAACCACAGCTTGAGCGCGCGGAAGCGGCGCCCAAGTTGGATGCCATAGTCCATGTAGTTCTTCACATCGCCATCCGCCGAGCGGAGATACTCCGGCACGAGGCTGAAGGCGCGCTTCAGCGTATCGACGTGCCGCGTGTAGAACGCACTGCAGTCGATCGGCGTGAACAGCCACTTGTGCGGGTTCACGACGATCGAGTCGGCGCGGTCGCAGCCGTCGAGGACATGACGCATCTCCGGCACAATGGCCGCCATGCCGCCGTACGCGCCGTCGACGTGCAGCCACATCCGCTCGCGCTGGCACAGGTTGGCGATGGCCGGAACAGGGTCGATGCTCGTCGTCGAGGTCGTGCCGACTGTGGCCACGACGCAGAACGGCAGCCAGCCCGCGCGCCGATCCTCATCGACGGCTGCGGCGAGCAGATCGGGTCGCATGCGGAACTCGTCGTCGACTGGGATCTTGCGCACGCCGGCTTGCCCCAATCCTAGCACGATCCCGGCCTTCTCGACCGACGAGTGCGCCTGCTCGGAACAATACAGTCGCAAGCGCGGCAGGTCCGCCCGGCTGGCCAGCCCATCTTCACGCACGCGCCGGCCCAGCGCCTCGCGCGCGGCGGTGATGGCGATCAGGGTAGAGACGGACGCCGTATCGGTAATCACCCCTTCGAACACGGGCGGCAAACCGATCATCTGGCGCAGCCAGTCCATCACGACGTCTTCCAGCTCGGTCGCCGCGGGCGATGCCCGCCACAGCATGCCGTTGACGTTGAGCGCCGCGCTGAGCAGCTCGCCCAGGATGCCTGGCGCAGATCCGCTAATCGCAAAATAAGCGAAGAAACCCGGATGGTTCCAATGCGTGATGCCGGGTAGGATCACCCGGTCGAAATCGGCGAGGATCGCGCCCATCGACTCGGGCGTCTGAGGCGGCCCGGCCGGCAACTGGCGCTTGACGTCGCCGGGATTGAGAGGAGAGAGCACCGGATAACGTTCGGCGCTCGCCAGGTAATCGGCGATCCAGTCGATCACCTGCTTGCCGTAGATACGGAACTGCTCAGGGTCAAGCCCGCCCGAACCTTGGCTCACCGCGCCGTCCTCGGCGCGATCAACGCCGCCGGGGACGACGGCTTGAGCGTAAGATTGGATATCCATGTTCACTCCAGTGATTTGTTTACCTGCACGCTGCAATCAAGTCGGACAGGGCCTTCCGCTTCGCCAATCACCAATTACCAATTACCAACCTACACGCTGCGATCCAGTCGGACAGGGCCTGCCACGCCCGGCCGAAATCGCGCCCCCTGACGAAGATGTGATCGCGGGAATACGCCGCGAGCGGCAGCATCGGCACGCCGGCCTCGGCCAGCAGGCGGCACACGACGTCCATGAAGCCGGTCACGTCCGCCTCCAGTTCGACGTCGAGCGTAATCAGGCGGTAGTCGTTCAGGACGCGCATTCCCGGCAAATCGCGGCCTGCCACTGACCAGTCCATCTCGTGCATGACAATTGTGATCTCGTCTCTGTCGACGATCATGGCCGCAAACGGCTCGGCAAGCCCGCCGAAGAGGATCGTCGCCGCGCGCATCTGGTCGCGCGGGAGGCTCACGACGGCGTAAGGCCTGCCGTCCGAGTATAACTGCGCGGAACCGAACCGGCGGCGGAGATCGGGTGAAAGACTTGTGACATCCATGGCGTAGCCTCACTCGTCGAACAAGTAGGTCGATTCCTGATAATAGCGGACTTCTTTGCCGGCCAGCTTGGCGCGTAGCCAGTCCTGCAGCCAGGCGTTCTTTTCGTCGAGCGAACGATCGTCAAGCAGGACGCTGAGCGGAAAGTTCAGCCGTAGCGCGCGGCCTGGGACCACGTGGCGCGTGATGCCGGCCGGCAGATACGCCCCCTGCCGCGCCAGTTCCATGATCTCGGATGGCTCGTATCGCGGAAAGACGACGAGCGCGGTGACGTCCTGGTATAGCGGCAGCAGCCATTCCAGGCTGTCGGTATTGACACGATGAATGTGTCCGCGCGCTTGATACAGGTTGACGAGCCGGGTGAGAACCGCCGCGCGCCGATGCGCGCCGCCTTCGACGTACAACAGATGCACACCGGCCGAGACATGAGCGCCGGGGAGCATGGCATACGCCGCCGCCTGGCGCCGGGCCAGCTCGGCGCGGGCGTGCAGGTGTGTCGTTATCTCCATCCGCATTCCGTCGAGCGTCTGCAGGGCGCTGGCGAACTCGTCGGGCAACATGCCTGTAATCAGGTGAAACCACGTATCCAGCACGAGATCTGGATCGTCGTAGTCGACGATCTGCACGACGACGTGAGGGCACGCCAGCACGCTCAATGCGACCAGGCGGTTCGTGCCGTCGAGGACGACGTAGCGATCTTCGCCCTCGACGGGCGCGACGACTGGCGGGTTCTTCAGCGTGCCCTCGGCGCGCAGGCGGCCGGCAAGCGGCTCGCTCCGCTTCGGGTCGACCTCCTCGTGCAGCACGAGCGACCGCGTGGGAACGATGGCCAGGCGGGGCATCTCTCTAGCCGCGTGCAAGGAATGCATCGTCTCCGCCACCTCACCCGATCGAATCACTTCGAGCGCACAGCCAGGAAATCGATCAAATCGATCTTCGTGATGATTCCGGCGACTTCGTCCCGATCCACGACAACCGCGACCGAACCGTCGCCGAACAGGCCCATCACCGTCTCCAGACTCGTCTCGCTGTTGACCGTAGTGACCTGACGCTGGACGATCGGCGCAATGGGGTCATCCGCCGCTGCTTCGCCGGACACGAGATGATTGAGCAATTGGGTCTCCGTCACCATTCCGGCGAGCTTTCCATCGCTGATGACGGGCACCTGCGAAATGTCGCGCTCGTGCAGGCGCGCGATGACGTTGCGCACTTTTTCGAGCGGCGATACAGAAATGACTTCGCGGGAGGGCTTTGCGGCCAGCAGATCGGCCACCGTCGCCGCGCCCCACGGCGCTTCCAGGAAGCCGTTCTCGCGCATCCACTCGTCGTCGAAGACCTTGCTGAGATAGCGTGAGCCGGAGTCCGGCAGGATGACCACCGCGATCTCGTCGCGATCTAGATCGCGCACGAGCCTGGACTTGAGCACGCCTGCCACCGCCGAGCCGGACGATCCTCCGCAGAAGATTCCTTCCTCGCGCACCAGGCGGCGCGTGATCAAGAACGACTCTTTGTCGTCGGACTGCACGACCTCATCGCACACGCTCAGATCGAGCGCGCCGGGCAAGAAATCTTCGCCGATGCCCTCGATCTTGTACGTCTTGAGAAACGGCTCCTCCGGCACGCGCCCCAGCCGCCACGTGTCGTAGAGCAGCGAACCCACCGGATCGACGCCGACGACCTTTACGTCGGGATTTCGCTCCTTGAGGTACCGACCCGTGCCGGTGATCGTCCCACCCGTGCCCATCCCGGCTACGAACACCTTCGCACGGCCTCCCGTTTGCTCCCAGATTTCCGGGCCGGTCGTACGGTAGTGGGCGCCCGGATTCATCGGATTGTGATATTGATTGGCGAGGATGCTATTGGGCGTCTCGGCGACGATGCGGCGGCTGACGCTGTAGTAAGAGCGTGGATCGTCCGGCTCGACGGCGGTCGGCGTGATGACGACGCGCGCCCCGAAGGCGCGCAGGAGCTGCACTTTCTCCTGGCTCATTTTGTCGGGCATGACAAACACGCAGCGATACCCTTTGATCGCGGCGGCGATCGCCAGCCCCACGCCGGTATTGCCCGACGTCGCCTCGACGATGGTGCCGCCGGGCCTCAGCTTGCCCGCCGCTTCGGCGTCTTCGATCATCGCCGCGCCGATGCGATCCTTCACCGAGCCGCCCGGGTTGAGAAACTCCAGCTTGGCGAGCACCGTCGCGCGCAGGCCACTCACAACTCGATTCAAACGAACGAGCGGCGTATGGCCGATCGTTTCTAACACGTTAGAATATACGTTCGAGTGCACACCCATCACGTCCATGCGAGCCTCCCAAGCAGCCAGTCGCGTCCTGACCCATACTGCTCTGCGCGTCTGATCCGCAAGGCAGTCTGGCACACGCTGGGCCTCTTGAGGCTACAGATTAGCACGAAAGAAAAGCGCTGTCAAAGCATTTGCGTATTGTGCCCTTACGTTGTATGATTCGCCGCGTTCGGAGTCGCACTGCATTCGCCGGGTGTGCCTACACATCAGGAGGCTCTCATGAAAACCGCACGATTGCTCGTGTCGCTCGCGATATTGGTGGGTGTATTGGCAGGTATCGTCCCTGTCGCTTCCGCGCAGGCGTGCGCAACGACCTACGTCGTGCAGCGGAGCGACAACCTGTACCGCATTAGCGTGAAATTCGGCGTGTCCATGGCCGCGCTTGCGCAGGCCAATTACATCGTCAACCCGGACAGAATCTACGCGGGACAGGTACTATGTATCCCAGGCGGTGGCTACCCGCCTCCTCCCCCGCCGCCCCCGCCACCCGGCCAGTGCATCTACTACACGGTCAAGCTGGGCGACACGCTCGGATCGATTGCCATTAGGTATGGCACGACCGTGTCAGCGATACAACGGGCGAATAACATTCCGAACCCGAATCTGATTTACGCCGGGATGACGCTGTGCATTCCGACCGGTGGTGTCAGCAGACCGCCCGCGTTCCCACAGTGGAAGGGTGAATACTTCAACAACATGAGCCTCGCCGGCGCGCCTTCCGTGGTGCGCAACGACAAAGCCATCGACTTTAACTGGGGCCAGGGCTGGCCCGACTCGCGCATCAGCGCCGACCACTTCTCGGTACGCTGGACGCGCACTCTTCTCTTCAACGCAGGCACTTTCCGGCTGACGGCCCGCGCCGACGATGGCATCCGCGTATTCGTCGACAACGTGCTGATCATCGACGAGTGGCATCCGGCGACCGGACAGCAATACACTGCCGACGTGACCCTGGCGACCGGCAATCACACATTTCGGGTGGAATACTTCGAAGACAGCGGCTCAGCTTCCGCCTTTTTCACCTGGGCGCGCATCACCGGCCCTACCATCCCGACACCCACGCCCGGCGGAGCGATCCCGACGCCGGGTGGTAGTGGCGGCGGCGGCGTGTGGACGGCGTGTTTCTGGACCAATCGAAACCGCGATGTCACCGGGCAGCCGACGTTCTGCCGGTTCGATCCGTGGATCGCGTTTAACTGGGGCTCAGGCTCGCCCGATGCGCTGATCTCATCCGACGTATTCTCAGCGCGCTGGACGAGCAGCCAGATGTTCCAGGCCGGAACTTACCGCTTCTTCGCGCTGGTCGACGACGGCGTGCGACTGTACGTGGACAACAGGCTCGTCATCGACGAATGGTTCGAGCACAACGGCGTCACGTTGATCGGCGATGCGACGCTCAGCGCCGGGACCCATGCGGTCACGGTGGAATACTTCGAGTTCGGGCACACGGCGCAAATCTACGTATGGTGGGAGAAGAAGTAGGCATGACCGGCGGCTAGCTGGGTGCGCCTGCAAAAACAGTGGACCGTACCGGCGAACTCCCCGACCGCGTCAGATCGGGGAGTTTGTTTTCCCGCTCGCGGCGGGCCGGCAGCGCGGCGTTTCTTGGAGACTGTCTTAAAATCCGATGGTTGACGCATCCCCATGCGTCAACAGCGGGTATAGGGATGCCCGCTCTACGGGTTCTAAGCGCGCTGTCAATGGCGCATCCGCTACGACGTCGACATGCTCGCCGCGGTCCGCATGAGCGTGGAGCGCAGTTGTTTGGTCAGGCTGCTGGGCTTGATGGGCTTGGACAGGAACTCGTTCGCGCCGGCCGCCAGCCCGCGCACAACGCTCTCCTGATCGGCCTTCCCAGACAGCATCACAATCGGAATGCCCCTCGTGGCCGGCTCCGACCGGATGCGGCGGCACACCTCGAAGCCGTCCACGTCCGGCATCATCACATCCAACAGGATCAGGTCGGGAGCGGCAGCGCGTATCGCGTCGATCGCCTCGCGTCCGCCCGAGACGGTAGATACCTCAAAACCGTCGAGCTTCAGAATCAGGCTCAACACTTTCCGGGCATCCGGATCGTCCTCAACGACGAGTATATTCATTCGTGCACTCCTGCGCCATTCACGCCAGATTACTCCATCTCCCAGCTACGCACGCGCGTGCGCTCAAGATACGTGCGGAGCATGTCCGCTGAATAGCGACGGTGGCCGCCGGGCGTGCGGTACGGGGTGATCAGGTTGCGCCTTTCCATGCGCCACAGCGTGTTCAAGCTCACGCGCAGGAATGCGGCGGCCTCCCTTGCCGTGAGCAGCCCGTCCACCCGATCGCCGTTTGGTCTCAGTCGAAGCTCAGCTGCGTATTCGCTCATTCGTTCACCTCTCGTGCTACCGCCCCGCAAATGTGGCCGAAAAACTGTGGGCGGTCATGTCGCCTACAGTATCGCAGGTGAGTTCATTTGGGTAAGTTTGATGTCAATTTGCCCAGCGTTGGGTTTGCGTTGGCTGAGCCGATGCAATAGGATTCTGGTACAATTCGCCTTGTGCTGTTGACGGATGCGATCAGGCTGCAAGCGGGAGACGCGCTCGCGTGTGTCGGCGCGGGCGGAAAGACGACGACGTGCTGGCGTCTATGGGCGGAAACTCGGGCAAGAGGGTGGCGACCGGTCTTCACGACAACGACGCGCATTCTCGAGCCGGTGCTCCCCGACGATTCGGCGCTGCTCCTCTCGAACAATCCCCGCCCGGCGCGCATGCGACAGGCCATATGTGAGGTCGGTGGGCTGATCCTCGCTGCTTCACGCCTGCCTGAGGCGGTGAACGACGCCCTGCCCAATCCGATCGCACCCGCGCTGCCGAGCAAACTCGCCGGGCTTCAATCGGAGCGGCTCGATCGGCTCATCGAAGCGCTGCCAGAAATGACGTGGCTTGTAGAAGCCGACGGGGCGCGTGGGCATGGCCTGAAACTCCCGGCGGCGCGCGAGCCTGTCATTCCGTCCCGAACGACCCTCGTCGCGGTGTTGATGCACATGGATGTGATAGGCCATCCGCTCGACGAGGTCGTCGCGCACCGGCCCGAGGCGCTGGCAGCGTATCTTGGCTTACCGATGGGTCATCCGATCGCCGCCGGCCACATCTCACGATTGCTCGTCGATCCGGCTGCCGGACTCAAGGCCGTTCCTGCCGGGGCGCGCGTGGTGGCCGTGCTGAATCAACGTGACGAATCCGCGCCGCGCCCGGAAACGCGCCAGGTCGCCTGGGCAGCGCTGGCGTCCGGCCGATACGAGCGCGTGCTCAGCGCATCGCTGCAGGCCCGTCGCCCCGTCCTCGAGGTCTTCATTCGATGACGACGAAGCGCATCGCCGGGCTGCTCCTGGCGGCCGGGGAGTCGGCGCGGCTGGGGCAGCCGAAACAATTACTCGAATGGAACGGTACGCCGCTCATCGAGCATGCGGCGCGGACGGCGCTGTGTGCCGGACTGGATCCGGTGGTCGTCATCATCGGCAGCCGCGCGCGGGAGATGCGCGCTGCGCTCAAGTCGCCGGTGACGATCGTCGAGAATCCGGACTGGCCGGCGGGCATGAGCACCTCACTGCGAGCCGGGCTGCGGGCGCTGCCCGGCGACGTCGACGCCGCGATCATGCTGCTCGTCGATCAGCCGCGCCTGCCCGAGGCGCACCTGCGCGCCATGATAGACGCCTACGAGAGACTGAAGAAGCCCATCGTCGTGTCGGCATATCGAGGTCGCCGCGCATCGCCGGCGCTGTTCGACCGTTCGCTGTTCGATCAGCTCATGCGTGTCTCAGGCGACGTCGGCGGCCGGCCGGTCATCGAAGCGAACCCGCACGAGGTCGTTCAGGTCGAAGCCGGAGACGAGTTGCAACTGGCGGATGTCGATACCTGGGAGGACTGGCAACGGACATGCTTTGTCAATACCCCCGATGGTCAATAGGCATACAGGAACGACATAGCTACTCGCCGATTATAGGCGGCTACGTTCCCCAGACCGGACGGGCGTGGTGAGCAGCCAACCGACC
>Ga0209641_10000765_pt1 | contig 29651 bp, 36 predicted proteins | sample RifCSP16_1_FD_184022 | JGI IMG/M metagenome (GOLD analysis project Ga0209641, IMG submission 184022) | Soil microbial communities from Rifle, Colorado - Rifle CSP2_sed 16_1 (SPAdes) (version 2) | ecosystem: Environmental > Terrestrial > Deep subsurface > Rock core/Sediment | place: Rifle... | reverse complement strand
TTTGCGGAGCAATACCAATATGTTTGCGTAAAAAACTGAGTGGAAACTTTTCGATTGGAATCCCATCCAGGAATATTTTCCCTTTTGTTGGTACATATAATCGGAGTAAGAGGAGAAAAATAGTTGATTTGCCGCTACCACTGTCTCCCACTAAACCGACACTTTCTCCGGCTTTGATGTGAAATGATACATTATCCAAAACTAACTTGTGGGGATTTTCCGGATAGGCGAAGGAAACATGAGAAAATTTGATATCGCCGCGGAGATGTTTCACAGGGGATGTGCCACCCATTGGCTCGGCTTCAGTTTCCAGGATATCAAAAATGCGCTGTGCTGATATGAGTGACTCTTGTAGGGATGAGGGTAATGAAACTAGTCCGGCGACAGGTTCGAACATTTGTATCGCATAGGTATAGGTGGCTATCAGAGTACCGATAGTGATGCTACCCATGATGACTGCAGTACCGCCCAGCCACAGGACAGCCACTGCGGTAATAGCGGAAATTGAGCCGATAAGTACCACAATGAGGAGTATCAAAGACATCAGTTTGATACTTCTTTTTACCCAGTTTCTGGCTAAACGAGTTTCGGTGGAGAGTTCATGTGCTTCTTTGGAGAATAATTTGATGAGCAGTATGTTGGATAATCTTTCTTCCAGAAAACTGAGTAATTTGATATCGGTAGCCACCACGTCTTTCGCTTGTAATCGTAAGCGGCGAATATAGGTGAATTGTACCCAGGCATAGAGAGGAATCACTACAAGCAAGAGCAAGGTAATGCTCCAATTCAAGGTCATGATGATAATCAAGATAAAGCTTAAACGGAGAGTATTGACAACCACTTTTTCTGCGACAGAAAGTATTTGTCGTACAGCGTTGATGTCACTGGTCAGTAATCGCAGTAAATCACCAACCTGACGTTTCTTGAAGAAGTGGATTTGTTTGTATTCGAGATGTTGGAAGACATCATTACGGAGATGGATAAGAATCTTTTGAAAGAACTTCTCGTAGGAGACTCCATAGATATAGATCAGAATAAGCGCCAGTATTTTCGCGAACAAAAACACGACAATGACCGTACCCAAGAGTGTGTAGGAATGACCGATAAGTACATTGTCGATAAGAAATCGTAAGATCAGAGGATCGACCAAACTCACACCAATCATGATCAGTGACAAAAGCAATAAACCCAGCCATTGGGACCAATAGGGGAGAGCGTATTTAAATAACTGCAAAACAATCGCTATTGTATTTTTTAGTTTTTGTTTCTGTGCTTTTTGATTTTGTAGTTTCTGTTTGTTGTTAGTCACAAAGAATAATTGTGGAATTCTCATTATTATACCATAGGTTTTTGCCTTGATTTGTGTATATTTACGTTGTTTCTTCTATGCTTATGAAAGTTACTGATGAAATATTCGCTGAATTCGTCCAGGAAGCTTGGGGGAAAATTCCGCAGAAGTTTGATCAACAAATGGAGAATGTTTCGGTGGTGATACGAAGTGAACCCACACGGGAGCTAAAAATATCAGCCAATTTGCTGGGGCTTTTTGAAGGCGTACCCAAGACCTCATGGGGGCAAGCAACTCATGGAGTACAACCGAGTATCATTAGTTTATTTCAAAAAAATATCTGCCAGAGTTGTACGACCGTACAGGAGTTAAAAAATCTCATTCAAGAAGTATTGATGCATGAAATTGGTCACTATTTTGGCTTCAATGAGAATGCCATGTATACTCTGGATCGAAAATTACGACGTAAATTCAATCAAAATGGAAGCAAAAACTAATTCAGTATCGTTAAACTCAGTATGGTTGGATACTGCACCGAAGGCGCCGACTTTTAAGCCACTTGTTGAGGATATATCCGCCGATGTTTGTGTGGTGGGCGCTGGTATAGCTGGTATTACTACGGCATATCTTTTGCAAAAAGCTGGTAAAAAAGTAGTTTTAGTCGAAGCGCATGAATTGGTAGCGGGTGAGAGCTCACGCACGACTGCGCATCTCGTCAGTGCTCTCGACGATGGTTTTGCCCACTTACAAAATCTCTTCGGCAAAGATGGTGCACGACTAGCAATTAAAAGTCACAAGGAAGCGATTGATTTGATTGAAAAAATTATTAAGGAAGAAAAGATCGATTGTGATTTCTCTCGTGTTGATGGCTACCTGATATCCGTTTCTCCCGAATCACGTAGGGTGCTGGCAGTGGAATACCCAGCTGCTCGTGAAGATGGTTTTGATGATGTCGAAGAAGCTACGGTGCCAGTGGGCAATTTTGCTACGAATAAAGCAATTAAATTTCCCAATCAAGGCCAATTCCATCCGCTCAAATACCTGTATGCTTTAACCGAAGCCTTTTTGGCTTGGGGTGGCCAAGTGTTTACGGAGACGTATATCGAAAAAGTAGAAGAAAAAGACGAGCAGGTAATAATTACATCAAAGTCGGGCAAAATGATTACGGCCAAATACTGTGCGGTGACCACGAATATGCCATTTATCGATCGTTATACGATGCCTATGAAGGAGGCAGCTTTCCGCACGTACGTGATAGCCCTGGAAATTCCCAAAGGCAGTGTGCCAGTAGGACTCTACTGGGATATGGCTGATCCTTATCATTATGTGCGTACGTATGCACATGGTCATACGGATTTTCTCATTGTTGGTGGTGAAGATCATCGAACCGGCCAAGATAGCGACAGTGAAGGCAAGTTTAACGCTTTAGAAACTTGGGCCAAAGAACATTTTCTGGGTGTCAGTAAACGCCTCAATCAATGGTCTGGCCAAATCTTGGAACCAATAGACAGTCTTGCTTTTCTAGGCCTTAATCCTGGCAGTAAGCGTACCTATATAGTGACTGGTGATTCCGGTCATGGTTTGACTCATGGTACTTTGGGGGCAAATCTGATTTGTGATCTGATTATTGGCAAAGAGAATCCGTATACAAAACTTTATGATCCTGCTCGCAAGAATATTCATGCCCTGAAGCAGTTCATGAAAAATGGTCTCAATGTGACGAAAGAATATTTCTCCAATTTCTTTTCCAGTGGCATTGTGAAGTCAGAAGAGGAGATCAAACCGGGTACCGGCGCTGTGCTCAGCCAAGGAATGAAAAAAATTGCTGTCTACAAAGATCATGATGGCAAGGTGTACCGCTTGTCACCAATATGTACGCATCTTGGTTGTATTGTTGATTGGAATGAAGGTGAAAAAACCTGGGATTGTCCTTGTCATGGTTCACGGTATTCGGCTCAAGGCGAAGTGATCAATGGTCCAGCCATGAAGGATCTTGAGAAATTGTCTTAGTCTATGACTACACTTCGAAGGCTCTATCATCACTACCGTCACTTGCCAGAATTACGTCGCTATTCTCTCTATGGTGCTCTCTTTTTGCTCGTGATTGTTTGGCTCAATTATCAAGCCGGGACTTTTGCTTTTTCGAGAATGAGCAATGGTGTTGCAGATTTAATCCTTGATAGTATTCCTCGTCTTGATGTTTCCTTTGTATTTATTGAAGGTGCATTGCTCATGACCTTGCTTATTTTTATCATTGCCCTTCGCCGTCCGACGTATATACCCTGTATTCTCTTCAATGTAGCAATGTTTTTTGGAGTACGTGCTGCAGCAGTCATTCTTACTCATTTGGGTCCGCCACTGACCGTACCTGATCTCACACTTGCCTCCAATCTTACCGAAAGATTTGTGCAAGGAGCGGATTATTTTTTCTCCGGGCATACGGGTTTTCCATTGGTGATTGCTTTGGTATTCTGGGACACTCGCTGGATTCGCTATCTTTTTATTGGTTTTAGTATTTTCTTCGGATCCACTGCGCTTCTCGGTCATCTCCATTACAGCATCGATGTGTTCTCCGCGCCTTTTATCGCTCATAGTGTCGTGATCATCAGTCAGCGTCTCCTTCCTCAGATCTGGAAAGTAGCCAAGGCAGAGATATAATACAAATTCACTAAATATGTTAATAACTAGTGAATTCTTGATTAAAATTGGATTAATTCACTAATTTTTTTGCTTTTACAAGTTTATGATCCTGATATACTGGTAGAACCTGTAATCACTTCTGTATGATCGCTAATATCTTTGAGCAGATCAAGAAAACAAACGAGCATGGCTCGGAATATTGGAGTGCCCGGGACCTTTATAAGCTTCTTGGGTATACCGAGTATGGTAATTTGTGCCAGCTATTGAGAGAGCAAAAGAAGCATGTAAGAATAGTGGACAAGCGGTAAATGAGCATTTCGCTGACGTGAGCGAACCCCAAAAGTCTCGCAACCAATATGGAGAAACTCAAGGTCAGGTTGTTTCAGATTATCATCTTTCTCGTTACGCTTGCTATTTGATTGCTCAAAACGGCGACCCTCGGTCTTGATGCCTCGTGATATTTTGGGATGAAATTGATAAGAAATATGAAAAGAGAACGCAAAAAGAATCGATTGCAAAATTATGATTATTCACGACCTGGTTGGTATTTTGTAACAATATGTACCAAAAATCGGGTCGAATATTTTGGTAAAATTCAAGACAATGAAATGCATTTCAATACATGTGGGAAAATCGCGCAAAAATGTTGGTTTGATTTGCCGAATCATTATCGAAATATTCATTTGGATAAATGGGTGATTATGCCCAACCACATGCACGGGATTGTTGTTATTGATGATTTTAGCGATGACGTTGTAGGTGCCGGTTTGAAACCGTCACCTACGGCCCCCATTCACAAACAACATTCATTATCGGAAATAATGCGTGGATTTAAAACGTTTTCATCCCGAAAAATTAATGAATTTTATCCAAAATTGGGTTTTTGTTGGCAACGTTCATTTTATGATCATATCATCCGTAATGATCATTCATTGGAATCTATACGTGCCTATATCAAAAACAACCCATTGAAATGGGAATTAGATAAAAACAAAAAAACAGATGTCAGGCCTCATTAACCCTTATCCTTTAGCAGCTTTGAGAATTTCTCTTTCAACTTCTGCAATTTAGGATTAATCACAACCTGGCAGTAGGCTTGGGCAGGATTGTTCTTGTAATAGTCTTGATGATATTTCTCAGCAGGATAAAAAACATCCAGAGGCTTTACTTCCGTGACAATCGGTGCGCCCATTTTGCTTGAAGCATTGATCTCCGCGATCACTTTTTCTGCTTCTGCCTTTTGTGCTGCCGATGTATACAAAATAATCGAGCGATATTGGGTGCCCACATCAGCTCCTTGGCGATTCATGGTCGTAGGATCATGAGTACCGAAGAAAACCGTCAAAATATCACGAAAAGAAATTTGGCTAGGATCAAATTCTACCTGGATCACTTCAGCATGCCCTGTTTTGCCCATGCTTACTGATTCATAATTGGGCGCTTTCGTATGGCCGCCGGCATAGCCAGGCATCACTGAGATCACTCCGCGCAATCTTTGACATACTGCTTCAGTACACCAGAAACAACCTCCGCCTAACACTGCAATTTCATTTTTCATAAGTTGATGTTTATTCTTATGCTCAAAGTTTAACAGACAATAAACTGGAATGGTAATTGTAGTTTACAATTGGTTTACAATAAATTATTTTGTTATGCCAGTCTTTGAATGATAGGATACAGCAAAGCAAATTCTGTCATGAAAGATAAAAATGGTTTTTGGATTATCAGTCCAAGTTCGCTCTATGGCTACACGGAATGCCAGTCGTGTTTTTGGGTAGATAATCACTATAAGCGAGCACCCATGCTGCCGCTACTCCTCAACAATGCGATGGATAGTATACTCAAGCATCGTTATGACCTGTATCGTGCACAGGATACTTTTCCACCTGAGGCCAAAGTATTGGAAAAAGAAGGGATACAGCCATTTACTGATATCACGGTACTTAACAATTGGCGTGAACATACGACGCCACTCAAAATAGTAAACGAAGATCTGGGTTATATCCTCCGCGGTAAGGTCGATGATGTTTTGCTCGAAGCTGATGGTCGCTTCATCCCTGCTGATTACAAATCATCCGGTGATGCGCCGAAGGAAGATAAACAGAAATACTATCGTGATCAGCTGACGGCGTATGGTTTCATGCTGGCTCATCATGGCTACACTGTCTCTGATCGCGCGTATTTATTTCACTATTTTGTCAAAGATAAGACCGATCCCACGATAGATGTTCTCTTCGATAGTCATATTGATCTCGTCAAAATCGATGTCGCATCTCTCGAAACAAAACTCCGTGATATTGTGGTTCTCCTCAATGGTTCATATCCGGGGCACAATCCCAATTGTCACAAGTGTGCCTATTATACCGGCAGGGGAGAGAAGACGAATGATTTAATTTTGTTTTAAAATAATCTCCACCAGCATTTTCTTTAACACTGTCCTTGCTTTCCCAAACAATGTGTTCGGATCATACTTGTCATCAGAATCTTCTACCCATAAGCCGTCGGCTTTGACCAATGTGGCAGCAATGGGTGTGTTCAGGCGGAAGCGGGACAGGAACACATCCTTCTCGGGCACATCGGGCATAGCAGTCATGGTGTGCACGACTAAGAGCAATTTCTGAAAGGAGGGGATGCCGTCATGCCAGGAGTTTTTCTCCCAGGCAGTGTCGATGGCTGTGAGTAAGTCTTTGGCCCAGGCGCGGCGCTTGGGAGTGGCGGCGATTTCACCATCGGAACTTCGGGTGCCTTCGAAGAAAATCAGCATATTTTCGCGATTGCGCAGACGCTCGGCAACTTCGGTAGCGATGCGCTCAATTTCTAGTTGTCTCTGTTCAGGTGAGCGACTTATTTTGTGACGGTCGACAGGGATGACTTTCTTGGCGCGGAATGCATCACTCATGAAAGGGATCTTCATCAATTCACCCTTGATCACAAAGCTGCAGGGGATGCCGGTCAGACCTTGAGACATATAATTCTCCCAACCGCCTCCTTGATGGGTGACGAGGAGGAGACTTGGCTTTTCACTGATGTCTTCTTCGCTGACCTCAGTATACGTATGCAAAGGAACACCAGCTCTCTCAAGTCTCTCGAGAAATTTTCTTTCACGAGCCATCGTGAGATGATGGGCAGTAAACTGATCAATATGTTTTCCACGGACATCCATGACAGCACCGATGAGTTCGTAGAGAAAGCTATATTGGCTGACAATGGTATCTTTGATCAATTTTGCCATGCTCGTATCTCGGCTCACCATGTCTTCGAGGATGACATAGAGCTCAGGAATACTGAGTCTTTCCAGTCCTTCGCGAGTTTTTGGTCTGGGGAGGGGAGCAGTGATGGCTCTCTCGAGTTTTTTCTTCAGGCGTAGTGACAATGAACTTCCCTTGGGCATAATGAAAATAAGAGAGGACAATGTAGCAGTTTTAGCAGTGGAATCCAAGATAATAATGCGTGAACTTAAGGAATGAAGGTAAAGGGAAAGGTGAAGGTAAGGAGTTTGCATTATTGGTGGCACTGTATTACAATTGTATTACAGTCAATAATAATTAATTTATGCGTTCAATTCTTAATGTCTCGTTACCTGCTGAGAAACGAAAGATGATTGAAGAAAGAGCTAAAAAGACGCACCAGAGTGTGAGTGCTTATATTTTGTATGCTACAGAGTTGGAGCGTGATTTGATTCAAGAAGATGAAATTCTGGCCAGAGCTAAAAAGGCTGAAAAAGATTATCAACAGGGTAAAACGAAAAAATTGAAAAGCTTGGCTGACCTGATGAAGTAGGATGCATGTCAAAGCTATTCATTACAATCAGGATTTTCAGACGCAATTTCAGGATTTAACTATAGAGGTGCAGGAAAAAGCGATAAAAGCTGAGAAGTTATTTCGATCAAATCCTTTCCATCCCTCACTACGTTTGCATAAACTCAAAGGTAAGTTGTTTGGACTTTGGAGTATTTCCATTGATAGAAGGAATAGAATCGTTTTTAAGCCCCTGAATGACGGTGTGATTTTATTTGTTAGCATAGGCGCCCACTCGATTTACGAGGATATGGAGTAGGTGCTAGCCTTAGGCAAATAATTTTTATGACTTTCTTCATTATTCCTGGCTTTGGACAAAAAACTTCTGATCCGGTGTGGCAGCAGATCAAGAAAATGGTAATGAAGCATCACAAGAATCTCGTGATGGTACAACCAGGATGGAAGAGACGGACGCTGACTGATTGGGTGGAGGATTTGAACGCTGTACGTAAGCAATATCCTGAACCGCATTATCTCTTGGGCTTTTCATATGGGGCGATGACGGCTTTTGTCTCAGGAATACAATTGCCTGCTAAAGCACAGGTTTTATGCTCATTATCACCATATTTTGAAGAAGATTTATTACATACACGTGCATGGTGGAGCAAGATTGTCGGCAAGAAACGGATGCAAGATTTTACCAAGTATAATTTTAAGAAATTAGCTGCAAGAAGTAAGGCAAAGACATGGTTACTGATTGGTGAGAAGGAATCCCCAGAGATTTTTCAACGTTTAAAGGCTACCAAGAAGATTATGCCCCATTGGCATGTAGAAGTAGTGTCTGGTGCCAAGCATGATATTAGTGACCAAAATTATGTAGTGCTTTTAGAAAAAGTTCTGAGGAACATTTAAGGAACCTTGTGACCAAACTCCTCATCCTCATTGTCGGCATCAGCATCTGCCTTGGTAGCATGGATACGGCCGTCGATGTGATTGGGTGGACTGTATACCGTGTAAATCTTTAATGGTTCTCTGCCGGTATTGATGAAATTATGTTTCGTTCCGGGAGTGACGACAGCGACATCGCCAGAATGAATAGCATTTTCTACGTCATCGAGCATGGCCTTGCCAGTACCACTTAAGAAAAACAGCGTTTGCTCCACATGTTCATGGGTCTCTTCACCGATTTCACCGCCCGGAGGAATAGACATCACTACCAGTTGGCTTTTTTCTCCGGTAAATAAAACTGTACGAAAGTTAAGATTTTCTTTGGTAGCTTGGAGAATATCAGCATGAAATGACATAGATGAGGAGGAATGGAAATAAGAAATAAAAATCGGAACTATTGGTTGAGGATCCAAATGGAATAATTGAGATATGAAGCAAAACTGACCCAGAGTAAATAGGGGACGAGTAAATACATTGCCGATTTGGAAATCTTATAAAATGACATCATCGTTGCCACAATTGCTATCAGTAATCCTATGATATTGATAAGTGCCCATCCGGGAGTTTTGAGTCCGAAAAATACAATGGACCACAAAGTGTTCAGAAGAAGTTGTACAGCAAAGATACAGAGAGCATTTTTTACTTCTTTTTTATGCCATCCGTGTTGCCATATCAGAAATGCAGCTATGCCCATGAGAGCATAGAGTGTGATCCACACCGGACCAAATAACCAGTTCGGTGGATTGAGAAGAGGTTTTTGCAAAGTACTATACCAACCAGAGATTGCCGGCATGGTGAACACCGTACCGATGATGCCAGCCAGTTCACAAATAGCGATAGCAAGAATGAGTTGTAAGAAGCTTTTTACAGTCATGGCTATAATTAAATTAAAGTAGTTTCCTGCCTTGGATTATTCTGATGAGCAAGACTACAACTGCAATGATTAGTAGTATATGAATATAACCACCAATAGTGTAAGAAGTTACGAGGCCCAATGCCCAAAGGATTAATAGCACCACGAAGATTGTCCAAAGCATGTGTTTAGGTAAAGAGTAAATGCTTATTTTAGTATAAGCATGTCTTTTTTTATTCACAATCGTATTGAGGATAAACTCTTTACAACACTATAAGATTCGCTAAACTAGCTTCGCGTTCCATTAGTATTCCTCTGTAGCTCAATGGTAGAGCACCTCGCTGTTAACGAGGGGGTTGCTGGTTCGAGTCCAGCCGGGGGAGCCAAAATAAAATAGGCGATTCCTGACTATCGGTTTTTGTCATATTGTTGCTGTTTTCTTGTGGTTCGAGCCGATTCGATTTGGTTTTTACCGCGAAGTGGGATTTTTGGAGTGGCTAAAGTGAGGAGTTAGGTTCAAAGCTAGTTCCCCGTGGGAAAGCTATCTGTGGTACAATTATTAGAAAATAAAAAGATCGAAAATTAGCATGCTTATCAAAGAAAATCAGGTTAAAGCGAAGCGGGTTTCTGAAAAGCCAATTATTGTTCCTATTAAAGAACATGCTTGGGAAGCTAAAGCCACTTTTAATCCAGGGGCAATTTATTTAGCTGACAAGGTTCATCTTGTTTACCGGGCGATGTCGGAAGACAATACTTCGGTTTTTGGTTATGCCGTAAGCAACGATGGTATTCATATTGATTATCGTTACACCGAACCAATGTATCTTCCTCGCGAACCATTTGAACAAAAACTTACGCCGAGTGGTCATTCTGGTTGTGAAGATCCGCGACTGACTAAAATTGGCGACAAAATCTATATGCTCTATACGGCCTTAGGTGGCAAAAGTCCGCCAAGAGTGGCCTTAACTTGGATCAAAGAAAAAGATTTATTAGATCAAAAATGGCATTGGTCAAAGCCGGTTCTGATCACGCCACCAGGAATAGATGATAAAGATGCCTGCATTTTTCCGGAAAAAATCGCTGGTAAATATTTTATTATTCACCGCAGTGGTAATGACATTGATGGAGCTTTTAGTGAGACGCTAGATTTTGATGGTCAAACTTGGATTGAGGAATTTGGCTGGATTGCTCCTCGGGAAGGAATGTGGGATTCAAGAAAAGTCGGTACTGCCGCTCCGCCTATAAAAACCGAAAGGGGATGGATCCTTTTCTATCATGGTGTTTCTGAAAAAGATAAAACTTACCGGGTTGGGGTAGTTTTGCTTGATCTAACTGACCCAACTAAAATTATTGCTCGCTTAGATGAACCTATTTTAGAACCGGAAGCTGCTTATGAGAAAGAAGGAGAGGTACCAAATGTGGTATTTCCTTGTGGCACTGTAGTGATTGGGAAAAAGCTATTTATGTATTACGGAGGTGCGGACAAAGTTGTTGGTGTAGCGACTATCGGCATAGAAGAATTACTTAAAGACCTTGAAGCACGCATATGAAGAATAAAAATAAAGTAGTTCTAAAACCTTGGGGAAAATATATTATTCTGGAAAAGAAACCAGGCTACTGGATAAAAAAACTATTTGTTCGTCAAGGAGCAAGAACGAGCCTTCAAAGTCATAAAGGTCGATCTGAGATTTGGGTAGTGCTTTCGGGAAGAGTTGAAGTGGTTAAAGGAAATTCGCGTCTCTTACTTCGTGAGGGAGATTTCCTGGAAATAGATAAGAAGCAGAAACATAGAATAACCGGACTACAAGATTCATGGATTCTGGAAACGGCCTTTGGCCAGGTGCGAGAAAATGATATCACTCGATTCAAAGATGATTATGGACGAATTAAATAAACCATTAGAACAATTAGATCCGGATTTTATAAAGAACACACTAAAAGTGGTCACATTTGATGTAGATGGAGTCATCGTGCCGACCGGTACCTTCTTGCGTGAGAGTAGTGATGGGACAGAACTGACTATCAAGACTCATAAACTGAGCGCTGAAATGATAGATATGATTAAGGAGCTTAAAAAATATGTTTGGATTAATTTCTCAAGTGGTCGGGCATTACTTTACCTTCAAAGCATGCTCAGTGACATTTTATGGGATAGAGTTTCGCTGACGGCCGAGAATGGCAATTTTATTTTGATGGACGGAAAAATAGAACAACTGGCTTTGTATAAACAAAGCTATTTTCAAAAAATTACCGATATACGAAACGACCTAAAAAAGTTAAAAGAGAAAAAACCGAATAGCGTTTACGGATTTGAACCTAAGCATATTATTCTTACAGTTCACACGGCCGAGCCAATGTCTGAAATAAAAGAAGTTGTAAAAAAACATGATAAGGAAAATGAACTTTATTGCTTATGGACAGGAGAAGGATACGATATCGGTCCTATCAAAACCAATAAAAAAACTGCTCTTTTGTTTCTCTCAGAAAGGCTAAAAATTAAACCAGAACAGATGATCACGACCGGTAATTATCTCAACGATAAAGAAATGCTTGATTTTGGGGTTGGCATCAGTGTTGATTTAGAGCAGGTAAGTGGAGAGTATGCTATTCCCAAGAAAAAAGGTCAGCTGGGTGGAGAAATTCTTGCCGAATATCTTCTGAAGGTATTGGCGAGGTAATAGTGTATGCGTTCGTTTATGCAATCAGTAAGCGACTGGAGAGATAAGATAAGGTTGATTCCGCGCCCTCATTGAGATTTACTTCATGCTCGCCCAGGCCATCATAGCAGCCACCGGTAACTTGATCATAAATCACTTGGCTAAGAAGGTTTTCTCCCAAAAACCAATGAAAAGCACGATGACAGAGTTCATGATAGTGAGAAATCTGGCTAATATTGTACATAGTTCTTAGAGTTTCGATCATGCTAGCTGTATCTTCTGGTTGTTGATCAAACTTGTGTCTTTGCCCCCCTCTTTGAAACCAACCATGCTGACCGATCGGTATGTACATATTGTTTTCAAAAGTATTGGCGATCAAAAAGTCCAAGGTTTTCTTACCAATATCGAGGTAGGTTTGATTGTCGGTCACTGAGTATCCGGTCAATAATGCTTCAGACAACAAGGCATTGGAATAGGTTAAAATCGGTTCAAACCATTGCCAATGAGTAGAACTGTGAACTTCATACAACCCCAATAAAAAATTACAATTACTGGTCAGTTTTTCTATGTAAATTGCTTTGGGTTGAGCGTTTATCTGTAGAGCCAGACTTTTGATAAAAAAGGCTTTGGCTCTTGGTGAAGTAAAATGATCGGCGACGGAGAAGCTTTCTTCATACATTGATTGCGCTTTTTCCCGTATTTGAGTGCTCATGTCAGGAGATGTAGCGGCAACTGCCAAGGCATATAGTGTACGTCCATTAGCATCGTCGAGATTTTCTTCATTGTTTTGATTATGGCTAAGTTTGCGCTCCTGATTAACGTAATTTTCAAATTTACCATCAGATTTTCTTACGAAGTGCAAAAAGTTTAAATAAATAAGTGCCGCTGCCAGAGAGCTAGCCAATTTCTTTTGTTGATAATATCGTACTGCAATAATGAGAGCGCGAGCATTGTCATCGACAGTATAACCAGAGCTAGGATCAGGTTCAGCTAATTTAGCAAATTGAATAATGCCAAAGTCATCGGTAAGTTTGCTGAGATGATCCATTTTTACTACAGGGGCATGTTTTTCATATGAGTGTAGTGAAGGCACAAAATTTTTAAAGGTTTTCATATACGCAGTTGCTATATTGGGCCAGGTCATAGCTCTAGTCTTAAAATAGGCAGTTTTCCCTAGTAGTTTTTGTTTAGGTTGATCACTTAAAAGTGCCAACAATGCTTGAGTAATTTGATCAGGTTTCTGAAAATCTACCAGCATCCCCAGCTCGGGAGTAACAATTTCTTTGGCTTGAGCAAATGCGGTGGCGATTACTGGTCTTCCGCCCCCAGTGCGTAAGAAAGTGTCCCAGATACAGCTTGGTTAGGGTTTAAGGGGGTAGCTAAATAAATATCTGTAGCATTTAAATATTGCAGCAGTTCTTCAGTTTTCAAAAAATGATTATGAAATGATACATGCTGTTTAAGACCAAGCTCAGTAATTCTTTGCATGAGAAATTCTCGGTATGATTCACCTTCTTCACGAAGGACTACAGGATGAGTAACACCAATGATGAGATAATGAACATTAGGATGCTGGCCAATAACTCCTGGCAACGCTTCTAATACATGCTCAATTCCCTTACTTCTGCTCAGTAATCCAAAAGTACTCAGTAAGGTTTTTTTAGGAAAAAGCTGTAAATGTTTTTTTGCTTTATGACTAGGTTCAAACGATACGGGATGAATGCCGTGTGGGATGACTGTAATTTTTTCTGTAGCAATATTATATGTTGTTTCCAAGATCTTACGTGAAGCATCGGTCATGACCACGATTGTACGAGCATGCGTAACCAATGTTTGTACTAAGTGGTAGAGATGATCATCGGGATCAGGCAGTACAGTATGAAAAGTGATCACCAGCGGTTTTCTTAAAGTGTTGGTAAATGCCAGCAAATAATCACCATAAAGGCCATCATACAAACCGAATTCATGTTGGATTGTCACCAGTTTTACTTGCGGCGACTTATTCAATCTGTCGGCCATAGCTACATAGTCGGCGCGATTATTTTGGCGTATCTGACCAATAACTTTATCCGAATAATCGAGATTGGTATTTGCGCTGCTATTCATCGCTATTATTTTTGTTTCCAGCTCAGGTGCAAAAAGTCGGTCAAATGCTTGACAGAGGTCATTACTAAAAGTGGCGATACCACAAGCACGCGGGGGAAAGGTAGTTAATACTACAATCCAACCTTTTTCTAACTGGTCCTGAATCATTACAAATTTTAAAAGAATAAAACTTCCAGACAAATATACACTATCCCTTCGGAGAGCTTGTATTATAACACGATTCGTGATGATTTGCTTGGAAAACGACTCAGTCGGGATTGCTCAAAGATAGGTAGTGATTTTGCGGGAGGTTGCTTAACTCATGACCATAAAGTAATGTTGGATAGCAATCAGTTTGGGGATCTATCGATTCTTATGAGAACCATCGATAAATTAATGAATATTCGGTCTATTTTTGATATGCTACATACAAATATGAGAATATGATCGATAACATTTTAATCCTCGTTGCTGGTTTTGCTGCACTCATCAAGGGCGCTGGCTGGCTTGTCGAAGGAGCCACCAATATGGCCCGCCGACTCGGCGTCTCTACCTTGGTGTTGGGGCTTACAGTCGTGGCATTTGGGACGAGTCTTCCTGAACTTGCTATAAGTGTTTTGGCTGCGGTAGAAGGATCAAGCAAGATTGCACTGGGTAATGTGATTGGCAGTAACTTCGCTAACATCGGTCTTATTCTGGGAATCTCAGCTATTATTGCGCCTATCATTGTGCGGTCGTCAACGATTTGGAAGGAAATTCCTTTTGCCCTTGCTGCGGCAGTAATCATGCTTTTGCTAACCTTCGATACAAGGGTTGCAGAAGGTACACAAGATCTTTTGACTTCTCGAGATGGTCTTATTTTGCTAATCGTTTTTGTGATGTTTCTCTTTTATATTTTTTCTGTTGGTTTGAGTGAGCGACGGTCTTTCTTTCATCGAGATAAGGAATTTAAAGTTGAAACAGAAGAGGCACATATGAAATGGCCAGCAATTGCTGCACTTATTATCGTAGGAATTGTGTTGGTGTTTGGTGGGGGAGAATTGGTGGTGAGAAGCAGCTTGGCGTTGGCTCTGGTGTGGGGACTTAGCGAATCATTCATTGGTATCACCATTATTGCGGTGGGTACAAGTCTGCCTGAACTCGTCACGACGCTCATTGCAGCATACAAGGGACACTCCGATATCGCTGTTGGCAATATCGTGGGAAGCAATATATTCAATTCTTTATTCATTCTCGGCATAGCATCGTTCATACACCCACTCGAAATTGATTCTCATCTATGGGTTGATGGGATTTTTATGGTCGGACTCACCGTGCTTCTCTGGATTTTTTCTGGGTATCGACATCGACTGGGTCGATACAAGGGGATAATATTACTAGTATTGTATATCGCCTACATATGCTATGTAGTGTGGCGGCAAGGTTTGATATATCTATAGATTTCTTTATAGGGATGATCGAGTCTTGGTCTCATCCTTATCCTTAGACTTTGACATCTCTTATGATACAAAAATGAAAGATATGGTAAAATTAAAGTTATGAAAACGATCAAGGAGCAAGGAAATATGCCGACAATCCGTTTTAAAACTAAATTGTTTAAAATCGGCCCATGGACTCTTCTTGTGCTACCAAAGAGCGCTAGTGTGAAGCTCCCATCACGAGGTATGACAGCGGTTGAAGGTACAATCAATGGTTTTCTCATTAAAACCGTGCTCGAACCAGACGGTAAAGGAAGTCACTGGTTCAGGATCGACAAAGCCATGCGCGAAGCCACTGGAGCGGATGCAGGTGACACGGTAACACTGGAGATTGAGCCGACGAGAAAGTGGCCGGAACCCGAGATGCCAGCAGATTTGAAGAACGCCTTAGTGGCTGTCCCACTGGCGCACAACCTGTGGATGGAAATAACGACAATGGCACGCTGGGATTGGATTCGCTGGATACGCGCAACCAAAGAACCGGAAACACGTAAGCGACGAATAGAAATGGCACTCTCGAAACTCAAGGCTGGAGAGCGAAGACCATGTTGTTTTAATCGTAATACATGTACCGAACCCCATGTATCCCATAATGGGGTGCTCCTCGGGCCTACGTAAATAACTTATTGATTATGTATCACCGGTAAGCTAGATTGGTCAGCAATAAAGACTTGTTCCATGTCATCATTTACTAAGTCATGTCGTCAGTGCCAACAAGTGTTTACTGTTGATGAAATCGATGTGGAGCTTTTATCGAAATTGTCTCCTACTTTTGCTGGGAAGAGTTTTGCCATTCCGATACCCACATTATGTCCGGAATGCCGCGAACAGCAGAGACTAGTATGGCGAAATGAACGTAAACTCTACAATCGTATCTGTGATCTTACCAAGAAGGATATTATTTCTGTGCATGCACCCGATAAAAGCTATCCTGTCTATAGCAGTGAAGCTTGGTGGGGAGACGGTTGGGATCCTTTTAGTTATGGCAAAGACTTTGATTTCTCCCGGCCATTTTTTGATCAACTGAAAGAGTTATTTGAGCAAGTACCGCGAGCTGCACTCTACAATCAAAATAATGTAAACAGCGAGTATAACCAATCAACTGGGAATCTGAAGAATTGTTATTTGCTGGCCGGAGCTGATTATGATGAAGATTGTTATTATGGTAATTATCTTTTCTACTGTCGTAATTGTGTCGATGGCTTAAATTTACAAAATTGTGAGCTTTGTTATGAATGTGTCGATGCAGAGAATTGCTATAATTGTTCTTTTTGTTTTGATTCCAGTAACTGTCGTGATTCGAAGTTTTTGTATTCTTGTCGTAATTGTAGTAACTGCTTTGGTTGCGTGAATTTAGCTAATAAGCAACATTGTTTCTTTAATGAACAATTGTCTGAAGCAGAGTACAAAAAGAGAATTACTGAATTCGATCTCAGTAAATATAGTGTGGTAAAGGATGTGGATAAGCTCATGCAGGAGCGTTTACAGAAGTACCCAGTACGATATATGAGAGGTACTGCCAATGAAAATGTCTCGGGTGATTCTCTTTCACATAGCAAACAAAGCCATTATTGTTTTGATGGTGCTAAACTGGAGAATTGCAACTACTGTGTCTTTTTTTATCAGGCAAAAGATTGCATGGATATTTTTGCTTGGGGTATGTCGGCTGAGCTTTGTTATTCTTGTATGGAAGTAGGCGGAGGGACCTCCAATATGCTTTTTAGTGCGACGTGTTTTAGTAGCCATAACTTGCTGTACTCTTTTCAATGTCACAATAGTTCTCACTGTTTTGGCTGCTCGGGACTCAGGCATAAGCAGTACTGTATTTTTAATAAACAGTATTCCAAGGAAGACTATGAAATGTTGGTCTCACAGATCATAGCTCACATGGGAAAAGCGAAAGAATGGGGAGAATTTTCCCCCATGGCCTTATCGGGATTTGGTTATGATGAAACCATAGCTCAAGATTATTATCCTCGTGACCAGAAAGATATCTTGGCTCTGGGTGGATTATGGCGTGACGAAGATGAAGCGAAAATATACGGAGAAAAACCGGTAGTAGCTGATAGCATTCATGATATTGGCGACGATATTCTCCAAGAAACTTTACTGTGTGAATTGTGTAGTAAGTCGTACCGGATTATTCCCCAAGAATTAGCCTTCTATCAGAGGCAGTTTCTACCTATCCCCAGATTATGTTTCTCACACCGCTATTTGGCCAGGCTGAGTAAACGTACTCCCCACAAATTATGGGATCGACATTGTGACAATTGTAAAAAAGCAATAGTTACTGCGATGAGTCCTGAAGTAAAGAGGCCAGTATATTGCGAGACTTGTTATCAACAACTTGTGTATTGATTATTTATGATGCAGCTTTTCGGTTATATATCGGCAATATTGAGTATCATCATGGTAGTGCCATATATCAGAGATATTTTCTTGCTGAAAACTAAGCCAGAAAGGGCTTCTTGGTTCATCTGGACTGTGCTTGGGGTAATTTCGTTTGCGTCACAGTTCGCAAAGGGAGCGACGGATTCTCTTTGGCTAACCGCGGGGCAGACATTGGCTGTAGCAATCGTTTTTATTCTCGCAATTAAGTATGGAACTGGCGGCTTAGAGAAAAGAGACAAAATAGCTCTTATAATAGCTATTTTTGGATTGATGCTTTGGTATTTCACTCAAGAAGCTGCTTATGCGTTACTACTAGTAATATTTATTGATAGCGTGGGAAGTTTGCTTACTATTATCAAGTCATATCAAGCACCTGAAACCGAAACCGTTTCAACATTTGTACTGTCTGGTACCTCTGGGATATTTGGAGCACTAGCAGTGGGAAATTTCAATTTCATTCTTTTAGCATATCCGCTGTACATAGTATTAGCGAACTATTCAATTGTTGCAGCAATACTGCTAGGAAGAAATAAAAAGATTGCAATTCACTAATGTAAGTCCTGGTCTTCTCTTAGAGATGTTTAGCATTAAGAGATGGATACCTTAGACCTTGTGATTTTAGAAAATTAAACTTCCGTTTTACTACGTCAAATATTCTTTTGTCTTTCACTTTGCTTGATCTCTTTTCATAATTTCTGTGGAATTCAACTTTCAATACATCACTCATAGGTCATCCAAAGATAAGCTAGAATCCAACAACGCTAAATCTTTATCAATGACCCCCCCCATTTTATCGTTGCTTTCGTGGATAGTTATATTATATGAGTCTAAACCGTGTGTGAGATCTTCAAGTTGTTTAGCACTTAATTCTTTGTATTTATCCAAAACTGCATTTAAAAAAGAAGCCAAGTCGACATCTATGGTTGGTTTCTTCAATGGGAGGTAGTCAGATTTACCCGTGTCAGCTTTATCATTCTCACAGACTTTTTTCTCTTTTACTAAGCGCTTCATTAAATCTTTATAATCATCTATAACAGGTCCCATTTGTAATGCTGCATAATTTGCCCCTGTTAGAGGGGTTTCGTGTTCAAAAAGGTAAGTAAATTCAAGTAAAAAAGCTAACTTATTTAACTTCTTAATACCCATGTTGGGATTGGAATTACTTAATATAAATAGTATTAAGTCATCTATTTTTAGTGGTGGCTTCTTCAGCATTCTTAGTGTGTTTATTGGATTAAACTATAATATACCTATATTGTTGGGGCAAGGTGAGTGTGCAATACTGTTGGATGGCTACTAATTTGGGGAGCCATGAATCCCCCAGGATTCGTTTTATCCGCACCATTATCCTGTAAGTAATGGATGTTTTTTGTCCGTTTTGATACTTCTATTGTATATAAATATTTAAATCCTATAATCAACATATGAGTATTAAACCTTACAAACAATCACTAACTCATAGTTGTCTTGTAGCTTGTTTTCTGATGCTGCTTGAGCGACAAGCTGATATTGTATTTACAGAGACCAACGAGCAAGAAATAGCTCTTAAAGGGTCAAGAAGAATCTATCCTTTTTATGTTGTTGGAATTCCTATGGAGATTGCAAAAAAGTATGGTAAAAAGATCCAAGTGTATGTTGATAATAAATACTTCACCAAAGTTCTTAAAGTGGCATTTGCAAAAGAGAAGTCTATTGAGGTAGTCCATACACCAATTAAAATAAAATTAATTAGAGACCTTCTCCAAAAGAGTCCTTTGATATGTCATATTGATGACAATGTTTTAGGAGATTATTCCCATTCCTCTCACTTTATAATATTGGAAAATGCCACTAAAAATACAATTTCTATAATTGATCCCTGGATGGGCACGAGGAAAAGAATAAGTGACAAGACTCTAATACAAGGAATACATGATTTAAAGACTCAGGTTAAAATGTGCCCTCTACTTTTTTCTATTGATTTGTAGAATTAGATTTTTCGTATACAATCCTCATAAATTAATTCTGTATAGCAATCAGTTTGTAGCAGTACCTTTAATCTACAATTTTTATGAAAGTATTTTTGATTCGTCATGGTGAATCTGAAGGTAATGCGAAAGAGATTCATCAAAGTGATGATATATCACTCTCTGACATGGGCAAGAACCAAGCTCATAAACTAGGAAAGCGTTTACAAAATCTTGGCATTGAGGTCCTGCTCGCGAGCCCTATAATTCGGACACAAGAGTCTGCGGGAATTATCAATGAATATTTGAAAGTACCATTGATATATGATCCACGACTACGAGAAATTCGTCGACCATCAGAAATTGTTGGCAGGCCTCTAAACGATCCAGAAGTCATGAAAATAAAAGAACTCATCAAAGAAAGTCATCATACCCAATATCATTACTCTGATGAAGAAAACTTTTTTGATCTTCGCACCCGTGTGCAAGAATTCTTACAGGAGTTAAATACCCGAGATGAATCGGTGGTTGCTATCGTTACTCATGGAATTACTATGCGCATGATCATGGCTGAAATGTTTCTTGGAATAGACTTTACTCATGAGCTTTTTCACAAGATTGCCAGTTTCTTTTTTGTCACCAATACTGGCGTTACTATATGTGAACATCAAGACAAAGTGTGGCATCTTTTGAGCTGGAATGATCATGGTCATTTACATTGCTAACTAGTTGGGGAGCCAGTTTTTATACAGAAGCTATGAATCTGTGGAACAACTTCTTGGCCATTAGGCTTGTAGCACTATCTTCTTGGTAGATGAGATAACTCGGGCTTTCTTGCCATTTGGTATGACAATTTGAGGGTCAGTATGACCAAAATCTAGATTTTGGATTACAGGAATATATTTATTATATTGACGAACGACCTTGAGAACGGTTTCCCTCTGGTTTTTGCGATATGCTGCTTTTACTTGTGGACTATTTTGCTTGTTAAATTCCCATGCTTTAGGACGACCGACCAGTACTGCTTGGAACTTATCAAACCATCCGCGTTCACCAAATCCTGTAAGCAGATATTCAATAATCCAATGTTCAGGTATATCCTCTGCGGTCTCAAGAAAAAGTATGGTATTTTCTAAGTCGTCATTTTGGGGTAGATATTTCCCTGTAGCAGCTTGTACTATAAGACTCTCAACACATCCTCCCCAGAGTATGCCCTCTGTATCACTGTCACCATCCCAGATTAATCCATCATTGCTTTCCATTTTACGCACTTTTAAGAGATTCTCTTTGAGAGACCAATCGAGACCTTCATCGTTATATTGGTTGGATATTTCCAATTCAAAATCTCCATCATCAAATAAAGCATGTTTGAGAAATTTTATTGTCATATCATGCATCCCTCCTTGCATAGCAAACTGTGTCATTATTGATCCTCCATAGTAAGATGGTATACCGAGTCCCCACAAAAAATTGTGCAAATGTGTATTATCACTGAAACCAAAAAAAGGTTTTATATTTTTTAAAAACAGTTGTGGATCAAGGTATTTAATCAACTTAATTTGATCCGAGCCACCAATCGATGTAAATACAGCTTTATTCGCAGGATCAGAAAAAGCGGCGTGAAGATCTCTTGCCCGATCAGCAAGTGTGGATCCCATTGTTCGGGTGGTTGGATATTCAATAGGTACTAAATCAAAAACGGTGCGTAGTCTCTCTAAACCTAAGTCTTGCACCCAGGGAAATAATCCAGGCAGACCCGCTGATGGTGATATCACTGCTACTTGGTCTCTTTTGGAAAGTTTTGGTAATTGTATGAATTTTTTCATACTATATATCATTTATAATGCAGTATTTCCTATTGTGTGACTCTAGACTAAAACTTTTGCCATGAGTTCGCAAGGTGACCAAGAAGGTGATTCGCAAAACGAATTTGCTGTATGTTAAGATGAAGGAAATAGGAAACCAGAATATGTATTATCTCTACATGCTTACGTGTGCCGACAAGACTTTGTACACCGGGATTACGGTTGATTTGGATCGTAGGATAGGTGAGCATAATCACTCTCTCCTGGGAGCAAAATATACGAAAGCACGTCGGCCAGTTGAACTGGTGTATTCCAAGAAGTTTCGCAGTCGATCTGCAGCTGCCAAAGCAGAAAGTCGGATAAAACGGCTTTCCCGAGAAGAAAAATTGGCATTAATAACGTTGTCCAATGCTTGAAGATTTAATTGTTATTGCTACCAAAAATATTAGAGATATTTTGGATTTATCAATTAAATTCGAGCACGGCAACAAAGCATTGGTGATCTATGATACGAACAATGGTCTGACCAATATCCTGATAGCTGCATACCGCCAAGCTTTGCCAGAGGCTAAATTTGTTGATTTTGATACTGTTGATAAGCAAATAATTATGGCTGAGTTCGCTAAGCTGCAGCCTGATGATTTGGTCGTGATGGTGCAAAGTTCCAACTTTAGGCTGGATGATTTTCGTATTCGTATTCATTTGTTTTCGAAGAAATTGAAAGTGATTGAGCACATGCATCTGTATCGCAATGATCCATCAGTCTGGGATGTATATGTACATGCTTTGGAGTATGACACAGATTGGCTGCATACAGTCTCCGCAAAAGTAAAACAACAATTACAGACTGCCCAGGAGTTCAAAATTGTTTCTCTCGACCGTGAGTTGATCGTCACTGGTGGACTCGAAATCCCGAAGCTCAATATCGGTGACTATACGGGTATGCAAAATATCGGCGGCACTTTTCCGATTGGAGAATTATTTACTGAAGCTAAAGACTTTGCCAGCATGCATGGGTCTTTTTATGTCTATGCATTTGCGGGTCAGGACTTTTCGATCAGTATGCATGAGCCTTTTCGGGTGGATGTGGAACAAGGTTTAGTCGTTGGTTTTGGTGACAATGCACCATCCGGATTCATAGAGATCTTGGAACTGGTCAAAAGTTTTGAACGACCTCTCATTCGTGAAATTGGCTTTGGGCTTAATCGTGCCATTACCAGAGAGCGCTATTTGGCTGATATTACTGCTTTTGAACGTATTCATGGTATGCATGTGTCTCTGGGTGAGAAGCATAGTGTATTCAAGAAGCCCGGCATCAAGACCAATAAATCCAAGTTTCATGTCGATCTCTTTCCCGTCGTAGACTCTGCGGGTGCTGATGGGAAGATGATTTTCGCCGATGGCCAGTACGTTTTATAATTTTGAGAAATTATATTGCTTGAGCCGCTGTTTTTTGTTTGCTGCGAATGAATAAAATGCTGCAAACAGCAATAATAAGCAAATATATCGCGGGATAAAAGTATGGAGAAACTGAAAAAGTGCCGGGATTTACTCTGAGATATGAATTGATTAATCGAAAGAGTGAAAATCCCATCAAGAATATTAGCATTGTCATGCCTTCCGGAGTTTTCTTTTTGAGCAGGGTGAAAGCTATGGCGCTGAGTGAGAATGCTGCTACAAGTTCATACAACTGGGTGGGATGAACCCCATCCACCTCGAGGAAACTCCCTCCATTTGATAATTGGTAGAGATGCGCAGGACTTAAAAAAGGGAAATGTACACCCCAGGGAAGATCGGTTTCCTTGCCAAAACAACAGCCATTCATGAAACAGCCTATACGCATGATGCCTATGCCGATACCCAGAAATGGGATAAGTGTGTCGCCCAGTTTAAATATATTGAGACGCAAGAAATGACAAGAAATAAGTCCACTGATGATGGCCATAGCAATGCCTCCATAGAGAGAAAATCCTGATGCGTCGAATGCAAAAAGTTTAGCCGGATTTTCCCAGTATGCTGGAAAGTTCACCAATGCATTGAGCAAACGTGCTCCCACCACTGACGAGACGAGCATCACGAGCATTATGATGGTAACTTTTTTACGATCAAACCCTCTTCTAGCTGCAAATATTATGCCGCCAATAACTACGGTGGCTAATGCAAGGAAGAAAAAGATGGTGTATGGCCCGATGGTAAAAGCCTGATCAAAAAGTGAAAAATGAATACGAAACGGATTCATAGAATTTATTGTGCAGGTGCTGGAGGTGGGGGAGGAGGTGGTACGGGTTTTGAGACATTAGCATCCGCGACTGCTTTTATCCCTCCGCCAAAATAATCTATAGTCATGGGTCCGGAAGCTTTGAAGGATCCGTTTTCTTCTACGATATTCATATTCAAGTTCATGTTGATACCTTCTTCAGTTCTCTTGAGATCAGCTTTGATTGTGCCGTCTTCATATGTAAAAGGTATTACTTCCGATTTACCGTCAGACATTATGAGCGTCATGTTTCCTCCACTTTCACTCGTAGGGGAGAGTGATATTTTCATCGTCTGTTTTTTACCTTTTTGTTTCTCGAGTTCGTCTATATCACATCCTTCTTCCTCCATTTGTGTTCTGAGTTCTTCATTGACCTCAACGGTATTTAAAGTAAATTCTCCAGCATCCCATTCACCAGTAAGTTGTTCTAATGCGGGAGCGGTAACGACGCCAGGAATAATGCCTTTGTCGACATAGTTTTTAATAGTCTCCTTAATGAGGTCACTTACTTTGTTTTCTATGAGATTGTCAAAGTATTCAGTCGCACTTTTGCCCAGGACATTGAGTACGGCCTCTTTGAGCCCTGATATACTGTTTGTAAATTGCTGTTTCACAAATTGTTCAAATGCCTCTTTGGCTTCGCCGGTGAGATTGGAAGTAACGGTTTTACCAGCCTCTTTGAGTAAGCGAATAAATTCCTGATCGAGACTTTTCCCTGTTTCAATCAGCTCTTTTCCTAAGATTTCTTTCATCTCGATACCGAGTGAATTACTGATGAGTTTATTTATTTCTGCTGGGGTCAATTTGGTTTTTGACAGCAGTTCTGCTGACAATCCTTTGAGGGTTTTAATATCGGCATTATTGATCATTTTCCCCAAGAAATTGATGCCTTTTTTCCCGAATAGAGAAACTCCCTCTTTGGCACCTTTCAAGAATTGTGAACCGCTGACAATGACTTTGGACCCTCCGATAAATGAAAGCCCAATATCGAGACTTCCTTCGATGATTTCACCGGTGGTAGCCTGAGTGTCAGCAACTCTGCTGATACCTTTTCCCATGCTTGTAAACATATTGACTGTAATTTTCCCGGCATGACCAGCGAGCCAACTTGTCCAGCCTTTGCCAAGTGTTTTTTCCACAGCACCTGAAGCTATGTCACCACCAAGTTTTTCTGCATTTTCAAAGTATTCATTCGCTTGTTTGAGGACAGCACTTCCTGATTTGCCTTCTTTGTAATTTTTGCCAATTTGACGGAAATTATTGTCTATTTCGTCAGTGATATCTCGTATAGAATTGCCATTGGCAGCTCCATAAATAACATCACCGGCGGATTTTGTTGTAGCAGCCAATGTATCAAGAGTAACACCGGTTAATTGTTTTGCACCATTGTATGTCGCTTTGGTACCCTCCCAACCAAATTTCGCCAAAGTTTTCGTCCCACTCCATGTTTTCTGACCTGCGGTTGAGAGCATATCATAGGCACTTTCCAGATATCCACGCTCTTCATCTGCGTATGCGTAAGGGATAAGACCATTGTCGGTCGTTTCCAATGTTATTAATTCCTGTGTATTGACATCGCCTAATTGCTCTTTTACTTGTGCTGTAAAATCTTCATAGTAATCGGCTAATTCTTTGATGAATTCAATATCTTCACTGGTAAGCCCCTCTTTTGGAGATAATGTGGTCAACGATGACTGTAGTTGCGTCATTTCTTTCTCTATTTCTTGCACTGATGCTAAACCGATATTGTATTCCGCACTATTAATCCTTTTCAACATGATATCGAGATCGAGAGCTTGCTGCTGAAGGGTAATAAGTTTTGTACTGAGTGCATCGACAATTGACGCTACTTCACGGTCGATCTGCATACCGATGGATTTCATGCTGTCATTACTCGATGCTTGTAAAGCAGTCTGTAGATTGAGTAAACCGCCGATAGTTTGGGCTGTATCGAGAGTGAGAAGTTGAACATTTTCGAGAGAAAGTGCCACTTTTTGATATTGAAGCAATGCTTTTGCTGCTTCGTTTTCTGTGGCTTCACCAATGCTTGAAAAGTGGAGAAAATTAAGCGTATATGTTGCCTCTGGTTCTATAATGCTCTTGGTGATTTCTTTTGCTTGCTTTGCCAGCTTTTTATCTTGCTCCAAGCTTTGGCCAAGATAGCCGATATACATATCTTTGAGTTTTTTTAACTCTCCTGCGTAATTTTGCGCATTTGTCTCTACAGTTTCTGCAGTTCTGGTGACTTCCCCAACAAATGCTGTCTTTAAGTCTTGGAATTTTTTGAGTCCAGGCTGCACGTAGGAGGCCTCACCAATGTAGAGAGGTCCCGCCTGGGCGATGGTCTCGAACATGTCATTTTCCGTCAGACTTTTTATTTGTTCTTCAGAATACTCATAGTCCATAGTGAAAGGATGAGCGAGAATGTCCTCGAGGGACGTGCCTTGCGCTTGTTGATCCGGGGGTGGAGTTTCTGATCCACACGCTGATATCATGGTGCTGAGTGAGAGCACCAACAATTTTGCAAAAAGTTTTTTCATGAGTTTGAAAATATATCAACCGTCAGTATCACATATCATGATAAAACCCACAAATGTATCATTTATAGTCATGATCATAGCGGAATTTTATTTTTTTCGTTGATCGGAAGAGGAGATGATGACCGAAAGCCCAAAGCAATTTCGCGACTGATCTGATTTTCCCCTCACTGTACACTCTCCTCATATCGAAGATAAATGGCTCCTTCACTACGGCGAATTTTGCGTGATCTTTGGCTTTAGTCACGTAACGAGAGTCTTCACCATAGTACATGTCGATATCGAAACCTCCTATCATCATATGCACTTCTTTTTTTGCGATGATCGCAGCTCCCAAGGCTATGGGGCGCGAGGTGTGTTGCAACATCAGCATAAAAACATTGAACACCCACAAAAGAAATTTATTCGATACAGTAGGTATATTTGGTCTAGCACAACATGAAGCGGCCTCCAAGCTTTTAGCTTCCATTTCTGTAATGGTTCTCTCAAGGAACTTTGGACCAACTTGTGAATCAGCATCCAGAAAAACTAAATATTCTCCTGTAGCCACAGAAGCTCCTTTGTTTCTGGCATGACTAACACCCTTTATATGTTGCTGTTCCAACTTCACTTGAGGATGTTTTTTTGTTAGTTCCTGCACAATAAAATATGTGCCATCAGAACTGACGTTATCGACAACGATAATCTCATATTCTCCCGGATATGTACGTGTACCATTAAGAGCTGATTTTACTCCACGTTCGATACACTTTTCTTCATTGTAAGCTGGGATAATAACGCTTACTTTTGGCATCTTCATCGGATCTAGATGCTCCTGATTTTTGTTGCTTCCCATGGTGTTATTTTGGATTGCACTTCGGATTATAATAACTTCTCATTTGATTGTCATGGGGGCCTTGCCTCTGATCGGTTATTGTCAGGTAGTGATCAATCCAAAGTTGTCAAAACTGAAACAGAAGTTTGCACGCTTCTGAAAGAACACGAAGAGTAATTATTTGTCTCCGTCTTTTCCCCCTTTAAGTATGTCAATCACTTTTTGAAAGGCGCTTTTTCCGGTGTCTCTATCCTTTTCTTCATCTTCTGCAGAAGGGACATTCCCTACAAATGAATATGCACCACTGGGTCTTTTTTGCGAAGGAACAGGTTTAGCTGTCCCAGCCAAAGCTGCGTCAGCCTCCTCAGGCTTCACAATCTTAAATTGTAATGTAGGCTCTACTTCCTCGCCATCAGCACGACGGCGACCTCGATCAAGAATTCCTTGTGCTTCACGAGCATGCTCTATGGCTGCTTGGGCATTTTCAGAAATTCCCGCTATGTCTTGGGCGACAACTGAATCGGATACTGTAGTACTAGGTCTTACAGCAGCAAAAGAAGTACTTGGTCGTCTACGTACCTCACGAGTTCCCTGCGGTGGCATAGGTGTAGAACGTTCGACGACGCCTGATTCAGGAGTCTCTAATGTTCCTTGAACATCATCACGAGTTTGAGCCGCTATGGAAGCAGCTCTCTTGAAGTGTTTTGCACCGGCAGAAGCTCCTTCGATAGGACCTGTTGGTTCATCTTTGCGCTCTTCAGGAGGAAGTTGAATGCCGGGATTAGTTTTTTCTGTCATATATTATTGTTAACGTAATTTGTCATTTCTTTGTTACAGAGAAAATGTATAATAATGTCTTTTTAGTGATTTGTCTATACCTGAAGCACTTATAATATCAATGAGCTCAGGATATCAGTATATGATTTCTCCAGTTATAAAACAATTATGATTCACATACGATTGGCGGTCCCAGAAGATTTTGACCAAATATGTGCACTGTTCAATGAAAGTCATGCTCTGCATCATCAAGCTCTTCCCCACTTTTTTCAGGATAGTACTTATATTGTGTATGAGAAAAATATCTTTGATGCCGCCTTTGCTCAAAAGAGCGAAGTAATTTTTATCGCTGAAGAAGGAGAGAAGTTACTCGGTGCAGTTCATGCCGAGATTCATGAAAGTAAAAATCCTGCACACCAAGGAGCAAAAGTACTGACCAAAAGAAAATTTGGTTTTGTGCATACCCTGGTCGTCGCTGCTGCCTCACGTGAGCATGGCATTGGTAAAGAGTTGCTGATGAAGGTTGAAGATTGGTTCAAGGAACGTGGCATTGATGAAATAGAAATTGAAGCGTGGTCATTCAATGAAAGAGCTGAAAATTTTTACAAAAAAGCTGGTTACGAACCACTTAATCTGCGTCTGTACAAGAAATTGTCCTGAGTATGCCTCGGAAAAAGCTCTATCGTTTGCAAACTGTCAAAGATCTTTCACATGTGTTGGAGTTTGCACCTGGATTAAAAGGTGCTTGGAATACAGTTTTCCATAATGATCATGAGATTGTTTTGGAGTTGGGATGTGGCCGAGGAGAACTATCAGTGGGACTGACACAACTATTTCCTGATAAAAATTTTATCGGTATCGACAAGAAAGCCGATCGCCTATGGTTTGGTGGTAAAGCTTCAGAAGAGCAAAATTTGGAGAATGTCCGCTTTTTGCGTTTGCCTATTGAGAAGATTGATGAGTGTTTTACTCAAGGCGAAGTCAGTGAAATTTGGGTCACTTTTCCTGATCCTTTTTTGCGCCGACGCGATGAGAAGAGAAGACTACTTTCGCCTCGCTTTTTAGATCTGTACCGAAAAGTACTGAAGTCCAGAGCATTGATTCACCTCAAAACTGATTCAGAGACTTTTTTTACCTATGCGCTCACACTTTTGGACAAACAAAAAATTGTGCCAGAACAAGTAATCAGAGATATATATCAGCATGATGTAATTAAATTAGACCCAGTGTTTTCGCTGCAGACCACCTATGAGAAGCAGCATTTGGCTAAGGGTAAACAGATTTTCTATCTTCAGTTCAGGATGTATTAACTCAATAGAAAACCTGACTATAGGAGAGATGCATAACCTCAGATACATATTGGACTGCATGAGGCCCTAGGCCTATGGCATTCTTTCATCACATTCATTGCAGATATACGGGGATACGAGGTTTTAA
>Ga0209641_10000762_pt1 | contig 29684 bp, 29 predicted proteins | sample RifCSP16_1_FD_184022 | JGI IMG/M metagenome (GOLD analysis project Ga0209641, IMG submission 184022) | Soil microbial communities from Rifle, Colorado - Rifle CSP2_sed 16_1 (SPAdes) (version 2) | ecosystem: Environmental > Terrestrial > Deep subsurface > Rock core/Sediment | place: Rifle... | reverse complement strand
CTGCATGAACAGCACGCCCGGCCGCGACCGGTGCATCGCGATGCGGTGCACGCAGTGGCCGACCTCGGCCGTCGGGTCGGGGATCTGCTCGGACCTGAGGCCGCGGTTGATCGGCCGCCACGTCGTGCCGGCGTCGTCGCTCCGGAACACGCCCGCCGCCGAGATGGCGATGAAGATCCTCGCGGGATCGCTCGGATCCAGGAGGATCGTGTGCAGGCACATCCCACCGGCGCCCGGCTGCCAGGACGACGCCGAGGCGTGGCGGCGCAGTCCGGGGAGCTCCTGCCACGTCTGCCCGCCGTCCGTCGAGCGGAACAGCGCGGCGTCCTCGACCCCGGCGTAGACCGTGTCCGGATCGGTCGGCGATGGTTCGAGGTGCCAGACGCGCGCGAACTCCCAGGGGTGCGGCGTGCCGTCGTACCACTGGTGGGTGCCGGTGGGCCCGTCGTACAGGAACTTGTTGCCCACGGCCTCCCACGTCGTGCCGCCGTCGCTGGAGCGCTGGATCACCTGCCCGAACCAGCTCGAGGACTGCGAGGCATACAGCCGGTTCGCGTCGGCGGGAGACGCCTTGAAGGTGGTAGATCTCCCAGCCCCCGAAGTGCGGGCCGCTGACGTCCCAGCGCTCGCGCGTTCCGTCCGACGTCAGGACGAACGCGCCCTTGCGTGTGCCGACCAGGACCCGTACGCTGCTCATCCCCTGCTCCCTCCTTCAAGGCGCCACTCGGCCACCATGCCATCTCCCCCTCCGGTGCTCATCCGGCGGGCCCCGTCCTCAGCGAGCCGCCTGGCGCACCGACGCGTGGGACCCCGGTCGGTGCGGCGCCAGCCGCCAGCGACCGTAGGCGACGAACGCCGCGAGGAGCCCGACCGCCAGCGGGATCAGCGCCATCGTGACGTCGCCGGCCGCGAGCCCGAGCACCGTCGCGCCGAGCATGATGATGACGAGCCCGGCGGCGGCCAGGGGCGTCAGACCCGGACGGATCCCCAGGAGTCCGGGCAGGATCAGGCCGAGCGCGCCGAGCGCCTCGGCCACGCCGATGAATCGCAGGAAGAGCCCCGGCAGCGCGATCGGCCCCGTCAGCTTCTCGAGCGGCAGGACGAGCTTCATGCCGCCCGCCCACGCGAAGAGAAGCGCGAGCAGCGCCTGAACGATCCACAGCGCGTACGTCATGATGTTCTCGTCCTCTCGTCCGCTACGGAGCCGTCGGCGGCCCCTCCCTCACCGGGCGGACCTCGATGGTGCCCACCCGCGCCAGCGGCGCTCGCGCGGCGGCGGCGATCGCCGCGTCGAGATTCTCCACGTCGATCAGCATGTAGCCGCCCGGGTGCTCGCGCGTCTCGGCGAACGGCCCGGCGGTCAGGAGCCGTTTGCCGGTGCCTCCACCAGTAGGTCGAACGAAAAGGGCCCGGATCGACACCCGGCCTCAATTATCTCCCGTGGGGCAACCCGTGGATGCCGACGGCTCGTCGGCGACTTCGACGTCGCCGAAGAGTCCGCCCAGGAGGCCTTTGCCGGGCGCGCCTCGGGGTAGGAGCCACCGCTTGAGGGCCGGGTAGCTGCTGGCGGGCGCCCGATGGGCGTGGACGCGCGGATCCCAGCGAACGCCCGGGGCCGCGGCGAGGTCGACGTCCGCGGGCGGATCGGTCAGCAGGATGGTGCCCTGGTCAAATCGCAGGTCCATGCACGCCACGCCCCGTGATACTGCGCGCGGCGCTGCGCGCCAATGCCCAAAGATGGATACACAGCTTCGCATCATGCGGGACGTTGATGAACGCGGTGTTGCCCCAACGGCGGCTACGAACGCGCGGCCTGCTTGCGCTGTGCGACCCGGTGCTTCGCCACGGCCCGGCGCTTCGGTCTCGCGGGCGCCGTCCCCGTCAGGAACCGCACGACGCGTCCGTCACGCCCTTCCACGCCGGCTGCCCTCAACCGACAGCTCCATCTCCCCCGGGTCGGCGTGCCGAGCGTCCGCAGCCGGAGGGGTTGCCGGGGAGACGGCGGGGTTATACTAGGGGTATGAAAACGGCGGTCTCCCTTCCAGACGACGTGTTCCGCGCGGCCGAACGCCACGCGCGCCGGGCGCGGAAGTCGCGCAGCCAGCTCTACGCCGAGGCGCTCTCGGAGTACCTCTCGCGCCATGCGCCGGACGAGGTCACCGAGGCCATGAACCAGGTCATCGATCACCTGACCGAGCCCACCGACCCCTTCGTCACGTCCGCCGCGCGGCGAGTCCTCGAGCGCAGCGAGTGGTAGACGTCTCGCAGGGCGAGATCTGGTGGGCGGATCTGCCGGCGCCCGCGGGCTCCGCGCCCGGGTTCCGACGACCCGTGGTGATCGTGCAAGGGAATCACCTCAATCGCAGCCGGATCGCCACGGTGGTCTGTGTGCCGTTGACGAGCAATCTGATCTGGGCCCGGGCGCCCGGAAACGTGCTCCTCCCCGCGGCCGCCGCGGGCCTCCCGAAGGATTCGGTGGCCAATGCGTCGCAGATCGTCGCCGTCGATCGCGTCTTTCTCGCCGAGCGCGTGGCCAAGCTGCCCCCCAAGCACTTCGCCCAAGTGATGAGCGGGATCGATGTGGTGCTCGGCCGATGAGACATCCCGGCGCCCCGCCGCCCGCCACGACGCGCGGGTCTGAGGCTGGCGTTCGCTGAGCCGACGCGGCAGGGCAGCGCGTGATGTTCACTCATGCCAGCGGTCCGGAGTAGACCGACGGGAGATCTCCCATGATCGAGATGACGTTGGAGATGGCGGAGAAGGCGGTGCGGGCGGCGCAGGCCAAGGCGCGGGCGCTCGGCACGCCGATGACGGTCACCGTGGTGGACGAGGCCGGCCGCCTCGTCCTGAGCGCGCGCGGCGACGGCACCGGCTTCTTCACCCCGGAGACCTCGCGGGCCAAGGCGGTGGCGGCCGCCGCGTTCAGGCGGCCGAGCAGCGAACTGGCGGCGCTCGCCGCCAAGGGCGGATTCTGGAGCATCGTCCCGACCATCGTTCAAGGGCAGGTGCTGACGACGCTCGGCGGCACGCCGCTCGTGGGCGGCGGCCAGGTGATCGGGGGCATCGGCTGTGGCGGAGGCACGGGGGAGCAGGACCAGGAATGCTCCGACGCCGGCGCCGCCGCCGTCGCGGGGTAGCCGCGCGCACCACGCCCGCACGTCTGAAGGCCGCGGGCCTCGCCACGCCCACCACCGGGGCCTTCGGGAAGTGAGTACCGCAGAAACCGATCCGAGGCGGCGTCAACCCGCTAGACGACGAGAGTGGTAGCAAGACGGTAGCAAAGACAGCGACGGGCACCCCGGCGCGCTGCTCCTGCCGAAGTGCCCGTCACGATTGGTGGGCCGTCAAGGACTCGAACCTTGGACCCGCCGATTAAGAGGCGCGCTGCCGTCGTGTCCCGGGTCGTTCTGAATCATCACAAGTCAGCCGCTTACGCGGCGTAGGCCCGGCCGCGGCATCCCGAGAAATCTCGCCGAATCCCTCGAAAACCGTCAGCGTAGCGTCAGCAAGCATTGATGATCGGGACGTTTACGGTCTTGCGGTCAATGGTTCGCGACACAGACCGGACCCCGCCGACTCTCTGTCTCAGGCACTGGCCTTCAGTTCTCCAGGATGAAGCGAGAGGTACTCACGCACCTCCAGCTGCATTCGGTCAATCTCTGCGAGGAACCCGGATGCCGACAGGTGGTAGTTTGCCGGATTCGTCTCCGCCTGGCGTAGATAGGCCACCTGGTTCTGAAGATGGCGAATCCGCTCCAGGCTCGCGTTGAGCTCATGGTCGTTGGCAATCATGATGCCTCCGAAATGATTTCGACAATACCCCGCCGGCCACCACCGCGCTTCACTTGCCAGAATTCTACCGCGGCTTGTTCGCCTTGCCACGCGGCTAGATGCCGGACCCAGAACACGCTCGCGCCGAAGTGTGCCTGCGCGGCACCATGATCGAAGAGCAGGAGAGCGTCGCCCCTCAGACTGGCCGCGTCGAATGTGTCGGCCATGACCGGAAAGACGTCCACGTCCTGGGGTTCCAGCTTGTTGGTGACGAACGATCCAAAGACCAGGAACCGTCCCAGGTGATCGGTCCCTTGAGCGACACTGTAGACACGCTCGAGACGGAGGGCCAGCGCCTTTCGCTGAGCTGAGCCCACGCCGAACCGCTCGAGAACCTCGCGCAGAGACGTCGCATACACACCGATCGGTAACTCCCCGTCCTCAGTCAGCGGTGGTAGCGCCACGGGACCGTACGTTCACGGGGTTCCTCCTTTCTGGACGATCCACGACAGGACGGACCCGATCAGATGCGGTCCGCGGCGGCGCGCTCACGCTCGAGCGCCACGCGCCCGTCCATCTCGTGCTCGAACGTGGCGATCTCGGACTCCAGCGGGTAGAGCTGCTGCTCGAGCTGCCGGACCTCGGCCCGGAGCGCGCGGTTCTCGGTGCTCAGCGCGGCCACCGTCGTCTCGAGCTCGGCGACCCGGTCCCGGCGGGCGACCTCGTCGTGGGCGTGACGCAGCCCGAGGCTGTCGAGCATGAAGTCGAGCGTCCGGCGCTGGTGCTCGGCGGCGCGGGTGATGGGGTGCTCCATGGGGCTCACCTCCTTTGCGTGTGGGGTTGCCCCATGACCAGACCGGATCAGATTCCGAAGGCACCGCCCGCGCGCGGCGCGCGGCGCCGAGAAGTTCGCCGACGGCAGGTTCGAGTGGGGGCGGAGCGCAAGCTGGGAGGAGCTGGTTTCGGGGGCAGAACGGGATCTTTGCCTTCCCGTTACTACCCCGATTCTGGTACCGTAACGGGAAACATGGGTTCCCGTTCCGTCCCTCAAATGGCGCCGAGACAACCCCGGCGCCTCGACGAACTGGCGGACACGCTCCAGTCCCAGGGCCGCTATGTGTTCACGCGTGCCGAGGCGCTCTCCGCCCTGCACACGACGGCCGAAAACCTCAAGAAGGCCGTGCAGGGCCTCGCCCGCAAGCGTCGGCTCGCCAGTCCGCGGCGCGGCTTCTACGTGATCGTGCCGCAGGAGTACCGCGTGGCCGGAGCCCCGCCCGCGGCGTGGTACATCGACGCCTTCATGAAGTCCCTCGGAGCGCCGTATTACGTCGGCGTCTTGACGGCGGCGGCGCTCCACGGGGCGGCGCACCAGCAGCCACAGGAGTTTCAGGTGGTGACGACTCGCAAGCAGCGTCCTGTCACGGTGGGGCGCGACCGGATCCGGTTCCTCAAGAAGCGGAACCTCGCTCACACCGCACTGACGTCGGTCAAGACACCGACCGGGACGATGCTCGTCTCGACGCCGGAGGCCACGGCGCTGGACTTGCTGCGCTATCCCGACGCCGCGGGCTTCCTCTCGAACATCGCCACGGTGCTGCGCGATCTCGCGCAGCAGTGCGACCCGGCCAAGCTCGTCGAGGCGGCCGCGGATGTCGAGCTGCCGCACGTGCAGCGGCTCGGCCATCTGCTCGATCGTGTGGGCGCGCGCCGGCTGGCCGACCCACTCGCGCATTGGCTCGCCGAGCGACCGCCGGACTGGACCCGCCTCAAGCCGGCGCGACGGTCGCACAAAGCTACGCGGGACACACGGTGGCGCCTGCTGATCAATGCCCGCGTGGAGCCCGACGTGTGATCGCGCCGGCCTTCATCACGCACTGGCGCGCTGTCGTCCCGTGGGCCGCCGATCACCAGGTCGAGCACGATCTCATCCTCTCGCGCGCGCTGGTCGAGATCTTCTCCGAACCAGGGCTCCACCGGTCGCTGGCCTTCCGAGGCGGCACCGCCATCCACAAGTTGATTCTCCAGGCGCCGCTGCGATATTCCGACGACGTCGACCTCGTGCAAATCGTGTCCGAGCCGATCGGCGAGACCATGAGGGCGCTGCGCGGGCGTCTCGATCCCCTGCTCGGGGAATCCCAGTTCGAGAGAAGCCGGATCAGTCACACCGCGGTCTATCGTTTCGAGTCGGAGATCCCTCCGAGGCAGCCGTTGCGGTTGAAGATCGAGATCAATACGCGCGAGCACTTCAGCAGTGACGGTGCGTCCTTCTTCCGTGCCGATCTAGCGTAGTCACACCACCAGGCTAGCGTCATCGGCTCACGCTCGTTTTCCGGAAAGAACCTTTTGTGCTTGACGAGACCACGGCTTCAAATCACGATGCCGATGCCGGAGGACCCATGCGTTCACTTGCTGTTGGGCTCATCCCGCGTTCCCGCTTTTCGACATGGACTCGTGAAGCGCTGCCCCTCGTTGGGACAAACGACTTCATTCCTCTCAGCGAGCGAGCGAATTTCGTCGGGTTCGAGGCAATCACCGAACCAGTACTCCCAGCCAAGGGCGGCCGGACCAGACTGCGCCCGAGCGGCTCTCTGCATTCGTCAACCGCTCGGCGAGAGCCAGGGGAAGAGACGACGATGAGAGGGAACGGTAGTGATCGACACGGCGAGCAACAACGTGACCGCCCCCGTGCCCCTGAGCGGGCCAGAAAGGACGGCGCCATGATTTCATGGTGTACTCGCGGTAACGGACGCTGCTTTATCCTCCTGGTCGTCGCCTTTTTTGTCATCGCGACGTACGAAATTGCGGGGGCCCAACCTCCTCCCACCATCCTGTGGAATGTCACCCTCGACCGCAGCGGGCTCACTGACCTCGCCCGTGGCGTAGCGGTCGGCCCTGACGGCAACCCCGTAGTGACGGGGATTAGCGGCAGCGACTTCAGCACAGTGAAATACGATGGCAGCACTGGGGCCATTTTATGGACCGCAACCTACCTTAGCGGGCCGAATCTGGGAGCGCGCGCCGTCGCAGTGGGCCCCGATGCGAACCCGGTCGTGACAGGTACTATGGGTGACGGTGACGGTGGCCCGCAGGACTTCTTGACGATCAAATATAACGGGACGACCGGCGCCATCCTTTGGACGGCGGTATTTGACGCCCTGGCCGTAGACCAAGCCATGGGTGTGGCTATCGGCCCGGACGGCAATCCCGTGGTAACAGGTATCTCCTGTGGTCCGTGGTTCAGCTCGCCGAAGTGCGACTTCCGGACAGTCAAGTATCACGGAAGTTCTGGAACCATCCTCTGGAACGTGACCTACGACAGTGGCGGCCAAGACTTTGCGCGTGGCGTCACCGTGGATCCGAATGGCGATGTGTTCGTGGTTGGGGCGTCAAACTTCATGGATGTCGTGACGATCAAGTATCGTGGCACCGACGGAACTACCGTATGGACTGTCGCGTACAGTCACACCACCTTCGGGACTGGCGAGGAGCAGGGCTGGGGCGTCGCTGTGGGTTCGGACGGTCATCCCGTGGTGACCGGGAATTCCCGCACTGGGAGCAATCAGAACGTGCGGACGGTCAAGTTGGATGGGTCCACAGGGGCCATCTGGTGGAATACGATCTTCGGTAGCGCAGCCGGCGAAGAGGCCAAGGGCGTGGCTGTGGGGCCGGACGGCAACCCCGTGGTGACAGGATCCGTTAACCCGACCGGCGGCGTCGACAACGATAACTTCTTGACCGTCAAGTACGACGGGAGCACCGGGGCCGTGCTTTGGAACGTGACGTTCGACACCGGGGGTAAGGACGTAGGCTCCGGCGTGGCCGTGGGCCCGGATGGCAGCCCTGTGGTGACAGGATTAACCCGGCAATCAGGGTCTAGCTTCAACTTCTTGACGATCAAGTATCTTCAGCAACTCACCGTGTCCATAGACATCAAGCCAGGCAGCGACCCGAACAGCATCAACCTCAGCTCCGCTGGCGTGATTCCGGTGGCGATCCTTGGCAGCGCGACGTTCGACGCGATGCAGGTGGACCCGGCGACGGTGGCGCTGGCTGGCGCGAGCGTCAAGCTCATCGGCAAGGGGACCAAATACTCCTGCAGCACGGAAGACGTGAACGCCGACGGCTTCGTGGATCTTGTCTGCCACGTCGTGACTGCGCAATTCATGATCGAGCCCGGCGACTCGGTCGCCGTGCTGGAGGCTCAGACGTTCGACGGGCTGGCCATCCGGGGCCAGGACTCGATCAAGGTCGTGCCGGACTAAGCCGCAGCTCGCCGCAGTCGCCACGGGCGTCGGGGCTTCTCGGCGCCCGTGCTGTCTCCGGCCATGGATGGACTCCCCAGCAGCAGAAGGGGCGGGACACAGACACCTGAACGCCCGGGCTGATGGAGCCCATCTCCATTCGATGATCAGGTCTCGGTTCTCCGTGTGCACCATCGGCGGCCGGCGCTGGGTGGACCTGCTGGATCGCGCGCTCGGGGCGCTTGGTTCCAGTTTTGGAACCAGACCTGGAACCAGAATCAAGCACTTAGACGAATCGGGGGTCTCCGGTGCTCTGGAAACCCCCGATCTGATTGGTGGGCCGTCAAGGACTCGAACCTTGGACCCGCTGATTAAGAGTGACGCCGAACGCCGAACCGAGGGTACCCGAGACGATCTAACCCCGCGAGAACCCGAGTGAGTGGTTCGCGGAGAGAACGGCTCGGTGCTGGGTGTTTTGGGTCAGATGGTAGCCAATTGGTAGCCAATTTCGTAGCGAGGGCGCGCATCAGCCCTTGGGTTGGCCTCAGGTCTGGCTCGGAATCTAGAAGCCCGGAGGGTTAGTCAGTCGGTTTCCCTAGACACCATTGCATCCCCGTCGAGCTGAGCAAACCGCGTCCCCGCGGTTCGTCGGATTCTCGCGGCAGCGGGCATCCGGACTCGGCATGCGTCGCGACACGTCCAGGTCAGCTCGCGCACGAACGGCACCGGCGTGCTGAGGTCCACTGAGCTGAAGTTTGACGCTCGCTCCAGCAATCGGCCGTGCTGCAGACGGACGAGGTCGCCAAGGAGCAGCAAGCCCGCGATTGCTGAGAGGAACGGAAGGGACGCATCCATCGGCCTTTCAATACCGACCGGAGCGGTGGAGCAGGTGAACACGGCGGCTTCCTCTTCGGGGAGACGGCAGACGATGCAGTCGTCATGGCCGGCAACGTGCCGATGGGCTATAGCTTTCCAGTTGGGCGTGGTCGTCGCGTGAAGGAGAATGGTCTGTGCCCGGGACTGCAAGGCCGGGCGAACTCCACGCTCGTTTGCCAGCGGAAGAACGAGGTCGTACGTCGCTCCGACGACAGTCTCGTCATCGCCATACCAGCGGGGCGATGCGCTCGCGCAGCCATCAAGGCGCCGAACGGCCGTCTCCACCTTGTTCGCGCGGCGACAGTCCGGGAACCCAGCGTCCGAGGCGAGGAAGAGCAACTGCCGGTTGAGGTTGCTGACCTCGATGAAATCGCCGTCGACGATCACCCACTTCCCTATGAAGCTGAAAAAGCCGAGCCAGTAATCGAGAGCGCAGCCGACTGCGCCCACGCCGACTTGGAGGACACGGCCAACGTTTACCGGACCAAGGAGTTCCGGCCCGTCAGCCGTCGACGGGCGCCCGTGCTCCCACAACGAGAACGAGCCCGTTGGCATCTCGTCGCGGCCAATCAGGCGGTGAAAGGCCGCAGCGGCCCCAAGGCACGACGCCAACGCGGCGCCCAGTCCCGACGTCGGTCGCGGGTCGACATTGACGCCGTCGCCGATGAACGCACGCCATCCGTTGCAGCCGAGGCGGATGTCCGCATCGGCGGCGACTCCGATCGTCAGCAGGGGCTCGCCGTCAGGGCCCCTCCGACTGGTGGTCGCATCGATGAAAGGGTTGATGGCCCGGGCGAGCCCGATGGTCGCCGCCTCTAGCGTCCCGAACCCGAAGTGATCAGCACAGCGGAGCGGCCGGTCGAGATCACCGATCACTGCAATCCGGCGATGGGCACGAGCCAACTGGTTCACGAGCGCGACGGTGAGGAGATGCCCAGTCGGGGAGTCGGCCGCCCCCCCGAAGATGACTAGGACCGGACGGTCGTCCGACCGATACTCGGGATGGTAAGCCATAGTTCTGGAGTTGAACTGCCGCTCGAATGCCGCTCGAGTCATCGGAGGTCGGACATGCTAGGGACGATGAAGAGGTTCTGACGCACGCTTTCACGCTCTGCAAGGACCCACACCCCATCTTGGAACTGGTGGACGCCTAGGCTATCGAGCGGACGGAGTCCATGGCGTCCGTGGAGCGGGACGACGAGTGAGAGCATGCCTTCGTAGCGCGGGCTGACCATATAGTCGTCGCCCAGCGAGTGGATCGCCGTGTCACCGGGATGGGTATGCGCCTGTGCGAGCACGCCAAGACCCAATCTCCGGGCAACGGCCGAGGCGGCTGCGAACTGTTCCTCCGAGCAACGGACATAGTTGTGCCGGTGATCGGCCGCTGGGAAGATCGCGGTCGTGAACAGCGTGACGTGTGGCAACTCGACGCCGCAGAGCAGGGCGATGCCCTCGTGACATCCGTCTGGCCCCCGGTAGGTCGGAAGCAGCCGCTCAAGGGAGTCAACGACGGCGTCCAAGATGCCGAAGCGGCCTCTCATAGTTGCCGTGCCGATCGCGCGGCCCCGTAGAGATTCGGCGGGCGTCCGTTCACGAGTCATGCGGCTGCCTCGGCGCGCGGGCACGGCGGCAGCGGAGCGAGCCGACGCGGGCTGATCGTTACTTCGGAGCGGATGCGCGCCAGCATGTCCGGAAGCGTGTTCGCCGATGTGTGCTGCGGGGCGATCGTCTGCCACCGGCTCGGCTCGGCCCAGTCGCCGTGCAGTCCGCTGCGGTCGGCGTATGCGAGACGATTCCACGGTGCGCAAATCACGCCGCTGGAGTGGAGGACAGAGCCGGGCACGAAAGGCCCAGCCGATGGGTACGCGGCTGGGCCGATGTCGCGCCCCGTCCGGGGATCGAGGAAGCGCCAGACAGGAGGCATGACGCGGTAGTCTTCAAATGTCCCGGCGAGGAGATACGGCTCCCGTTCGCCTTCTCGCTCGCTTCCTCCCTCCAGGCACAGCGTGAAGGTCAGCGTTTCCTCGTGCCAGGTGTACCGGAGGCCATAGTATTTCGCCCAACGAATCGCGCCTGGAACCTCACCGTCGGCCATGAGATAGGCCAAGACGTCTTCACGGGCGAGCAGCGTCACCTACACGCCCCCGGCCGCGTCTACGATCTCGAGCACATCGCCATCGCGAACTCCGGCGGCGACGAGCTGCTTCGAGCGGTCGAGTGGCTTGCCGTCCTTCGCGAGCGTCGGCTGGCCGCCCTGGATTCCGAAGTTCGCGGCCGCCTCGGCAGCTGCCTGACCCACGGTCAAGTGCTTCGACCAGCTGAACGAGCGGCGGTCGGAGGGATTTCGGGGTGCGAACACCTCGACCTCATACGTCTGCTTTTCCTTGTCGGTCTTCGTGACATCGATCGCGCTCATGTGTGTGGCTCCTTTCGTCGCCGCGTTTCCGAGGCCGCGGCCCGCTTTGGAGGATCTTGGCTACTGCGCCATTCTTCCTGTGGCTATTATACATTTTATGGCCATATAATCAACTATATTTAGCTAAATATTGTTGACATGATAGCCACTCCAGGTGTAAGCTTTTCCTGGTGGAGGGCGACGATGCTGGCCAAACGCACAATGACGCTCAATCTGACCGCGGCGGAGATGGAAGCTCTGGAAGGGCTTGCCCGGCGGAAGGACTTGTCCAAGACGGCGGTGATCCGTCAGGCTCTCCGGCTGTACCAGCTAGTCGACACTCGCGTTGCTCAGGGTGAGAAGCTCTTTTTCGAGGATGAGCTTCAAAGGAAGAAGTCGGAGCTCATGGTGCTCGGGTGAGCACGCACGCGACAAAGCTGAAGCATGTCGCGACTGGCAAGCTCGTCGACGCGGAGTTGCACGACTCGCTTTCGCTAGACGATCTATTGGACGCCGAGGCCCTCTGGGCCCCGGCGAAGATTCAGATCGCCAGGGAGTTGTTGAACCGTTCTGTGCCGAGAAGCGAGTGGCCGCAGAGTCTTCACTGGAACTGGGCTGAGAAGGCCATCACCCTAAAGCCCTACGCGCCTGGGCCGTTCAGCGCGTATAGGCTGTTTGGCCTCAGAGCCGAAGAGAGGTGGCAGGGGCTCCTGCTTGGCTGCTGCGTAGGGCATCCGACGCGGTTGGCGCCAGTCGGGCGAGATCTCGTGTATGTGGAGTTCGTGGAAACGGCTCCGTGGAACTGGCAACCTTCCGGGATCGGCCAAGGCCCGCTGTTCAAGGGGACCGGACTTCAGCTCGTTGAGCTTGCGGTTCGGTGGAGCGAAGATCTCGACTTTCGGGGACGTGTCGGCCTTCACTCGCTTCCCCAGGCCGACTCGTTCTACCGCGGCGCCTGCGGTATGAGCGACTTGGGCCCGGACCCCAAGTACCGGCAGCTTCGGTACTTCGAGCTCGACGAATCGCACGCACGCACATTCTTAGAGGAGAATTAGGTATGGCCGGAACGCCGCACAAGCCGCTTCGCTTCCCGAGTAATCGGGAGAACCTCATCGCTCGCGCGATCGCTGCGGACGAGGCAGGCGTATCTGTCGGCGGACTCGCGGCTGAGCTAGGAATGCTTCGGGAAGCGCCCGGTGCCGAGCCCCGCCCTCCCACGTCCTGCGGGCTCGATGCATTGGCGCGTCTAGTTCAGTTCGCCAGGCGCGATCACGCGCTGGCGCCCGATCAATTCGCCTCACGGTTTGGCCTTGACCTGCGCGAATTGGTGGACCTCGAATCCGCGCGGAACGTTCCCGAGCCTCGCGTGCTCCATCAGCTGAGTGTGGCCCTGAAGGTTTCGTATGAGAAGCTGCTCGTTCTTGCCGGACATCGCGTGCATAGAGATGAAACACTTGAGCGCGAGGCCCTGCGCTTTGCAGCGAGCTCGAGGCCGATGGATAAGCTCTCGAAGTCGGAATCCCAGGCGCTCCATGATTTCATCCGCGCGTTGCATGACTGAAAGGTTGTGACTTGCAGACAAACAAGCTCCTCAACCCGACCACCGCCCAGGCGATCGATCAGAGGGTCGAGAAGCTCCTGAAGGATCTCGGGAGCCCGCCCCCACCTCTTCGTCTCGACGATGTCCGAGCACTTCTGAAGCTCGACATCGGATACTACTCAAGCGATGACGATTCGTGGCTTCGGGAGAAGATTCACCAGATGAGGGTGGCCGGGAAACAGATCCTCGATCGACCGTCGTCGATCTTGCAGGTCGTGAAGAACCTCGGCCTGAAGGGTGTGCTGCTCGCCGAGAAGCGGCGGATTCTCCTCGACCGCGAGATCCCGGAGCCGAAGCAGCGGTGGAACGAGGCCCACGAGATCACTCATGATCTCGTGCCATGGCACGACGGAATCGCGCACGGAGATCCTGAGACAACGCTCAGCCCGGGCTGTCATGAACTCATCGAGGCGGAAGCGAACTACGGCGCGGGACGATTGCTTTTCCTGGGCGGGACCCTCGTGGAGACTGTGCGATCCTCAGATATCGACTTCGCGGCCGTGCAGTCATTGCACAAGCTCTATGGGAACACGATGACCACAACGCTTTGGCGCGTCGTCGAGGCGTCACTCGATGCGTCGTTCGGCCTGGTGAGCACGCATCCTCGCGAAGCGACTTCCTCGCCGGAGGAAGACATCCGCTACTTCATCCGATCTCCGAAGTTTGCGACAGACTTTGCTGGCGTGACGGCGGATGCGGTGTTTGGGGAGGTTCAGAGACGTTGTCGCGGGCGCAGAGGCCCGATCGGCGATGGACTATTCTCGCTGACTGATGACCGCGGCCAAGCGCACGAATTCCGCTTTCAGTCATTCTTCAATGGCCATGATGCTCTGACTTTAGGCAAGCGGCTGGTCGCCCGGAACGTCTCAGTGATGGTATCTGGCGTCTCTCGATAGCGACCGATGCGACGGCCTCGCCTACCGGGTTTTCAGCAGTCTTAGTCGAGCGACGGCGGATCGAACCGGGGGTGTTGGCTCGGCCTCCCCGGGGCTGAACACAAGAGCCCACGGCGCCTCCGTGGTTGCTGGGCTCTGGGTGCTCGAGCCGCGAAGGATGCGGGCTCGGGATCACTAATCCGATCGCTGTCCGCTCTTCAGTCTCTTGCTAGAGAGACCGCGTCAGCTTGACAGGTCAGCGAGCCTCTCAGGTCGTCACGTGACCGGTCTCTGAAATGACGGGTCTCTTGCCGATCGCCCACTCGCGATCTGGGTCTTCCACCGCCACCACCCTAACGCCGTCAGGAATTCGAGCTTGAATTCTCTCGTACTCGGCGTTGAGGTCGGGGTCTGGATATTTCCAGTCTTGAAGGTAGTAGACCGCCCGAATCTTGGCTTGGAGAATCTCCTTTGTGCAGCCGAAGCAGGGCCTCATTGTGCTGTAAAGAACTGCATTCTCAACCCCGATCCCGAACCGCGCGGCCGCGAGGAGAGCATTCTGTTCGGCATGGACACAGATACAGACGTCGTAGCCCTTTCCCGAACCGTACTTCTCGCGATTCAGGCAGCGATCGCAACCGCCCTCGTCGCAATTCTTCATGTCCTCGGGCGTCCCGTTGTAGCCGGTCGATACGACGCGGTCGTTGAGGACGAGTACCGCCCCGATCCGACTGCCCAAGCAGTTTGCCCGGGCCCGCACCGCCATCGCGATTCCCATGAAGTAGCGGTCCCGGTCTGGGCGCGTCCGAGTCTCAGCCATCTTTCGTCCTCCCGGCAGAGATTTGCCTGGGGCGAGCCCGACCCGGTGGCCCAAACCGCCGCCCCATGCTGCGATCCAAGCAAAAAATTCCACGAGTCGGATCATTGAGTCAGCTGGTCGCCCCGATGTACGCGCGGCATGCGTTCACACCGGCCTGCCGGGCCTTCGCCGCGATTTCTTCGACCATAGAGCGCGCGATGTCTCGACGCAGTTCACGGTCGAGACGGCTGAGCCACTTGCCTGCCGCGGTTCTCTCGGCGATAAGCCTTCGAATCAACGCGTTGTCCGGCTTGAACTGAAGCGGAATATAGCCCTTTTGAAACGCCTTGCCTGGCAGACGCTGCCTCTTCGCCTGGCTCTTAAACTCCTCCTCCCGTCTTTTCTCGCTCTTCTGCCATGCCTGGCGCTCTGCTTCGAGATAAAGGACTTCGAGGCAGGTGGCCATCACCTCGATAACGGGAGTAAGCACACCGGCCTCCTTCAGGATCCGCATCTCCATAAGGAGTCCCATTTCCCAATCATCGAGGCCAGCGATGTCCGGTATCTTCCTGTGCCTCTCCATGTCCACCTCAACCCAGGCCTCACCGGCCATATGCGAGCTTGTCCATCATGTCGGCAAATGTAGTCCATGGAATTCGCTTCCGCCTCTGTCGATTTCGGCCATACCAATACAGGGAGCCACGTCCAACCACGAGCTCACCGAGCTTCTGCCGATCCGCGTAGATGTTGAGGTTCAATGAGCTGCCTGCCTTCGCGAGTTGCGGTACCTGAAGGCTGGCCTTAACTCCATGCTTTCGCTGCGTCCGTCGTCTCCTCGCCATAACGCCCCCTATACTCGCCGGAGGACTCCAACCCACTCCGCGACGACCTTCACGTCCCCCTCAGACTCCGGTGTCAGGGTGATCGGCTTGAAGTCGGGGTTCAGCGGTGACAGCGTGATTTCCGCGTGTCGCCAGCCGCCCTCGGGGTCCGCCACGATGCGCGATGAGTACCGTTTCACCGTGTATGCTCCACCAGTCTCAGGGTCAGCCGGACCTCGATACTGGACGAGAACGATCTTCCCCTGGCGGCTCCCCTCCGGCTTCCCTCGGAAGACGCAATAGTCGCCATCGCGGATCTTGGGCTCCATCGAGCGGCCCACAGCCCTCGCCACGAACATCTGCTCGTCGAGCCTGCCCATGGTGTCGGCTTCGACCCAGGCCTCGGGCTCCACCGCCTCACCGCTCCCGAAATAGCCAGCAGCGGCCTTCAGGCTGTACAGCGGAAGCAGACTCTTGAACGCCTCCCGCTTCACACGCGCGTCCTCGAGTGAGATCAAGCGGAGCTGCGGCTCGGGACGCGGCACAACGAGCGACGCGGCGAGGTCCGCCAAGGACTTCACGCCCGCCACAATCGATGCCTCAAACTTCCGCTGAGGCACGAAGAGATACCGCCAGTGGCCATAGGCGGTGCGGCTCATCTTCTCGCACCAGAGCGTTGCCGCCTCGAACTTGAGCGCCGTGTTTGGCCGGATCTCTCCCTTGGTCTCGGCGAGCCACATCACCTCGCGCCCGTCGGCCTCGCGTGCGACGACGATGAAGTCCGGGTAGTACTGCCGAGGCCGATTGCTCTCGTAGTAGGTCACCGAGAAGCCGAAGCGCTCGTTCTTGAAGTACCGGATGACGTCCGAGGCACGATCGAGGAACTCCGCGAACTGCTTCTCGAGGTCGGTGTGGCAGGGCACCTTGTTGGTGTGGCAGCGCTTGCCCTCGGCCAGGACGCCTGTCCATTGGAAGCGCCGCAGGCTCACCGAGTCGAGCCAGTCGGGGTTCCCGAGGATCGGCACGGGCTCGACTCCGGAGAGCCCTGCACCCCGGATCGCGTTCTCCAGAACGTCCAGCGCCTGGCGGCGCCAGTAGTAGATGCCGACGTCGCGTGGGTCGCTCTTCTGGCCGTCCACTTCCAGCGCGCGCACTCGTGAGTCGAGGAAGCGCCGGCTGAGGTCGAGCAGCTCATCGAACGTAGGGCCGATGCCGAGGTCGGCCGCCGCTCCGGGGTTCGTCGCTTCGAAGAGCTCCTCGGCCGTAAAGAAAGCGGTCTTCAGGAGCGGCCACTCCCGCCGGAACTCTTCGAGCGTCATGATCGCCTCGGGCTGGCCGCCGACCACCGGCCGGACATGCACGTCGGGCGGGGTCTCCTTCGGATTGAGGCGAACCTCCGGCAGCTCCTCGACGCGGACGAGATCGGCGAGCGACTGAACGACGCCCACCGCCCACGAGCGGACGTTTGGGACCCGGACCCGGAACTTCGCCTTCTTCGCGTCCGGCTCGATCCAGACGGGCTTCTGGCCCCACTCGCCGGACTTGGGACGCTTGCGCTTCTCGACCGGGAACCCGACGAACGGGATGCCGAAAGCGTCCACGGTCTCCTCGGAGCCCTCCGGGCGCTCCTCGAGTGGCTGATTCAGCACGTCGTAGTTCGTTCGGCGCAGCCCGCGGCCGATGATCTGCTCGGTAAGCAGCGGCGAACCAAAGGCGCGCAAACCGAGGATGTGGCTCACGCTCTGCACGTCCCAGCCCTCTGAGAGCATGTTGACGCTGACGATGCATCGTACGTGCTCGCCGGCTCGCCCTCTTCTCCCGACGGTATTGATCATCTCGCGCAGCACCGACTCGTTGCCCTTATCGGCGTCGAAGACTTTGGAATCGACCTGGATGGTGACCCAGCGCTTCCGGTCCTCATCGTCGGGGTTGCGCAGCAGCTCGTACTCGCGCGTGAGGTGTTCGAACAGCCAGGCGGCGCGGGTGGCGTTGTCGGCGACGCACAAGAGCACGGGGCTGGGCCCCCGGGCGAACTCGAGGGTCGCTCCCCACTCGTCGAAGTCCTTCCTCCACGACGAGTAGATGCTGGCGATCGCGCCCTTGCAGGCACGGATGTATTCCTCCTTGGTCTTCGCCTCTTTGACGAGGTCCCAGAGGTTCAGGTAGATGTGGCCCTTCTCGTCGGGATCGGGAAGCCGCACCACCTTGACGAGACCGGACTCGAAGGCGTCGTAGACAGGAAAGTCCGAGACGAGCCACTCGAAGAGCGTCCCCTCGGGCTTGGGCGATCCGGAGCCATACCACGGCGTAGCCGAGAGGTCGACAACCAGCGAGAGCTTCGCCGCTTTCGACAGTCGCTCCAGGATACGGCTCCACTTGATGTAGCCGGGGTCCTCGCCCTTCTTCGTGCGCTTCTCGCCGTAGACGTGGTGCGCCTCGTCGTTGATGACGATGAGGTCTCGCCAGCCGCCGAGCATTCGCCGGATCACGGCGTTCGGGTCCTGCTGCGCCCGGCGCCGCATGGCGCGGAGCACCGCGGCAGGAATGAACCGGCCCTCCTCCACGACCTCCTCGGGAATCCAGTCGTCGCGCTTCCCCTCGAGCGGGATGCGCTGCCAGTTGCGGACCACAACGTTCGGATGGAACTCGTCCCTGTACTCGGGCGGCACCACGTCAAAGGCGTCGTAGAGGTTATGCTCGCCTGACGGGGAGAGCCCATCGCCACGCGGCACGCCGCTCACGCGGTCGCGCACGGTGAGGTTCGGCACTAGCACCAGGAAGTTCGCTGAGAGCGACGAGCCGCTGACCTTGCGCTTGTGCAGCGTGGCCCAGGTGACGAGCAGCGCCATCAGCACCGTCTTGCCCGTTCCGGTCGCGAGCTTGAGCGCGTAGCGCACCAAGTCGCCCGTCTCAGGCATCTTCCGCCGCTTCTGCACCTCGTAGAGGTAGATGACGGTCTCGATTGCCTCCTGCTGGCAGAAGAAGAAGCGTTGCCCAATAGCCCGACGCTCCTCGGCGCGCTCAAACCACCACTCGAGCAGCCGCCGTGTGACGAGGGCCGTGCCGGGGTAGCCGGCCTCGCGCCACCCGCGGACCTCGTCGCGGAGCTGGTTGACGAAGTCGTTCTTTTGCTCGTCCGAAGCGAGCATGTCCTCGAACAGCCCTGCCTCCTTGCCAACGACGCCGGCGATGCCGCCCTTCACGTCCTTAGCCGAGGCGAGGAATCTCACCGAGGGCCGCCGCTCCAGAACGAGCTTCGACTTGCCGCCAGGCAGGAGCTGGTAGTGCTTGTCGGGCGCCTGGAACGCGTCGCAGATGACGACGCGGTCGACGACATAGGCCATGGCCGCGCCCCTACTTCAGCTCGCGGACCACGGTGGACTCGTTGCCGTAGACGTCCACGACCTTGACCGCGATGCGCTTATAGCCGCGGACCAGGAAAGGCTGTGAGGTGAGCTGCAGAGTGAACTCGTCCGGCTCCACCTCGGCTTTGAGCGCGGCCTTCAGGTTTGGCACCTTCTTGAAGTCGAAGAACATCTGGCAGTCCACGAAGCAGTCGCCGTCGTAGTCCTCGTCAAGGTACCAGGCGGAGACGTACTTTGAGTCGGCGCGCAGGTATTTGGTTTCCCGCTTACTGCGGTTGAAGAGAGCCACACCGTCGAGCGTCACAACGGCTTCGGCAACACCCTTTCCATCCTTCTTCAACTTCACCTTGATGTCAGGCAGGCCGAGCGGCGAGAAGAGCATCTCGGGCTGCGTCACTTTGAGCCCCTCGGCTAGCGTGTCGGGGCGGATCATGATCAGCTCGACCTTGACCTTGCCGCGCCCCTCGAGCTGCGACTTCACCTCGCCGACGTTTGCCTCGAACGCCCAGCCGAGTACGTGCACCTCGAGGATGCCGGAGGCGAGCGCGTCCTGCACCGCATCGTTGATCTGCTTGGCCGTCACGCGTCCCGAGAGCGGCCCGATCGAGATCGCGATCTTCTCCTTCTCAGTCTCTGCCACCGCATGGACCAGACCGCTCGCGCCCTGGATGGCCGCGTCCTTGCGGTACAGGCGGCAGATCACCTCGATGTAGTTCTCTAGCTTTGCCGGCTCCCCGAAGGCGGAGGCTGGCTCACGGATGACGTAGCCCTTCCAGTCTTCGACCGAGTAGCGGCCGAGGGACATCATCTCGAATGGACCCACGACGCGCACGGCAGAGTTGTCGGGAAGAGGATCGTCAACTAGCTCAACGCTCTCGGGTTCACGTCCGCCGATTATGCTTCCCATGGTCACGCGAGGAATCTCACGGTACCTGAACCCCTCAGATACCCGGTCTCCCTTCAGCAAGTTTGCGGGAAACACTGCCGCGAGTAGCCGCTGGCGGCTGACGTTCACTGCGACCCGAGATGTGTCGCAGACAATCCACCGACGACCGAGCTGTTCCGCGCAGAACGCGGTAGTGCCACCCCCCGAAGTGATATCGAGAACTAACTCGCCCGGGACCGTGGTCATGGCGATACAACGCCCGACAACCTTCGGGCTCGTTTGAACGACGTAGTACTTCCCTCCGCCAAAGCCGCTAATCACGGTGTCGGCCCAAATGCTTGTAATCGGGTATGCCCTGAAGTCATCCAGGTAGCGCACGTAGCACAGCGTGTTGCCGATCGCGATGAGGCGCCGTGCTGCCGTTAGATGCTTCATTCCCTCCTGGTTTGTCTTCCAAGTCGAGGCCGACGCAGGCCAGTATTCGCGCCCATTGAGCTTTACCGGCCAGATCTCATGAGCCCGCCCTTGCCGGGTGCTAAAGAGGTTGTCAGGGCGAAACACTTTGGCCTCGGGGGCCAACTTCTGAGACCCATCGACTTCGGCCTCCGTCATGCGCCGGCGTGTACCGTCGGGAAGCTCAATCCACGTGTACTGGCCCGCACCCTCGCCGCCCAAGTCTTTGTCTCGATACAGCGAGCGGTACCGGCAGTTGGCTTTGTCTCTCGAGTACCAAAGAAGATAGTCGACCGGGGACGACAAGAAATCGCTTGATTGGCTTGACGTCTTAAAGAACGTGATCTGCGAGACGAAGTTGTTGGCACCAAAGACCTCATCCATCAGGGCCCGTACGCGATGAACATTCTCGTCACTGATTTGAATGAAGATGCTTCCGACTTCCGCTAGCAGCTCTCGGCACAGGTACAGCCGCTCCTGCAAGTATTCGAGGTATGAGTGCACGCCAAGCGCCCACGTATCCCGAAACGCCCTGATCGTCAGAACATCGTCCGCCTGTTCCCTCTCCTCGTTCTTAGTCGAGTCCACCCGCTGCTGGAAGTTCGAGTCGTATTTGATTCCGTACGGCGGGTCGATGTAGATCATCTGAACCTTGCCACGCATGCCCTCGTAGTGCAGCAGCGATTCCATCACGTGCAGCGAGTCGCCGCAGATGAGCTTGTTCTTCCAGCCCTCCTCGTGCGTGTAGAACTCAACGCGCTTCGTGCGGTCGGACTCGCGCAGCGTTTTCTCCAGGTCGGCGAAAAGCGTGCCCTGCCGTGCCTGCGGTTCCTTCTCGGCCGCTCCTCGGCGGGCACGCTCGATGATCTGCGCGATCCGCGAGTCGGTGACGATCTCGTTGCGCTGGAGCGGCAGTACCGGAACCTCGCGCTTGTTGCGCTTGCCCGCCCAAAAAAGCACCGGGTCGGCCGCCGGGTCCATGTCCACGACGACCGGCCGTTCGTCCCCGCCCGGCAACTTGCCGACCTCGATGGCCTTGCTCCACCCGTTGTCCATGAGGAGCGTTACCACCTGCTCGTCGGCAGGCAGGAGCGCCGTGTGCCCCGTCTCGGGCGTGCGCGGCTCCTTCACCTCGTCGTAGGTGTAGCGGGTGACCGTCTTCTCGGGCTTCTTCGACGACGTGTTCTTTTTTCTCGGCGCCATGTCCTGACCTCGCGTTGTGTTCAGCTCAGATGTTCTGTGTACCGGCAGCGCGGGTAGCCCGTGCACCCGAGGAAGCGTCCATGCCTGCCCGTACGCTGGACGAGCCGCCCGCCGCAGTCCGGCTGCGGGCAGGACCGTCCCGTGGCCGAGGCCCCAGCACCGCCGCCCCGTCTTCCACGCTGCGCCCCCTGCCCTCGCCGCCGCGGGTCCACCTTGCCGTCGCAGTCCGGTTTTTCGCACCGGAAGTAGATGCCGAACCGCCCGCTGTCCCAGACCGTCGGTCCGCCACAAGACGGGCAGGCCGGGTTCTCGGGCGCGTGCAGGTCCACCCGGTCATCCTTCCGACCGGGCGGGGTGCTCACGAAGCGTCCGAGCGCCTCGCAGGCGCTCGAGCTCTCGATTCGCAGCATGCTCTCGCGGGTGTCGCTGTGCGAGAGGATGTTGAGCGATCCGTGCCACAGGATCCGGCCGTCGAGGATCGCGATCTTCTCGTGCATTCGGGCGCGCAGATCCACGGCGATCCCGAGGGTTCGCAACTCCGCGACGAGCTCGGTGACCTCCTCGGCCGGAGCGCCCCCGGCCTCCTCCGGCGGACGCATGACCACGCGCACCCCAGCCCCGCGCGCAAGCGCGGCCCGCAGCGGTTCCACCCAGCGACTCGTGCCCGGCGCGGTTGCGAAGGGGGAGAAGAGAACGATGGACGATTTCACGCGCGCCAGATCGCGCGCGAACGCCGGATAGAACGTCCCTTCAGTGAACGCCCCCGCCGCGCCGTCCGGCAGCTCGAATCCCCGCGGCATCACGTGGTGGAGCGCGTCCACCCAATCCCGGTCGGCCAGGGGCAGGAGCGACTCGACTACGAGCGCCTGGCCGTACTCCTGGAAATGCTCGATCAGGCCTCGGACGATCGCGTCCGAGGAGGCCTTGGCCCGAAGGTATTCGAAGTTCCCGATCAGCACGACGTGGCATCGCGACCGGCTCACCGCGACATTCAGCAGGCGCGCGCCGTCCTCCTCGATGCGGCTCGCCGAGAGGAAGCGGCCGAGCTTCGCGCCGTAGGAGTCCGTGAGATCGAGGAGCATCACGTCCTTCTCGTTCCCCTGGAAGCGGTGGACCGTCGCCGCGACGCCTGCGGCGCGCGACCCCAGGCGATCCTCAAGCAGCGCCTGGATCAGCTTCGACTGCGCGCCGTAGGGCGACACGGCGCCGACGGCATCGTTCGTCGCGTCCGCACCGGGCAGGTAGCCCACGTCCGCGAGGTGGAGGAGGATGTTTCGCACGAGGAGGGCATGGAACAGGTTGTATCGTGAAAACGTGCCGAGCCGGAGCGCCGTCCACGGGTGGAAGGATGACGTGTCGACGTACAAGAGCGGAGCGTCGCCGAGCGGGAAACGCCTCGCCTCGCGTCCAGCACCGAGGTCGGTCCGCAGCGGATGGTCGGTGTAGAAGAATCGGTTCACCAGCTCGCAGATCGGCTCGCGCATCCGGTACTGCGTGCGCAGGGTGACGAGCTCCGGCGTCGCCGTGTGACGGAGAATGCGCTCGGGGATACCCACCTTCTCGAACACGTCGCGCTTCAGCCACTCCTCAGCGGCCGGCTCGTCCGAGGTAACGATGGCCGGCAACTGCCGAAAGTCGCCCGCCACGACGACGGCGTGCGCGGCGATGCCGGCCGCGTAGTAGACGAGGGGCAGCATGAGCATGGACGCCTCGTCGATGACGGCGACGTCGAAGCTGCGCCGCAGCGGGCCGGCGAGGTAGGTGCGATAGACCGTGGTGGCGAGGACGCGGCAGCGGGCCACTACCCCGTCCGCGAGCGCCGCCAGCTCACGATCGATCGCGGTGATCCGGTCGCGCGCTGGCCGCAGCTTGGCTTGCGCGGCTTCCAGGCGCTGCCGACACTCCGCTGGCGGCGGGTAAGCGCCGACCGCGTGCGCGAGCCGATCGTGCTCGGCGCGCAGGTCCCGCACCTTCGCCTCGCGACGGCTCGCCTCCTCCGCCAACGCCCGAGCGGCATCCTGCGCCGCCTGCCCGGCTCGCGCGGCGGCGGCGATCTCGCGCTCGAGTCGGTCCGGGTTGAGTCCGGAGAAGAGGCGCCGGATCGCCCCCATGGTCCGGGCACGTTCCAGGTCGGCGCGCAGCGTGGCGGTGCGGGAGTGGTGCTGCCTCGCCTCGGCCTTGCGAAGCTGCTCCGACTTCCTCACTTCGGTGAGGCTCGCCTCGAGCTCGGCGAGCGCCCGCCGCGTTGTCTCGAGGCTCTCGTGGTCAGCGACCGCCTGGGCCAACGGCTTCTCATCGCGCTCGAGCGCCGCGACCTGCCGCAGGAGGTCTTCCTTCTCGAGGCGCAGCCGTTCGCCGAGGCGCGCGACCACTTCCTCCAGGACCACCTGCGGCCCGAAGCGCTGGCGCAGCTCGTCCTTCACCACGGGCCCCTGCCGGAGCACGGCGCCGGAATGGAAGTCGGCCTCGCCCTGCAAACGTTCGGCGACGCGCTCGAGCGCGGTGTCCACCGCGATGTTGGTGTTCGAGACGAGGAGAACGGACCGTTTGGCCCGGTAGTGCGCCTCCACAATCCGGGCCAGCGTGGTGGTCTTGCCCGTGCCCGGCGGACCCCAGACGAAGGTCGTGTCGCTGCCGAGCGAGCGCCGGATGGCCATCCGCTGTTCCTCGTTGAGGATGCCGTCTCCTTGCAGCACGACGGCCTCCGGGTCGGCGTCACCCGTCCGCGGCCTCGCCTCACCGATCACGCGCTCTGCGCCCGCCTTATTGAACTGCGCTTCGCCGGAGCGTACTTTCTCGAGCCGCTCCTTGAGGCGCTCGACGAGGAAGGAGTCGTCGGCCATCAGGCGGGCGAAGGCGATCTTCGGCCCCAGGTCCGCTTCAATCGCCACCAGGAGCACACCGTCGCGGAACGACACCAGCACGCCGGAGGTCTCCCTGTCGCCACAGATGAGGCGCACCGGCGTATCGTCGCGGAGATAAAGATCGTCGCCAAGCGGGAAGCGGTAGAGCCAGTTGTCCTCGGCCTGTCCGACCCTCTCGCCCCCGCGCAGCTCGATCTGGGTGCCGCCACCCTTCTTGCGGATCGCGGCCACTTCCAGGCCCAGCGCATCGATCATCGAGGACAGCGCGTCGCTCACGACTGGGCCTTCTCCGTAGCCATGCGCCCGGCGCTGCACATTCCCCGATAGTCACAGGTGGAGCACTTCTTCGGTGACGGGTTCGTGGGTAGGGCGCCCTGGCGCAGGGCCTCGGCGGCACCCCGCACCTGCTTCTTGACGTCCGCGATGAAGTCGTCGTCCACCGAGCGCGGCTTGCGTTTGCGCTCATCCAACTCGTACACCTCAACGTAGTCCGGCCGGCGGCCGGTCAGCTCCTGGTAGCCGAGCGCGTACACATGGAGCTGGGTCTCGGTGACGTGCTCGGGCTGGGCGCGGTCACTCGATTTCAGGTCCACGATAGTGGTCTCGCCGGTGTCCAAGCGCCGAACGAGGTCGATGCGGCCGTTCATCGTCACGCCGTCGCCGAGGCTGATTTCGATCTGCTTCTCCGAGAACTCGATCTTGTCGAAGAGCGCCCGGTTGTCGTGGAGGTAGTTGCGCAGCACTCGCTCCGCCGCTGCCTCGAGCTGCTGCCGCAGCGCTGGATAGGCATAGGGCGCATGGAGATGCGTCTCGACCAGGCGTGGGACCTCGTCGTCCTCGGCGACATCCCCGCGGATCGCGCGAGCATGCACCTCGGCGAGCGCGTCGTGCAGTGATTTCCCGTAGCCGAGCGCCTCGTGGATTGGCGCATTGAATCCGTACAGGATGCGCAGCTTGAACTGGTACGGGCACTCGAAGAAATACTTGAGATCGGAGAACGAGAAGACGACGTTCGCCACCCCGGCCCGCGGCGTGGGTGCAAGGCGCTTCCTCGCCGAGTAGTCGGGAGCGCGCCGCTTGACCCACTTCGACTTCAGCACGTCGTCCCAGAACTGCGAGCGCTTTTGGAAGAGCTGATTCCCCGGCACCGGCGCCCAAGTCAGTTGCAAGAATTTCTGGCTCCGGGTCATCGCCACGTAGAAGAGCCGCCGCTCGTCCTCCAGCGTCCCCTCGAAGCGCGCCTGCCCCTTGATCCCAGCGCGGGGCAAGAGGTGCCAGACCGTCCTCCCGCCTGGCTTCTTGGCCGGGAACCGGTTCTTGAGCAGGGCCGGGACAAATACGACTGGCCACTGCATCCCCTTGGCTTGGTGGATCGTCATGATCCGGACCGCATCCGGGTTCGCGTACTGGTTGTCCTGCCAGCCCTCGGGGTAGGCGTCTTCGGCGCGGAACTGGAGGAAGTCCGCAAAGGAATCGTACTTCTCGGCTGGCTTCGAGTGGTAGTGGATTGTCTCGAAGTCCGAGATGAGCTGGCTGAACTTGCCGAGGTTGTAGAAGACGACCTCGCCGCGGCCGTCCGGGACGCGCTCCTCACGGACGCCGGCGTCCTCCAGGAAGGTCAGGAACAGGCGCTGGATCGAGTAGAGCCCCCAGCGCTTCTGGTCGAACTCGCCGAGCGATGCCTTCGCCGCCGCCGCGTTGGCGATGGCGCGCCGGAGCTCCGTAGGGTCCTGGCCGAGCCCTGCGTCGAGCCAGGCGCGTCCGACCGTCTGCTCGTCGATGCCCGGGCGCCCGGCCATGAAGTAGAAGAGTTGCCGGCCCGCCTCCGCTTCTGAGGCGCCGAAGAGGTTCGTCATGCCCACGACGACAAACGGGATTCCGGCAGCCTTGAATGCCTGCGTGATCGGCTCGCCGTTCGCCTTCACGCTGCGAAACAGCACCGCCATGTCCGACCAGGAGATGCCGCGTTCCTCTTGTTCCTGCCGGATCGCCACGCCCCGCAGCGCCTTCGCCGTCTCCGCAATGTAGCGCGCCTCGTCGTCGGGCGTACCGAAAGAGAGCGCGACGATGTCTCCGGGTACGTAGTCCTGCGCTCCCGCCGGCTTCATTGCCTTCGGCAGCCGCTCGGCGTTCTGCTCGATGAACGCGCGCGCCGTCTCAACGACGCCTTCGCTGGAGCGGAAGTTCTCCTCCAGCGCGACCTGCTCGACCTCTCGGTAGCGGCCCGCGAAGCTGAGGATGTTCTGCACCTCACTGCCGCGCCACTGGTAGAGGGTTTGGTCGTCATCGCCGACGACACAGACCTTCGCGCTCAGATCGTGCAGCAGCCAGACAATCGCCTCCTGGATGGGGTTCACGTCCTGGTACTCGTCCACGATCACGTAGCGGACCCGCTCCACTAGCCGCTGCCGCAAGCCATCGTCGTTGGTCATGACGCCCACGGCGTCCTCGAGAATCGCGGAGTAGTCGAGGTAGCTGCGAGCATCGAGGAGAGACCGGTACGCCTCGAGGCCCTCGACGACAGAACAGCCGGCGAGCGCACTCTCGACCGGCTCCGCTTCCCGCAGGATCGAGAGCGCCGAGAGGTAGTGCAGTGTGTCCTTGTAGCGCCTGAGAGCAGCACCGGCGAGATCGGTGGACGTCGTCAGGCCGCTTTGCTTGCTGTGGCGGTCCACGAAGAGGCCCTGCTGGACCTCGTTCAGCACCTCGTACTTAAGGTATTGCGGCACCTCCGTTTTGAGAAGCTCCAGACAGAAGGCGTGAATTGTCCCGACGAACATCTCGGCCAGGCCCGGCACTTGCCCCAGTGCTTCACGGCAGCGCGTGATGATCCGCTCCTTCAGCTCCGCGGCCGCCTTGTCCGCGAACGTAAAGGCGATGATATTGCGCGGCACAAACCCTCCGCCTGTGCCGGGCGAGAGCAGGTGCACCACGCGCCGCGCGACCACTTCCGTCTTCCCGGAGCCCGCGCACGCAATGAGCTGAAGGTTGCCGCCCTCGTGCTCGATCGCCCTCCGCTGCGGATCAGTGAGCTTCACTTGAGCCGGTTCTCCACTGAAACTCGACGGCGTTCATCGCGTCACTCCGCCCATCACCTGAAGTTCGTTTCCGGGTCGCCCCCGTCGCCTGTACCGCTGGGTGTATCCCGGAGTAGACACTTCATCTTACGCGAGAAGGGGAACAGAAGTCGGGCGCGATCGTGGGGGCCGAGTCCGGCAGTCACACGCCAGTTGTCGGGGTCGGCGGCGCCCCCCCCGCGAGGCCCGCACTCCAAAAGGAGCGTCCGGACGACCGGTTTTCCCTCCAGAGCGCCTCTTGGATGAGCCCGATCAGGCGGCGCCGCCACGCCGGTCGACATGGGGTGTGGCATTCTGTAGCGGCTCTGCTGTGTTCAGTCGAGGTCGATTCGCCCCGCGGCCGGACCGACACGCCGAGGAGGTTGCCCGGCTGTGGACGCTCTGTGAGATCTGTGAGTTTCTCACAAGGGTCGACTGGCCCGTCCTCACGCCCCGGACGTCAGCATGGCTGATGCGTACCACCGTAGCCTCTACTTCAGCCTTGACAGTCCGGGGGACCTGAAGCTCCTCGGAATGCTCCTCGCCCTGCCGCGCTGGCGTCGCTCGAACGCCATCAGTACCTCCCGACGATCCTCGACGGCCCGGCGCTCGGTCCTAACGCGGCCCGTACCACCGTCAGGAACGCCGTGGGGCGCAGCCGGTGTAGCGCTTCCCCGGCTGCCCAGCGCGTCGAGCTCGCCGCGGGTCCCCTTCGAGCGAGCCCGCGCGCGGGAGGTTCCAGAGTCTGCCGAGGGGATCGTGCGTGCGAAACAGGCGCCCGAAGTGCAGACGGCCACGCGCCGCCTCGAGACCAAGCTCGACGAGCTCATGAAGAGGAGCTGGATCGGCTGATCGAGCGCGTGCGCGGCTACGCGCGCCGCCATCCGGTGAATTGCCCTTCGGCAACGCTCAGTTGGAGCCGAAGTACGCGGCGCGGCCGGATGTGGAGATGCCTAATGAATATATAGGGGCGGTCTGCTCCGTGCGCTCCGTGACCTGCCGCGTTCGACGCGCCCGGCGATGGTCTGACGCCCGCGATACCCGCTCCGACACGACGCCCCGCGGCGGCTTGGTGTCAGCTGCGACCTTGATCGCTCGCGCGGGGTCGTTCGCTCGCTCGCGGTGCTCTTCGTCCGGGCGCGGGGTATTGCTCCCCTTGGGTGGCCTCGTGGCACGCGGCGCTCTGATTTCGTCGAGAGGTTCTTGGTGAGGTTGTCGAGGAGGGGCTCGACGATGCCGGTGACGTCGACCGTGCGCGCGCCAACCGGAAGCGTCTTCCGGAGGACGACATCGGTCAAGGCGTGAGGATCGGGCTCGACGCCGTAGCGGCTGGCGATCTCGCGGCTGACATCGAGGAGGAGATCGGGCGCCGCGCGGCCTCGTCCCATGGGTGAAGATCGCAGGAGCTTCTCGATCCGCCAATCTGGCCGCGGTCGCCGATTACGACGCGTGGACGAGTGTTTTCCAACTTGGTCGCCGATAGCTCAAGAAGCCGCCTCGATGGACCGAAAGAGGGTATGGCGAACCGGATCTCGCGTGGGCAGACTGCCCGCGATGGCCCGGCGCGAATCCGACCTCGCTAGCCGTGCACGGGATCGACAACCCGCCGCCCGTGGACGTGAAGTCTGACCTCGCGCTCGTCGTGGCGGATCCACGGCGGATCGCCGACCTACGGGCCGACGATGTCCCGGCGCTCCTCGGCGCCCTCGAGCGGGTCAGGACCGCTCTGTGGGCTCAGATGGTGCGCGTGCCGACGGCGACCGTTCGCGAGCCTGACGCCGGCGACGGCCTCCTCACCGTCCCGGAGGTTGCGCGAGAGCTGAGGTTCACTCGAAGCTATCTCTACGAGGCCGTGCGCCGTGGCGACCTCGCCGCCGTCCGCAAGGGCAAGTACGTGCGCATCCGGCGCGCGGACCTTCGCGCCTGGCTTGACGGGTATTCGCCACGACGACTTGACGCGCAGCCTCGACGTCCGGATATTGCACCACATGCCCCCAAGCGAGACGAGCCCACGTCTCTCTCGAACGGGATCGGACGTGTATCTCGGAGGGGACATGTCCGCGCCGCGCCGGTCGGGGAGCCGACCGGCGGAGACCCTTGAATGGGAGGGTTGATGGGCCCGACTCAACGACTGCTTTCTTCGCACGAGGCCGCGGTCTACCTGGGACTCGGCAGCCGCTACGCCGTCTACCGCCTCATCGCGAGTGGCCAGCTGCCTGCCGTGCGCCTGGGAAGCCGGATCCGTCTCGATCTGCGAGACCTCGACGCGATGATCGAGAGCGCGAAGACCGTGGCCCCGTTGCGCTCGCCCGGTGTGGGACGGCGGACCGCGCTGCGGGCCGCACCGATGCAGCTTGCTCCGCTCCAGCGCCGCGACCGCCGCCGGTCGGAAAAACACACGTCGGCGCCACCGATTCCAGAGCGGAGACGCTGATGGCCTCGATCCGCCGGCGCCGGCGCGCCAAGGACGACGTGTGGG
>Ga0209641_10000761_pt1 | contig 29737 bp, 18 predicted proteins | sample RifCSP16_1_FD_184022 | JGI IMG/M metagenome (GOLD analysis project Ga0209641, IMG submission 184022) | Soil microbial communities from Rifle, Colorado - Rifle CSP2_sed 16_1 (SPAdes) (version 2) | ecosystem: Environmental > Terrestrial > Deep subsurface > Rock core/Sediment | place: Rifle... | reverse complement strand
GTTTATCCATCCGAATGTGCAAAAGTGATTATTCGTGATCTTGCAGGGAATATCAGGATAGATAAAAACACAGCCTATGTTACTCCGGGTACACGTGTTGCTGGTTATGATGAACCGGGGCTTGTTGACGGAATTGAACACTCATCTGGTTTTGCAACAGGTACCACCTGGGTTGAGGTTCTTAATCCGATGAGCGTGGCAGATGAAAATTTTGTTTTAAAGTTTAACGATACTACTCACCCTGATACCATTCAATACTCTCTCTACAAGGTTAATGGATTTGACACAACAGATATTTTATCTAATTCCCCTTATATCAATGGAGAAGATTTTAACCCGATGTTTAACGGAATCAGGGTTCTTGTTATGAATGATACTATTGCTTTTGATCCGGACAATTCCGGCTGGAAAGATAATGCATCTAATCTCATCATTCAAGGATCGCTATTACGTCAATTACCGGGTAGAGTGCATGGTTATCCCTCAAGCTATGAAATTAGAGTTGGTGAGCCTGATTCATCCTGGCGTTTTGGATACAGATCGGCAACCAACTTCCAGGTTTGGGATGTTTATGAAAATGAAAAATCATTGTTCTATTTCTGGGAACCGACTGGTCAGCAGGACGAAAAAATTTCGGCGGGTGATTATATAACTATCTGGAAACAGGTTGAGGGAATCTGGAGAGAAATTTGGAAATTCTCTTTTGTTGCGCCGCCTAACCAGGAATTAATACTGCCTGAAGAAGGAGCCATGGGAGAAATAATTATTAAAACTCCATTCAGAACGGGCGATGAATATACATTCACAGCAAAAAGCATATCAATCAATCAATCAAAAGCTGAAGAGGATATGAATCTGGTTGCGGTAGTACCAAATCCCTATGTAGGCGCTGCAAGGTGGGAACCCCAGAGATTAACTTCTTCTGGAAGGGGAGAGCGTCGAATTTATTTTATACATCTTCCCCGCGAAGCTACGATAAGAATTTACACAATAAGCGGCAATCACGTAAACACGATCAACCATAATTCAGCTAATTATGACGGACAGGAACCCTGGAACCTTACTAATAAAGAAGGGCTGGACATAGCACCAGGTGTTTATATTTATCACGTCGAATCGCCCGGACTTCCAAATAAGATCGACAAATTTGCCATTATCAAATAAGCAGGTACAAGCTATGAATAAATATTTATTGATAATTGCTTTTACACTGCTTTTGGGGAATAAAAGTTTTTCACAAGTTTTTTCTGGTACAACTGCCGGGCAGTTTTTAAAAATTGAAGTTGGAGCTAAAGCCATTGCTATGGGCGGTGCATTTGTTTCTCTAGCTAATGATGTATCGGCTTTATATTGGAATCCCGGGAGTCTTTCCAGATTACAAAATAGCGGAGCAATGTTTACACACACATACTGGTTTGCAGATATTAATCACGATTTTGCAGGTATCGTTTTAAAAATTGGTGATCAGCACACAATCGGTTTTAGCTATACTTCTTTAACTATGGGCGACATGAAAGTTAGAACAGAAATTTATCCCGAGGGCACCGGTGAATTATTTACCGCAAGTAATTATTCTCTTGGTGTAAGTTATGGCTTAAATCTAACGGAAGATTTTAGCATTGGTTTAACAGGAAAATACATCGGAGAAAATATTTGGCATATGTCTGCTTCAACTATCGCTTTTGATTTTGGAATACTTTATTACACCCCTATTAAAAACCTGCAATTGGGTATGAGTGTTTCAAACGTAGGTGGTAAGATGAAATTTTCAGGCGAAAATAATTTTATTTATTATACGTATAATCCGGATGAACATGGTAACAGCGATAAGATATATGCTGAATTAAAGATGGATGAGTGGGATTTACCTCTGATTTACAGAGTTGGAATATCATTCAAAGCGCTTGATACTGAAATTCACGGTTTAACAATTAGTGCAGATGCTATTCACCCTAATGATTATGATGAGGGCGTAAATATGGGCTGCGAGTACGGTTTTAGGGAAAGAGTTTTTTTGCGTGCAGGTTACAAATCACTATTTATGGAAGAAAGTGTTGAAGGATTAACTGCCGGAATTGGTTTAATATATTTTCTGACAGATTATGTACCAATGAAAGCAGATTATGCTTATGCCGATTTTGGCAGGCTACAATCTGTTCACCGGATTTCAGTAGAGATTGGATTTTAAATGAGCATAACTCCAACAGGATATTGTAATGTCCTCTACAATTAAAGAGATTGCTCAGAAAGTAAATATTTCCATTGCAACGATTTTCGCGTGCGCTTAACATTGGAACTAATGTTACAAATGAAACACGAAAAGGATTTTTAGCGGTTTCTAAAGAACTTCATTATGAAACGAATATTCTTGCCAGAAATTTTGTTAAAAGAAAATCAAACCTATTGGAGCTAATTCTTCCAGATATCACAGATGAGTTCCCTGCAGAAGTTATTCAAGGTGTGAATGAGATTACATTCAAACATGGTTACTATAATATTTTTATAAGTTCGCATGAGTACAGGACACTTGTTTAGTAAATTACTACGTTTGTAAAAACCGGATGCTATCTTGAAAAAGAAATTTGAAACTAAATTTGGCTATTTCTCCGAAGATGGAAATGAATATGTAATCAAATCATTTCACACTCCCAAACCCTGGATTAATGTTATCTCAAACGGAGATTATGGTTTAGTCGTCTCTCAAACAGGTGGAGGATTTAGCTGGCAGACTCATTCCGAATTCAATCGAATAAGTAGATGGCATCAGGATCTTATTCAGGATAATTGGGGAAAATATATTTACATCAGAAATAACAAAACCGGCAAGTTCTGGAGCCCCACATTTTTACCAGTAAAGAAGAGGCTTGATAATTTTGAATGCAGACACGGAATTGGTTACACAGTTTTCGAATCCGAATTTAAGGGAATCAAAACAGAACTGACAATGTTTGTTCCTGCTGATAACAATCTTGAAATTTGGGATTTGAAAATTGCAAACCACTCCGAAAAGGATGTTGATCTTTCTCTCTTTACTTATTTTGAATGGTGTCTTGGTTCATCAGCGGATCATCATCGAGAATTCCATCGTTCATTTTTGGAAACAGAATTTAATGAAAATGAAAACACCATGTTCGCCACCAAAAGATTATGGGAAATTCCTCTTGGCGACAGAGGACACTGGAATATAGATTACCAGTTTTATGGATTTTTGAGCTGCAACAAACAAATAAAAGATTATGAAACCGATAAAGAATTTTTTGTTGGACAATATGGAGATTTAATTAATCCTTCTGCATTGTCGAAGAAAAAACTTTCCAAGCAAACAGGTAAATGGATTGATCCAATCGGATGTATTAAGGTTGATCTTAAAATTAAAAAGAACAGATCAGACAATGCTGCTTTTTACCTGGGGCTTGTTAAAAGTAAAAGTGATGCAAAGAAAATTATTGAAAAATATTCCACGCCCAATCAAATTGAAGAAGCATTGGAGAAAGTTAAATCCAAATGGATTGATACTCTCGGTTCATTAGAAATTGAAACTCCCGATGAAAGCATGAACCTTCTTGTTAATAAGTGGTTAAGATATCAGGCAATCTCTGGAAGAATGTGGGGAAGAACTGCTTACTATCAGCAAAGCGGTGCCTTTGGATTTAGAGATCAACTGCAGGATAGTTTAGTGTTTTTACCGATTGATCCCAAGATAACGGAAAATCAAATTCGGCTGCACGCTAAACATCAATTTGAAGATGGAACAGTTTTGCATTGGTGGCATCCAATAACCGATACTGGTTTGCCAACTAAAATGACTGATGATCTTTTGTGGCTTCCTTTTCTAATGATTCATCATTATATGGAAACCGGGGACTTATCTTTCTTCGATGAATCAGTTGAGTTTTATGATAACAAAGATTTAAAAACATCTCTCTACGATCATTGCATCCGGGCAATCGACAAAGTTTTATCAAGAATGAGTGAACGAGGATTACCTCTGATTGGAGCCGGAGATTGGAATGATGGATTGAGCGCTGTTGGTTTGGATTGGAAAGGAGAATCAATCTGGCTTGCGGAGTTTTTATTCTACATCTTAACTGAATTTCAAAAACTATCCTTGCATAAAAATGATTTTGAAAAAGCCGGCAAATTAAAAAAAGCAGCAAATGACTTGAAACTTTCCTTTGAAAAACATGCATGGGATGGCGAATGGTTTTTCCGTGGAACAAAAGACAGCGGAGAAAAATTTGGTTCAAAAGAAAATAAAGATGGCAAAATTTATTTGAATGCGCAGACATGGTCAGTTATTAGTGATATCGCAAACGAAGCAAAGCAAACTCAGGCAATGAATGCTGTTAAGAAAAATCTTATTAAGAAAAATGGGCCGCTACTGTTATTTCCTGCTTACAAAAAGCCGGACAAATTTATTGGGTATCTGTCCCGATATGCTGCCGGAAGAAGAGAAAACGGCGGTGTTTACATGCATGCTGCAACCTGGGCAATTTGGGCATTTGCCAAACTGAAAGATGCGAAGAATGCTTACGATGTCTATCAGAAGCTATCGCCCATCAACAATGGAATGAAACCGGGTGAATATGTTGCGGAACCATATGTAACTCCAGGTAATATTGAAGGTCCGGAATCACCTCAATATGGAAGAGGCGGCTGGACATGGTACACAGGTTCTGCTGCGTGGCTTCAAAAAGTAATTGTTGATTGGATTTTGGGAATAAGAGCATCAGAGGAAGGATTAATTATTGACCCATGTATTCCCCCAAAATGGAAAGGTTATACAATCAAAAGAAAATTTAGAAATACTATCTATAATATTTCTGTCGTTAATGATAGTCACGTTTCTAACGGCGTTAAGAAAATTGAAGTTGATGGAGTTGCTCAGGTAACAAACATAATAAAACCGATAGGCAGGGAATCCTCTATTGTGAAAGTTTATATGGGGTAAGTTTTAATTATATAGATTAAAAAAGTCATTGATAATTTCACTTATTCTTAATTCGCTTTAGAGAAATAGGACAAAACTTAATGAGCTTTCACGCAGCAAAAGGTCATTTTTTAAAAAATGAAAAACCTTTCTTTCTAATTTCCGGAGAGATTCACTACTTCAGACTCGATCCTAAGCTTTGGGAGAAGCATTTAAGATTATTGAAACAAGCAGGCGCAAATACAACATCAACTTATATACCATGGGATTGGCACGAATATGAAGAAAATAAATTTGATTTCACCGGCCTAACTAATCCCGCAAGAAATCTCATCAAGTACATTAAACTTTGTAAGAAGGTTGGACTGGATTTAATTGTAAAACCAGGTCCGTACATTCTTGCCGAATATAAATACCAGGGCTTACCGGAATGGTTTGTTAATAAAGGCAGCAAGAATGCACACGCTTTGGATGAGAATGGAAATGTAATTTCAAATGATTTGATGTCTTATATGTCAAATAATTATTTACATTACTCATTCTTATGGTATGATAAGATCTTACCAATCATTTCACAGTATCAGGAACGTAACGGTGGTCCGATTACGATGATGCAAGTTTGTAATGAAGTTGGTGTGTTTCAATGGCTTTCCGGCAAAATTGATTACAATGAATCGGTTATCAAGTTATACAAGACTTTTTTAAATGAGAAGTATAAATCAATTAAAACCATGAACAGTACTTATGGAACAAGATATTCTTCATTTGATGAAGTAATTGCCCCAAGCGGGAAGATTGAGAACAAGCAAGATTACTGCGCGTATTATGACTTTCATCTTTTTTACAGGCATTACTATGCATTCTATTTTGACACACTGATAAAGAAAATTAGAAGCTTTGGTATTGATTTGCAGCTTACACATAATATTCCTGGCTGGATTTATGGTAATGCTGCTGAGTTGCCAATGCTTATCAGCACCTACGAAGAAATAATGAGAACGCGAACAGACATTGTGTTTGGTTTAGATCACATTCCTGAATTTGTATCTTTTAGAAATGCGCACTCGGATTTAGCATGTAACAAAATTCTTGAAGCGATGCAGTCCAATGGTCCAGTTTGGGCAGCTGAATTTCAAGCCGGTACACGAGAGCATCATGTTAAAAGTGATGCAAATGACTTAGAAACATTTTACTATGCATCACTAGCTCACGGTTTGAAAAGTTTTAATTACTATATATTCTCGCAGGGTATAAACCCCAAAGGCAAGGGCTTTTTTGGAAAAACATTTTATTTTCAAACAGCAGTAGATGCAAAGGGATTAAAATCTCCATTATATGATGCCATTAAAAAAATAGATCGTTTCATCAATCAAGAAAAAGAAGAGTTACTGTTAAGCGAAACTAAGGCAGAGATTTGTGTAGGACTTTACAAACCATATTTCTATACAGAGTTAACGACCTCTCAAATGATGAGAGAGAAGAGACTCGATGTCGCGAAACTTGGATTGACTTTCGATCCACGTTTTGTGCGTGAAGAATTATTTTTTAATGGACTATTAAGAGGACTTCAGACTTTGAATTTTAATTATGATGTAAAAGATTTAGAAAACGTATCAGTTAAAGAACTGTTGATTTACAAGCAGTTGTGGGTTACAACAACTGATAATCCATCCATCCATTCCAACCTTAGATTTATATCTTAATAGTTGTACAATCTTAAAAGATGGATTTGATCTCCAGTTATCTAAATCAGTAAGCCCGAATAAAGTTGACGCATTTGGTGTTGAAGACTTATTCACAGTTTTTAGGGAAAAGTTAATCTTTAAATCTGAAGAAAAGGAGATTGTTGCCAAGACGGAAAGTGGTGAACCTTGTGGAATAAGAAAACAGTTTGGGAATGGCTTTGTAACAGTACTTGGATTCGCCTTCGGTTATACATCTGACGAACATTTACATCTTGTTGAAAAAATAGTCTCTTTAGACAAAATAAAAAGACAGGTAAAGGTTTCAGATCCCGATATTCAATTTGTTCTTCGCAAAGGAAAGAAATACTCTTATTTATTTCTATTAAACTATCACAATGAGAAGAAGACATTTACTGTTGTTTCTAAAAAAATAACTCTAAATCCTTTTTCATGTAAGGTTATCAAGAGAAGATAATATGTCTAGATTGAATGGCCTTGTTGCGTATTTTTATGGGGGAAGGAATCTGAAAGACCATTGATATAGATTATTTTATTTGATGAAACAAATAATAATTCACTAACAAAAAATGTACTTGAATTTGTATATAAAAAGAAAAAACTTATAATAGAGAAAAACAAACAATGACCAGAAAAATCTTAGCACTGATTATTTTTACAATTTTGCAAATTAATTTGTACTCACAAGATTATGTTTTTTTTAGTGATAGTCCGAATAATACATTTTATGATCCAAGCTGGGGATTTGCGAATGCGCCAAGTTTTTTAGAAAGAGTTAACAGCAATAAATTTCCTGTAAGCACGACAAATTTCTTTTCTGGATTAAACAGTCTCAAGCTTAGATGGAATTCTCAGGCAGGTGGTGATTGGGGAATGGCTGTTGCTTCGGAGGGTTGGGTTGGACATAATGTTTTAATAAAGGATTCAATTTCCTTTTATGTTTATACAACCACTTCAATTTCCTCAGCAAATCTTCCGGTAATTTATATTGAAGATTTAAATAATAACAAAACTCCTAAACAAAATCTTTCAAATTATACATCGAACATTCCGGCAAATGTTTGGACTAGAATTTTTGTGCCGCTTTCAGTCTTTAAGAATAATCCCGGTTCAGCTAATCTCTCACAAATAAAAACAATCTTTCTCGGGCAGGCATTATCTGATGGACTAGAGCATACTCTTTTCATTGATGAAGTTAGAATGATCTCGGCTTTCAGCTCGGATACAACACGTCCCTCTATTCCCCAAGGTGTTGTTGCAAGGGGTTTTGAGTATCATGTTGATTTAAAATTGAATCCCAATTCCGAACCTGACTTAATGGGTTATTATCTTTATAAAAGTGATGGATCCAATTTCGTAAGAATTGCTGCAACTACCAGAGAAATTCCGTTTTTTACTGATTTTGTGGGAGGATATAATCTCACCGGCTTGTATAAAATATCTGCTTTCGATTCAAGTAACAACGAATCATTCTTGAGTAATGAAGTAACCGCAACAACTTATCAAATGACTGATGAGGAATTTCTCGATATGGTTCAGCGCGCAACATTCAGATATTTTTGGGATTGGGGAGATCCAAATTCCGGAATTGCTCGGGAACGCTGGCATCCAAATGGAAGTGATGTTACAAATACAATCGGCGGTGGGGGATTTGGAGTGATGGCAATTCTTGCAGGCATCGAAAGAGGTTTTGTCACACGTGAACAAGGCGCGGATAGAATGTTAAAGATTACAGATTTTCTCGCCACCAAGGTTGATACATTCCATGGTGCTTTTCCGCATTGGTTCAACGGAACTACTGGTAAAGTAGTGAACTTTGGAATTCAAAATGGCGGTGATATTGTTGAAACTGCTTTCATGATTCAAGGACTGCTTACAGCTCGGCAATATTTTAACCATCAAAATAGTACTGAAGAACAGATCAGAAATTTGATTACTCAACTATGGCGGAATGTTGACTGGAATTTTTATCGTAATAATTCTTCGAGCGGACTTTACTGGAATTGGTCGCCAACAATGGGTTTTAACTTTAGCAATACATTTATTTTTCATGGTTGGAATGAAACTCTAATTGCATACATTCTTGCAATTGCTTCTCCAACTCACGCCGTCACGCTTCCTGCATTATCATTTTATCGCTCTGGCTGGGGAAATGGTGATCAAATAGAACAATTCAGACAGATTTATGACTATTCGCTTTATGTAGGTTCAAGTTATGGCGGTCCACTTTTCTTTACTCACTATTCGTTCTTAGGTTTCGATCCAAGAAACAAGAAGGATGAATTTGCAAACTATTTTACTCATAATAGGAATCAAACATTAGTTAATCGTCAATATTGTATTAGTAATCCTAAAAATTTCATCGGTTATGGAACAAATTGCTGGGGATTGACTGCAAGTCAGTCCATTCCCGGTGTAGATTATACTTCACACGAACCAAATAATGATAATGGAACAATAACCCCAACTGCAGCAATTTCATCGATTCCTTATACCCCCAACGAATCCATCGCTGCTCTAAAACATTTTTACAGAACTCATGGCTCTAATCTTTGGGGAGATTTTGGTTTTAAAGATGCATTTAATCTTACCTATTCAAGCAAAGGTGTTTTAGGCACTTGGTTCAGTGATGGTTATCTTGCAATTGACCAAGGACCAATAATAGTGATGATTGAAAACTATAGGTCGCAGCTTCTCTGGAATAAATTCATGGCTAATCCGGAAATTCAGTCAGCACTTACTGCCGTAGGATTTGTGTCGGATTCAACTACAGATGTTAGCGACCCCGATAGATTAAATTATTCATTTAAGCTTGATGGGAATTATCCAAATCCATTTAATCCTATTACGAGAATAAGATTCGAGCTTCCTGCAACTCAAAATATAAAAGTAGACATTTATAATGTACTCGGAGAAAATGTTAGAGAATTATTTAATGGTGAATTGACTGCGGGAATAAATGAACTAATTTGGAATGGAAATAATGATTATGGTAATTCTGTTCCAAGCGGTGTTTATATTTATAGAATGGAATCAAATGGAAATTTGCTGAGCAGTAAGATGATTCTTCAAAAATAATTATAACCATGAAGTCACTTAGATTTGAAATAAAAATCTTAAATTCAAAGGAAACATTATTTCTTTTCATTTTCAGTTTGATTTTAACCTTAAGCTTATCATGCAATGAATCAAGCGATGAAACCGTAATTGATTTTTGGGGTTTGGGTTCTGAAGGTGAATTTGTTAAACAGCTTCTACCAAAATTTGAGGCAGAAAATCCTGGTATAAAAGTTAAAGTACAAATGGTACCATGGACGGCTGCACAAGAAAAATTGATTTCCGCTTTTGCGAGCAATAATCTTCCTGATGCTTTTCAGCTTGGCAACACATGGGTTCCTCAGTTTGCGCAGTTGGAAGCTATCACCGATTTAACTGAATGGTTGCGTACAAGTGATGTGATAAAAAAAGATAAATACTTTGTGGGAATATGGTATACAAATGTAATTGATAGCTTGGTTTATGGTATTCCATGGTACATTGATACGAGAATATTATTTTATCGAACCGATGTTTTGCAAGAAGCTGGATTTAATTCTCCTCCTAAAACTTGGGATGAATTATACTTGCTCTCAAAAAAAATAAAAGAAGCAAATAAAAATGTAGAGAAATATGCCATCTACATTCCAACCAATGAGTGGGCAAACTTTATAATCTTCGGACTTCAGAACGGAGCAGATATTTTAAAGGATAATAATACTTATGGAAATTTCAGCAGCAAAAAATTTACAGAAGCTTTTTCTTATTTGACTAATTTTTATAAAGAGAATTTAACTCCTCTTGGTGTTTCTCAGGTTACAAATGTTTATCAAGCGTTCGCCGAAGAATATTTTGCAATGTACATCTCAGGACCCTGGAATATTTCAGAATTTAAAAAATGGATGACCGGAGATTTGAAAAATAAATGGATGACTTCATCATTACCCGGACCCAGTGAAAATACAAAAGGAGTTTCGCTCGCCGGTGGTTCAAGTCTTGTTATTTCTAAAAGATCAAAACATAAAGAAGAAACCTGGAAACTGATAGAATTTCTCTCAAAACCTGAAATTCAAATTGAGTTTTATCATCTTGTCAATGATTTGCCTGCTGTTAAAGAGGCATGGGAAGACTCTTCGCTAAGCAGCAACCCTTATATGAAAGCTTTTTATGAACAGTTCAATTACGTTGTTGCAACTCCAAAAATTCCAGAGTGGGAACAAATAGTATTTTCAAAACTTCAGCAGTATGTTGAGCTGGCAGCAAGAAATGTTTTAACTGTTAAAGAAGCACTGAAAAAATTAGATGATGATGTTAATGTTATCCTTGAAAAAAGAAGATGGATGCTAAATAAATCCAAATGAGTAAAGAAAACAATCATATTGAAAAAAAATATTTTAGGTCGGGAATTTCCGCAGCATATTTTTTTCTTGCCCCGGCAATGATTTCAATTTTTGTTTTCTTTTTCATTCCTGTTATTGCGGCATTCATAATCAGCTTTACAGATTTTGATATTTATTCCTTAGGAAATTATAGTAATCTCAGGTTCATCGGATTAAAAAACTATTCTGATCTTTTGGGCAATGAACTTTTTTGGACGTCTCTGAGAAACACATTCTATTTTGTAGTTGCAGCAAGTCCCCTATCAATTGCTGTTTCGTTGGGTGCAGCATTAATCCTAAATTCAAAGCTTGTGAAACTTAAAGCGGTTTTCCGGTTAGCATATTTTATTCCTGTAGTAACCACATTAGTAGCTGTCGCAATAGTCTGGAGATTCATTTACCATCCTCGTTTTGGCATGTTGAATTATCTATTAAGCTTTATTGGTATAAATCCCATTGATTGGCTTGGTGATCCGTTTTGGGCAATGCCTTCGATCATACTCATGTCAATTTGGAAAAATTTTGGTTATAACATGATAATTTTTATTGCAGGGCTTCAAAATATTCCCGAGCAATTATATGAAGCAGCTATTTTAGAAGGCGCAAATGCCTGGCAGCAATTCAAAAAAATTACTTTGCCAATGTTAGCGCCGACAACAATCTTTATTAGTATTATAACAATGATCGGCAACTTCCAGCTTTTTGCTGAACCGTATGTAATGACTCAGGGTGGGCCATTAAATAAAACGCTAAGTGTTGTTCAATATATGTACCAGGAAGGTTTTCGCTGGTGGAATATGGGTTACTCAGCATCAATTGCATTCGTTTTGTTTATAATAATTTTTGCTGGAACAATGCTTCAGCTTAAAATACAAAAGCAAACAGCTTAACAGCTATGATTAAAAAAATAGCACTCTATTTATTTTTAAGTGTGACTGGTTTAGCAACACTTATTCCATTCATCTGGATGGTTTCAGCATCGTTGATGTATGATGGGCATGCTAGCACCTATCCTCCACGATTTATACCGGATGAATTTACCTTATATCAGTTTCAAAGTTTATTCTCACGTTTAAATGTTGCAAGAAATCTTTTTAACAGTTTAGTACTATCAATTCTTGTTACAATTATTTCTCTATTCTTCAATTCGATGGCAGGATATGCCTTTGCAAAATATCGTTTTGCCGGTAGAGATAAGTTGTTCAGCTTACTGCTAAGTTCAATGATAATCCCTGCTCAAGTTACGATGCTTCCCCTTTTTTTAATGTTGAAAGAAATGGGATTCATTAACACTTATATGGCGATTATTATTCCCGGTTTGGCGAATATTTTTGGAATATTTCTTATCCGACAATATGCATTATCAATTCCGGATAGTTTGATTGAATCTGCAAGAATGGATGGCGCTACGGATTTTCAAATTTATAAATCTATTATTCTTCCACTTTGTTTGCCGATACTAATTACACTTGCAATATTTACATTCATGGGGACATGGAACGATTTTCTTTGGCCTCTAATTGCATTAACAGATAACTCAATGTACACATTACCGGTTGCACTTGCTAACTTAATGGGGGAGCACACGAAAGACCCTGAACTTATGATGGCGGGATCTGTAATTACTATCATTCCGATTCTGATAGTCTTTTTCGTTCTTCAAAAGTATTATATAAAAGGTATAATGTTAGGCGGTGTGAAAGAGTAGCCAAATTCGAAAAAAAATAATTAATTGAGTATTTACTTGACAAAACTGAAAGTAATTGTTAGATTTTTTATGAAAATGAAAACGTTTTCATTAATTCTTTAAAACTAGGATTATCCTTAAATCATTTTACACAATGAAGACCAATATTAACGTTGTTGCAGAGAGAGCCGGTGTTTCGATCGCTACTGTTTCTAGAACATTTAATGAGCAGGGGTTAGTAAAAGAAAAAACTCGTGACCGTATTATTAAGATAGCCCATGAGCTGAATTATAAACCAAGCCCTATTGCAAGAGGTTTATCAAAAAAAACTACTGATACAATAGGTGTTATTCTTCCTGATCTTGTTGGTGAATTTTTTATGGATATAATCCATGGAATTGATGAAGAAGCATACAAAGCAAATAAATATGTAATGGTTTCCAGCTCACACAGCCAACGTAATATGGTTGAAACACTTATCGAATTTATGGCAAGTGGAAGAGTTGATGGGGTAATTCTTATGGTCCCTCAAATGCACAAAGAGGTGGATGACTTTCTTAAAAAATCAAAAAGACCAATAGTATTAATAAATAGTTGCTCCGATTTAACTGATGCAGTGAATTTTCAAATAGATAATTATCATGGTGCAGTAACATGTGTTGAACATTTGATTTGGCACGGTTATAAAAAAATTGCAATAGTTAAAGGTCCTGCTGAAAATTGTGATGCCCAAGAACGATATGCCGGTTTTCTGGATGCCTTACATAAAAATAATTTAAGTTCAAAAAGTTTTTTTGAAGTTATCGGTGATTTTCAAATTAAAACCGGCTACTATGCCTTTATGGAGCTGATGAGTCAAAGTGATAAACCTGATGCAATATTTATATCAAATGATATGATGGCAATAGGTGCATATGAAGCGGCAAAGGTATCTAATATTAAAATTCCCCAAGATGTAGCAGTTATTGGATTTGATGATATTTATTTATCTAAGCTGCTTAATCCCCGGTTGACGACAGTTCACGTTCCCATTTCTGAACTTGGAGCTAAAGCTGTTAATTATTTACTAAGAATGATCACCAGTAAAGTAAATGCCCAACAAGCTTATAAAGAAGTTTTACCAACTGAACTTGTTATAGGTGGTTCATGCGGATGTAATAACTTTTATCAGTCTTTAATATGAAAGCAAAATTTGAAGTGTTACTTATTTCATTAAAAAAATCATTAACTCATTAAACAAATAAAACAGATGGAGGTATCATGAACCACATTACTTACGTGAGAATATTTGTTATCCTATTGTTATTCTCTACTGCATTGTATGCCCAATATTCCGAGAGGCAGGATTTAATTTGGGCACGCACCACGACAGAACCAATTGCTCTTGATGGTGTATTAAACGAGGCAGCATGGTCTTCTGCCGAAACACTAGAATTAAATTATGGACAACCAGGAAAATTACCTACAAGTGGTTGGAAGTCCGAGTTTAATGAAGCAGGAATTACTGATCCCACCCATGCAACAGTTAAATTTCTTGTTTCTGGTAATCAACTTTATCTTGGATTTACAATGCCGGATTCTTCAGTCGGTGGTTCGGCAGATTGGGCACGATGGGATGCAATATTAATGTCTATTAAAGACAAATTGAGTTCAAATAGACCAGCGCCTGCCGTAGAATTCTTTTACGCCTACTGGTATGTGAACAAACCACAATATGCTGTACCCGGTGCTCCACCAAGATTTATCGGTGATAGATATGGTAACTTTACTGATACTACCAGAACCCCTGCTCAAATTTCAGTTTGGGATGCCAAGACGGTTGTAAATGGGGGCCAATCAAATGATGCTGGACGTGATCAAAGCTGGGTAGTTGAAATGAGATTATCTATGGATTCCTTGGGTTATAACTTAACCAGACCCGAAGGTGATATCATTATGCTTAACTTTTCTATTTGGGATTGTGATTATCTTTACGAAGGAGTTCCTAGCACAATAAATACTACTCGCACTCATTTTCAATCTCCATGGGGAAATACTAATGCTAATAATGTTGCAAGAATTCATACACGGCCTGATGTTACAATAACCACTGCAACATTACCGACAGTCCCACCGGATATTATATTGCAGAATGGTTCAACTTATCCTGAACCAGTTATAGATGGACTTTTGAATGATGCTGTGTGGAATAGTGTAAATAGTTTCGAAATTGCATGGGATGATGCAAACATCAGAAATGCATATCCCGGAATTGGACCTTATCAAAGCGGTCAATATCAACCGGATTTAGTAACAGGCTCAAGACCACCGGTAATAGATCCCTCCTATGCAAAAGCCAAAATGTTTTTCCGTGATAATTTTCTTTACCTTGCTGCAGATGTAAATGATCAAATTGTACAAGCAACTGGTACGTATGATGTGGTTGACGGTATAGGACTTATGATTGGTGATCGTAATACTGTTAATGCTGACAATAATATGGAAGTAAGATTGCTTAGAGTAAATTTTGCAGCAGATAGTACACCAAAAGCATATGATTATATGACACAAATGTTAGACTCAACTTCTTCTCAGTATGCTGTTGCACTCAAGGGTTCAACCACGGTAGGCAACAATACTGATATTGATGAGGGTTTTACGGTTGAATTAAAAATTGATTTGATAGGTTTGCTTGGTTATCCTGCCGATTTAGGTGATAAGTTAATTTTCCTTGGTGTTTGCTTATATGATGGTGATTCTTTTGAAGATCCATTAAATAATTACGGAACAAGAACATGGTGGTTCCGTGAAAGTGGAGGCGGACCAGCTCTCGCTTGGGGACTGATTGATCCAAACAATACGGTTGATGTGAATGATAATTTTACTTCACTCATTCCCAATTCACTTGTTCTTTATGGAAATTATCCAAACCCGTTCAATCCTTACACAACAATTAAATATTCTACTCCTGTGTCAGGTAATGTAAATCTTTCAGTGTACAATACTCTCGGTCAGAAAGTTATATCGAGAAATCTTTTTGCAGAATCTGCAGGAACGCAGGAATACAGACTTAATTTGAGTTCTCTTACTTCAGGTGTTTATTTTTATAAAGTAAACATGAATGATCCAAACGGCGGTAAAGTATTTGAAAGCATCATCGGCAAAATGATCTTTATGAAATAAAAAGAAAATATGAGAGGCGCAAAAACGCCTCTCTTTTTTATAAATTTTTAATTAAACCATTAAAAACTAATGGTAATAATATGCAAAAAATAAATACTGGTAAACTAAAAATTTTAGGTTGCTTGTTTATCGGATCTTTAATTTTTATTCTTAGTGATATTTCATATTCGCAGACTACTGGTAAATTATCTGGAAGAGTTACTGATCAATCAGGAGAAGGGTTAATCGGGGCAAACGTTTTAATTGAAGGCACTAATCAAGGTGCTGCAACAGATGCAGAAGGATATTATGTGATTCTTAATCTTCGTGCTGGCACTTACTCTGTGCGTTTCGGTTATGTTGGTTATCAATCAAAACTTGTTGAGAAAGTTAGAATTAATTCTGATCAATCAACCATAATTGATGTCTCTTTAGCTTCTGAAGTAATTGAGGGAGAAACCGTCACAGTTACTGCTCAACGTCCTTTAGTTGAGTTTAATCAAACAAGTTCAATTTCAACGGTTGGTAAAGATGATATTGCAAATCTTCCGGTTCAAGACTTAAATCAGATAGTTAATTTGCAAGCTGGTGTAATAGATGGTCATTTTAGAGGTGGACGAATCGGAGAAGTACAATACCAAGTTGATGGAGTAACGGTTAACAATCCTTTTAATAATTCCTCAACATTACAGCTTGATAAATCAGTTTTGCAAGAAGTGCAGGTAATCAGCGGAACTTTCGATGCAAAATATGGACAAGCGATGTCTGGTGTTGTAAATGCAGTTCTTCGTACAGGCTCTGAAAAATTTGACTGGTCTGGTGAAATTTATGGCGGTGACTTTATTCCTTTTGATGATAAACGATATCCTGATAATAAAACAATCGATCCAACTACAATTCATAATCTTCAATTAACTCTAACCGGACCAACTTATCTTCCACAAACAACTTTTTTAATTAGCGGACGAAGGTACTTCAGCAATGGCTGGCTTTATGGTGAAAGAAGATTTCTACCAACAGACTCAGGCAATTTTGAAACTCAACAATACTTTCCAACCGGTGATGGAGCCATTATTCCGATGAGTACTACGAGAGAATGGAGCGGTCAATTCAAAATCACTAATCAGTCTATCGAAAGAGTTCAGCTAAGTTATCAAGCAATTTTGAATAAGATTGAAACGAAGTATTATAACTTTGGTATGAGATTGAATCCCGATGGTGTGAAGCCAAATCAAACAACATCACTTACTCATGGTTTGGATGTGACTCAAACTATCTCGGATAAGATGTTCTACAAAATCAGCTTGCGTCAAAATTATTTTGATTACAAATCTTATATGTATGAGGATGTTTTTGATCCTAGATACATTCAAGCCGGTGAGTTTAAAAGTGATGCTAACTATGAATTCGGGGCAATCGTTCAAGGTGTTGATCTTGGTAGGTATATCCAGAAAACGAATTCCGGAATTTTTAAAGGTGATTTTACCTGGCAATTTAATAGATCAAACTTTATTGAGGCAGGAATTGAAGGACAATTTTCGAAAATATCATTTGGCAGTCCGGGATTCATTGCCCCAACAACTGAAAATGGTGTGAGAATCCTAAAGCCAAGACTTTATCCCGAAAAGATTGAGGATCCTAAAATAGAAGATTATAAGCCACAACAATTTGCCGCTTATCTTCAAGATAGATTAGAATTAGGTGACTTGATTATTAGAGCAGGACTTCGGTTAGAATATTATGATGCAAATGCATATGTTCCAAGCGATTTACGAAATCCGGCGAACTCAATTACTGGTGCACCATTATCAGTATTAAAGAAGACAACCGTTAAATATGCACTTGCACCAAGATTAGGTTTTAGTTTCCCTCTGACAGACAGAGCTTCAATATATTTTGCTTACGGTCATTTTTATCAGATGCCCGGACTTGCCGACCTATATAGCAATTCTAATTATTTAGTACTGAAAGACCTTCAAGCGGCAACTTCAACTTATTCAACAATGGGAAATCCTGATCTCAAACCTCAATTAACTGTTCAATATGAAGTTGGATTGAAACAAGCTCTTACAGATTTGCTTGGACTTGAACTGACATTTTTCTATAAAGATGTTCGCAATTTATTAGGCAGCGAATTTATATCCACTTACACAGCAGCAGAATATCCTCGGTTGACAAATGTTGATTTTGGAAGCATCTATGGGTTTACGATCGCTCTTGATCAAAGGTATATTGGACCGATCAGCACCTCATTAGATTATACAATGCAGTTTGCAAGAGGAAACAGCAGCGACCCATATGAAACATCAAATCGAGCTGCAAGCGGTAAGGATCCGCGCCCTCGTGATATTCCTTTTGGCTGGGATCAAAGACATACTATTAATGCAACTGCTGTTTACCTTGTGCCGAATGATTATTCTATCAGCACCATAATTCGCTATGGGAGCGGCATGCCATACACACCCGCTATCGGTTCAGGTTTCAATGCAGATCTTGAAACAAACTCAGGCACTAAATTTGGATATGCTTTAGTTGATTTACGTGCAGAAAAATTTTTCTCATTCGATTTTATAAACCTTAGCGTTTTTCTTCGCGTAACAAATCTTTTAAATACAAGATTTGTTAACGGATTTGTCTTTGCAGGTTCTGGCAGCCCGGATTATTCCAATAATCCTTTAGGTGATCGTGCTGCATTGGCAGACCCAGGACGATTCTATGAGCCCAGAAGAATTGAAATAGGCATTTCTTTCAGGAGTAATTGACATGAAAACAAAATTTAAACCTCAGTTCATGGATGGAAGTCTAAAAACATTTTTATTCATTTGTCTCACGGTTTGTTTTATTGTACTCGATTCATCGCTGCCAACCAAAGCACAGAATGGCGGATTGTTACCTGTTGTTCCCGATTCCCTAAGAGGAAGAATTGATGCCGAGAGATTAGGGCAGCATGATTTCAACCGCATACGGACCCGGTTTTATAATTATGGAATGGTCGGAGATTATCCGCTTGATCCTATCAAAGTTGATTTAACCACATTTCATTCTGTTGAGATTCCCAAAGGTTCCGGTGAAAATTACAGTGATGGAATTACTCCATTTGTTCTTGCGAAAATTACTCAGGCGGACGACAGTCCATCCTATATAATGGAAACTGGTTATCGTGAGCGTCAGGATATAAGTCCTGTAACAGGAAAAACAATGCGCTACGAACCTCGTCCGGGTTACTTTCAAATAGATCCGTTAATAAATAAAGGACTATCACCAGCGTTAAGTAATGATCCGCGTACCTGGCCTGATGAATGGATTGATAAAGTTAATGATCCAGATGATCCAGGATGGAGCGGATCATGGAATGGATATTTTGGTAAAGCTCCAAAGTTAGAAATGCAGGAAAGTTTTCTCGTTTATGATGATGATTATTATGATGCATGGAATTACTTCCCGGACTCACGTGACCTAACAAGAAGGGGGCTTGGATTAAAAGTAGAACAACGAGGTTTTCAATGGAATAATCCTCAAGCAGGAAATGTAATTTTTTTCCATTACGATATATCTAACGAAAGTACAACTGATTATAATGACAATATAATTTTTGGTTTATATATGGATTCAGGTGTGGGTGGTTCCGGTAAAGGACAAGACCCCTATCCGGAATCTGATGACGATAATGCATATTTCGATCAAGAAACTGATTTGAATATTGTTTATACATGGGATTTTTACGGTCATGGAGTCAAAGGTCCAACAGGTTATCTCGGTTACTCATATCTTGAAACTCCTGGAAATCCTACTAACTTAATTGACGATGATGGGGATGGTATTACTGATGAGTTGCGAGATGGTGGTCCGGGCATTTTATTGCAAACACAAAATGAAATAATAGCATATGTAAATACTCATTATAATTTGGTAAAGTTTCAGGAATTTTTTGGTCCGCTTGAACAAAGATTCGCTTTTCAGCGCAGCTATTGGTGGACCGGCGATGAAGATCTCGATTGGATTGCTGAGTTCCATGATACGGGAGCAGATGGAGTTTTCGGGACAAATGATTTTGGTGAGAGAGATGGGAAACCTACACTTGGTGAACCGTACTTTGATAAAACTGATATTGATGAATCTGATCAAATCGGATTAACAGGATTCAAGTACAATAGAATTAATGACCCCGCTGGCGGTGGTGCTACTGATAATATTGTTTTCTTTAATGATGGCAGGGATTTGCCAAAGCGTCTTTATGAAAATATCTTTACCCAACCGGATTCGGCATTTGAACCTATTCTCACAAGAACAAACATCAACATAGGTTTTTTATTTGCTTCCGGTCCTTTTAAACTTGCTAAAGCAAAAACAGAAAGGTTTAGTTTAGCATTGGCTTTCGGACAAGATTTAAGAGAACTAAAGTCAAATGTCAGGGTCGTTCAAAAAATATACAAAGCTAATTATCAATTTTCTGTTCCTCCTCCTATGCCTACCCTCGATGCTTATGCGGGCGATGGTTATGTGACATTGTCTTGGGACGGTGCGGCTGAGCTTGCTTTCGATCCGGTAACCAGCGTAAATGATTTTGAAGGATATCGATTATATAGAAGCACCGACCCAACTTTTCTTGATCCTCAAGTTATTACTACTGCTACTGGTACGGGTCCAATTGGAAATGGAAAGCCGATTTCTCAATTCGATTTGATAAATGGTGTGAATGGATTTACTGTAACGACTGTGGAAGGCGTTGCTTATTTTTTAGGAAATGATAACGGTATTAAACATACTTTTACAGACACAACTGTAACAAATGGGCAAAAATATTTTTATGCCATCACATCCTACGATAGAGGGGCTGATACATTAGAGCTATATCCTTCTGAAAATGCGATTTCAGTTAATCAGACTCTAAAAGGAGGAACTATTCTTCCTAAAAATGTCGTGGAAGTTATTCCCAATCCTCCGGTTTTGGGGTATTTACCAGCCGAGACGAATTCTGTAGTGCATGATAGTGGAAATGGTTTTGGTTCTGTTCAGGTAGTGGTCAAAAACTCAAACCTAATTCCCGACAATCATTTATTTAAAGTAGGATTTAGTCATCCACCAGACAGCATTAAAGCAGATGAGTATCATCTTATTGATATTACAGAAGGAGATACTCTTTATACTTCCGGGAAAGATTTCGTTGCTGAAGGAAGCGGACCGATTGGAAAAGGCCTGCTCGCATTCGTGAATACCATTGATTCTGTAATGGTAGATTCTGCAAAGACAGATTTCAGTAATGAGAGTGTTACAAATGTTAAATTATTCTCAAGATCAATTTGGACGAAGGTGAGTCCCAAAGCTATTAGGTTTAGAAGACCGGGATTTCCTTATAACATTCAGGTGGTATTTAGCAATCAAGTTCAAGATACCTCGATTGCAGTTGTTGGATTACCGGCAAAACCCGTGAAGTTCAAAGTTCTCTCAAAGACAAAACAAGGCGATCTTCAGATGAACTTTCGCGTATTTGATCCAAATAATTCTGGAACTTTGGATCAGCACAATGAATATATTGAAGTACTAACTTACGATGATAATGCTCCTACTACAGCAATTGCAACATGGAGAATAATTCTTGATACGACCAATCAAGCTGTACGTGGAGCAATAATTCCTCCGACGCTTGGAGATGTATATAATTTGACTGTCAAACTTCCTTTCTCGGAGGACGATGTTTTCACTTTCTTAACCAAAGCTCAAAGAGTTGACAAAAACTTAGCTGATCAAGAACAAGCTAAAGAAAAACCTTATGTGGTTCCAAATCCTTATGTAGGAGCGGCAAGCTTTGAACCCCAGAGATTTGCAGTTTCTGGTAGAGGTGAACGAAGACTTGAGTTCAGAGGACTTCCGCAAGAATGTACGATTCGTATTTATACTATTACTGGAGAATTGGTTCAAACTTTAGAGCACAACGGGATTATAACTCAAGGATTTGTCACATGGGATCTTAGAACAAAAGATAATCTTGAAGTTGCACCAGGGCTGTACATTTTTCATGTTGAGGCGGTAAACTACACGTCTTACATTGGCAAATTTGCTATCATCAAATAAATGGATTGGTGATCATCATGAATAAAAAAATAATTTTCTCATTGCTCATTATCTTCTCTTTCTTTTCATCATTATTGGCACAAAACAAAACGGGAACTACAATAGGCCAGTTTCTTAAAATTGATCCGAGTGCAAGAGCGTCAGCAATGGCAAATGCAAGCACATCATTATATGGAGAAGCGTCTTCTCTTTATTATAATTCTGCCAGCTTAGGTCGTTTAACTAATGTTGACATTCAGTTCACATACAACCAATGGCTTGCAGATATTACATATGACTATGCGGTGATAGCGGTTCCGATTACAAATTTAGGAACTTTTGCTTTGCAGTTAACATCTCTAAATTCAGGTGAGATTGATGTTAGAACGGTAGAGTTTCCAAAGGGTACTGGTGAAAGATACTCGGTTACGAATTTTGCGTTAGGATTAGGTTTTGGTTTAATGCTAACGGATAGAGTATCAGTTGGTTTGCAGGTAAGTTATATTCAAGAAACAATCTGGCATAGCAGTTTATCAACTTTTGGATTAAACTTTGGAGTGCAATATCAAGTTGAAGAAAACGGTTTAACAGTGGGCGCAAGCATTTTGAATTTTGGACCACGTGCTGGTTATGACGGGCGCGATCTATATATAAATTACGATTTTAATTCTGATAAATATGGTGATAATGATTTGCTGCCTGCTGAGCTTCGTACCGATGCATATTCTCTCCCAACCTCTTTCCGTGTTGGTGTTTCATATCCTTTAATCATAAATGAAGATAATAAAGTCACATTTGCAATGGATGCATTTCATCCTAACGATAATACCGAAAGTATAAGTATTGGAAGTGAATGGCAATTCTTAAATAGTTTTTCAGTAAGAGGTGGATATCGAGATTTATTCATTCCCGATTCCGAAGCTGGTTTGGTTCTAGGTGCGGGAGTTAGAGTAAATGTTTTGGAAAGTTATAATCTTCGTTTTGATTACGCCTGGGCAGATTATGGAAGGTTGGAACAAGCACATCGTTTTACTATTAGCCTGGGTTTTTAGTTAAAATCATTAATTGAGATTAGGAGGATATTTTTAATAAGTACCCTCCTTTTTTATTATCACTTCAAATTAGGAGTTAAAATGGGCTTCACGAAGAAAATAATTCCTTCCATCTTATTGTTAGTTATGATTCTTGGATGTAACTCTTCTGTTACAATCCAATCCAATAATAACAAGGGTGAGATTGTTCTCACCAAGTCAGAGCAGTCCTTTCTTGATTCCCTTCAGTATAGAACTTTTCTTTTTTTCTGGAATGAATCTAATCCTGCAAACGGTTTAGTTAAAGACCGTTCAACAAAAGACTCACCGGCAAGCATTGCCGCTACTGGATTTGCAATTCCCGCCTGGGCAATTGGTGCAGAAAAAAAATGGATAACTCGACAAGCTGCAGCAGAGAGAACATTAACTCTTCTAAAATTTTTCATGAAATCCGAACAGAGTGAAAACAAGTTCGCTACCGGATACAAGGGCTTTTATTATCATTTTCTTAACATGCAAACAGGAGAAAGAGAATGGAACTGCGAACTATCATCAATTGACACCGGGCTATTATTTGCCGGTATTGTTTTCGCAAGAAATTATTTTGATGGATCGAATGAGACTGAAAAAGGAATCCGGGATTTATCCTCACAATTAATTACAAGAGCTGATTGGAAATTTTTTACACTTCCCGACTCACATAAAATGCCTAATTCAATATGCTTGGGCTGGACTCCCGAAGAACGATTTCACCCTTGGGGATGGCATGGTTATAATGAAGCTCTGATTCTTTATATAATTGCGGCAGGGCTTGGCATGGAAAAAATTGAGCAGGGTTATGAAACATGGCTAAGCACTTATGAATGGTCTGAACCATATAAAGGATTAGCACATGTTGTTTTTCCTCCGCTGTTTGGTCATCAATTTTCTCACATGTTTATAGATTTCCGTAATCTTGCCGATAGATATTTGAAAGAAAAAAATATTGATTACTTTGAAAATTCAAGATTCGCAACATATGTTCAAAGAGAGTATGCTAAAGAAAATCCAAAAAGTTGGATCGGATATGATTCATTAACTTGGGGATTGACTGCATGCGATGGGCCAGGGTCTTCATACAATAAAGATGGCAAAGAATTTTTGGGTTATGCCGGAAGAGGTGCTTCAGGTAAAGATTTAGTTTATTTTGATGACGGAACAATTGCTCCAACTGCTGTTGCAAGCTCAATTGTTTTTGCACCGGAAATTGTAATTCCAACTTTAATGAACTTCATGAAAAAATTTGGCAGCGAAGGTCTGTGGGATAAATACGGTTTTGTCGATGCGTTTAACCTTACAGCAGGCTGGTATGGAAAAGATTATCTGGGGATAGATCAGGGCCCTATTATTTTAATGATTGAAAATTTTCGTAATGAATTTGTTTGGAAATTGATGATGAAAGATCCGGTTATACAAAATGGATTGAAGCGACTGAGATTTGAAAACCTATCCAATAGATCAGTGCATGAAAAGTAATAAGCTTGGGATAAATTTCTTGCTTAACATTTGAAGCAACTACAACTACCATTGTTATAATAGCACATTTAAGCTCTTTAACAAGGGAAATGATGGGATTTTGCAATCGGGGTAAAGCTAGATCAATAATGTAATCGTAATTATTACAAAAGGAATGTAAAAATGGTTTTAATGTTCATAGTGTTATTGACATTTTATCTGGTATTGCTTGTATTGCTGCTGCTTTTTGTATCCTCTGCACAAATTTTCTTAATGTAAAGAGTAATGCTCAATTGAAAGTGTATCCATTTGATGTATCTTTCATAAGAACTTAAGGAATCGCTCTCTTGTAACAAAAAAAGCGTGATGGAAAAACCATCACGCTTTTTTGTTTTTAATGTAAGTTGAACTTATCTTTTTTCGATAGGAACATAAGCACGTTTTGTTTCGCCGGTATAGATTTGTCTTGGTCTGTAAATTCTTTGACCGGGAGTTTCGCGCATTTCTTTCCATTGTGCAATCCAGCCGGGTAACCGACCTATTGCAAACATCACTGTGAACATGTTTGTCGGAATTCCCATTGCCCGATAAATTATTCCGCTGTAGAAATCTACATTAGGATAAAGTTTTCTCTCGATAAAGAAATCATCCTTGAGAGCAATCTCTTCCAGGTTTTTAGCAATGTCGAGAAGAGGATCTTGCTTTTTGAGCTGGCTTAAAATTTTATCGGCAGAAGCTTTAAGAATTTTAGCTCTTGGATCGAAATTCTTATAAACACGGTGACCAAATCCCATCAGCTTAAATCCTGATGTTTTGTCTTTTGCCATGTTCATGTATTTCTTAAAGTCGCCACCGTCTGCTTTAATATGCTCTAACATCTCGAGCACCTGCTGATTTGCACCGCCATGCAATGCGCCCCAGAGCGCACAGATTCCTGCTGATATTGAAGCGAACAAATTTGCTTCACTGCTTCCAACCATTCTAACTGTTGAAGTACTGCAGTTTTGTTCATGATCTGCATGAAGAATTAATAATAGATCAAGTGCATTTTCAACGACTTTATCTACATGGTATTCTTCCGATGGAACGGCGAACAACATGTTCAGGAGATCACCGGCATAGCTAAGATTATTTTGCGGATAGATGTACGGTTGTCCAATGGATTTTTTATAGGAGAAAGCAGCAATCGTTTTCAGTTTTGCAATTAATCTGATAATGTTAATTTCAAGATCGGTTTTGTAATCCGATACCGGATAGAAAGCTGAAAGTGAATTAACCATTGAAGATAAAATTCCCATTGGGTGTGCAGTAGGAGGAAATCCCTCGAAGAATTTTTTCATATCTTCATGAATTAAGGTATGATGAGTGAGCTTAAAATTAAAATCTTCAAACTCGGCTTTAGAAGGCAGGTGTCCGAAAATTAAAAGATAAGCCACTTCGATAAAATTGGATTTTTGTGCAAGCTCTTCTATAGGATAACCGCGGTATTGAAGTATGCCGCGTTCTCCATCAATAAATGTAATTGCACTTAAACATGAGCCGGTGTTTCCGTAACCACTGTCCATAGTTATTGCACCGCTTTCTGCTCTCAGCTTGGTAATATCAAGTCCAACTTCCTGCTCTGAACCGATCATAATAGGAAGATTGTACTCTTTATCCTGAAGAACAAGTTTAGCGTTTTTGCCCGTGTACAGTTTTGAGGTTTCCATAATAATCCCCATAAGTTGATTTGAAATAATTTAGTTAATTAGAATTTCTTTCTCTTAGCATTTGAAGATGAAAAAATTTATTCAGATGCAAAAAAGATAATTATTCTTATTGCAATCTAAAAAGGACTGCCATTATTATCAATTGCTATTTTGAAAAATCAGCATCAGCAATGTATTTTCTTTTCATTTCAAAAAATTGATAAGCCCTCAGGTTTTTGATAATTGCCAGCCGTGGTTTACTCTTTATTATCAAAATTGATTAATAAAATGTTCTGATTTGAATGAAAAACCAAACAATTAACAAACCTCAGAAGCGGCAGAGCAAAATAAATGTACGGCATATTTATTGGCTAATTAAAAAAGTTCGACCCAGTATTTCGAAAAAATCTATCCAGGGAGTCATCAATGAAACTGAAAATAATCTTTCTCATTCTGCTTTTTTCAATTTTTGTTTACCCTCAATATTATGGTGAAAGAAGCACCGAACAAAATTTTGAGCAATCGGATATGTACTTCAAAAGTCATTTTCTAAACACTTATGGACTTTTCAATTTCAAAAAGATAGCTGCTGGATTTTTTAACGATCCATTTCTCAATCTATATATTAATCCTGCATCAATTCCGGATCTAGGTGATGATGAAGTTCTTCTTTACATTGATTTTAGAGGAGACCGGACCGAAGTTCCGATAGTAAATAATTATATAGTGCCTCATTATTATTCTGATATTGCTTATCGTCCGTATATTGATCCTAGATGGTTTACAGTCAGCCGTTCGGAGCCAGAACCAATTTTTTCACTCGGAATATTGAATTATCCGCTAAAGGATATAACCGATAATTTCTTTATTGGCGGAACATATCAGCTTATTAACAGAGAGGAAAAATTTTATACGGTTCCTTACGGAATTTATTATCCTAACTATTATTATGATGGTTTAGGGATAAGAGCCGAAGGCCTTGCTAATGTTCCTATAACTGATCGTTATGCCGGTAAAGATGAGCTTTCAACTGTCGGGCATTTGTTTTCTGCATTTACAGGGTACAAAATAAGTGATAAGCTGAGTGCAGGAATATCTCTCAACGGTGTAATTCATTCCCGTGATGGTGAATACGCAAATAATTATCAAGATGAATATGGAATACAAGATGACTATGAACATTCTAGTTTTAGCGGTCAGTCGCGTTTTCAGGATTATGATCATATAGATTTAAGTGCAGGAGTTTTGTACAATCCCTCTGAAAAATTTTCAGTTGGAGCAAAGGTCGGTTACTTGAACGGGGATGCCGAGCAAAATTACACTTCATCCAATAAATATTTTTACCAGTACAAAAAACCAAATATAACTGATGAATGGAGTTACAACATTAATGATTACCAAAACAATCAGCAATGGAATCAAGATGGAACTTCAAAATATTTCAGTTTGAATTTTACAAGATACATAAACAAGGACAAAGAATTCTCAGGCTATTATCGTTATACGAATTCCGATATTGATCTGAGTAATTCAACCAGCCTGCTTGACACTTCATTTTACTCCTCAAGGTACTACAACACTTGGGATACAGCATATAGTTCATACAATGGCAGAAGTTATACTTCCGACATAAGGAAAGGAACGGGGAGCAGAAAAATTAATATGCACGAGGGATCGCTCAATTTCTTATGGAAGCTTACAGAAAAAGTGAACGTTCGTGCCGGAGTTTATTATAGTTATACAAATTCAGCTGTTAACTCATCTGAACCGGTTTCTGCAGTTCGCAAATCCGAATATAATTATACGTATAAATACGCCGCTTATAACTACAATTATCAACTTTTAGAAGACAAAATTCTTGAATGGGAATACGAAGCTAAGAGTTGGACTTTGCAGATACCGATAGTATTTAACTTTATACTTAATGATCATTTTGAACTTATGCTCGGATTAAATAGAATTTTGAATGGCTGGAAAATTACGGATCGGACAACTGCCTACTTTACCCGGCGAGAAAAAAATGATAATGGCCAGGCTTCAATTGAGACTAATTTCGGTGAGAGATACACTCAACCAACAGAAAAAATAACTGAGGATTTTTTGAAAGCCATGATGGGTTTGAATGTGAATCTAACAAAAGCATTAAAAGTAAACCTGCTTCTTGATCCTGAATTTGACAATGAGTTTAGATTAGCCCAATGGTGGTTAAGCTTTACAGCAAAGTTATAAGTTTCAGTTGTGTTACTAAATTAAAAAAATAGTAAAATGAAAAATTTAATAGTGTCTAATAGCTTTTTATTTCTTTTTTTGTTAATCGCTTATGGATGTTCGACAGAACCCGAAGAAAATATTACAGCAAAGCCTGTTGTCAAAAAAACATCTGTAAATTATAACCAAGAAACTTTCAGTACTTATTTTCCTGATACTATTTCACTTCAAAATATTAGTAGAGCTTATTCAAATAATTTTTCTGAGGAGTCGAGAAAAGCATTAATTGATTATATGAAAGGTGAGGTAATAAAGCTTGGAGAAGATGTAAATATTTTTGATAATATATTATCTCAAACTGGATGCAAGCTTAATGGTGAATATTTATTACCAACATATGCTGAGAAGGCAAAATTTGAAAATCAAGATGCCTGGATTTTTCAAGTAACTTACGGATTAGGTGGACCAAATTTCGAGCATTACAAATGTTTTGCTTTCAGTGTAGAAAATTTAGATACGTTGGCTTATAAAGGTTGTAAATAAAATAATTTTGAAATCGGAAGTAATAAAAAAAATCAAAATTATGAAACTGATAATATTGTTCTCTTTCACAATTATATTATTTGGTTGTCAATCAACAGATTTTTGGGATGATCCAAGACATTATATTGAACCTGGGAATTATTCTGGTATTTTCATTTTTACTGAAAATGGCAACATCAGCCAGGGGAATGTAAGATTCACATTTACTTGTAATTCATACACTTGTATCCCAGAAACACTATACTTACCGCCAACCGGTGGAGGTAGTTATAAAATAACAAATGAAAAAATTATTCTAAAAGATTTGGTTCCTCACACAGCAGAATTCGATCCGTCTTTAATTCTTAATGGAGAGTTTTTATTTATTAAAAACAATGAAACTATTATTTTAATGCAAGAAAATAAAGAAAGAAATCATTCGCGATACATAGAATTAATTATGCAAGCTGATAGCATTTTTTACGAAAAGAGCGAAAAATGATAAAGTTAATATTTTTATTATCGTTGAGTTTATTAATAATTAGATGTTCCGACTCATTAACAAATTACAACGAGGTTGTTCTCGATAAAACATTTAATATAAAAGCAGGTGATTCGGCAATTCTTTCCCAACAGGGAGTCATTATAAAATTCAAAACTGTCGAGGGTGATTCGAGATGTCCTACAGGTGCAGTATGTGTTTGGGAAGGAAATGCAACAGTTGTTTTAGGACTAAAAAATTCTAATGGAGATACACTGACTGCAAAACTGAATACTTCTCTTGAACCAAGAACCGTAGAATTCTCAAACTTTACCATTGAACTAAAAAATCTTAGTCCTTATCCCAAATTAGATGAAACAATAAAT
>Ga0209641_10000758_pt1 | contig 29781 bp, 21 predicted proteins | sample RifCSP16_1_FD_184022 | JGI IMG/M metagenome (GOLD analysis project Ga0209641, IMG submission 184022) | Soil microbial communities from Rifle, Colorado - Rifle CSP2_sed 16_1 (SPAdes) (version 2) | ecosystem: Environmental > Terrestrial > Deep subsurface > Rock core/Sediment | place: Rifle... | reverse complement strand
GACCTGCCCGACCTCGACGTGAAGGGGACGACGGTGTCCTTTGGGAAGCTCCCCGCCCGCCTTGTGGTCCGGCCGGAGCTCAGCAAGTCGAGGCGGGCCTTCTTCTCCTTCATCGGGCAGGAGACGGCGGACTACGTGAAGGGCTACCTCGAGGAGCGGCTGCGGGAGGGCGAGGCCCTGACGGGTGAAAGCGACGTTATCTCCCCGGCGTGGAGCCACAAGGCCTTCCTCACGTCGGTCAACATCGGCGACGCGGTCCGGAAGGCCATCCGGGCGGCCGGCTTCCCCTGGCGCCCGTACGTGCTCCGCGCCTACTTCGACACGCAGCTCCTCCTCGCGGAGAGCAAGGGGAAGATCACCCATTCCTACCGCCAGTTCTTCATGGGGCACGTCGGGGACATCGAGGCGCGCTACACGACCGGCAAGGCGCGTCTGCCCTCGGACCTCATCGAGGACATGCGGGACGCCTATCGCCGGAGCCTGTCCTTCCTCGAAACGGCGAAGGGACGCGGCGCGCAGGAGGCCGACCTCAAGGTGCTGTTCCGCAGGCAGGTGCTGCTCGTCGCCGGCTATGGAGAGTCGGAGATCGCCAAGCTGGACTTGGAGGCGATGAGCGACGCGGACCTGAACAAGGTCCTGCGGGATGCGCTGGTGGGGGCGAAGTCCTCATCGGCGGCGCCGGGCAGGAAGAACGGGGGGCGACAGAGGGTGATCGGCATGGCCGACGTGGAGAAGTTCGTCGTCAAGGGATGGGAGTGGGTGACAAGCCTACCCGATGGCCGGGCCGTCGTGAAGTTGCCCAGCGGAGAATAGTGGAACCGAAGCGACAAAGGGATTCTCCGTGGGCCCGGGAAGGGTCGGGGGACGGCAAGGTCGGTTCACCTGACCCTCGTCCCCCATCGGCGTTCGTGGCGTCTTCAGGCAAGAAAGTCGTACTCATCGTCCCCGGCATCTGCTTCCGACGGGGACTTTGGGGGCGCCACCCCTTCCGTGGGCCGCAGCCGGGCGAGGACGTCTGGCGTCAGCATCCGCGATCCCTCGCGCGTGCGGCCCGGCCACAGGCTCACAGCAAAGGTCGTGCACGTGAAGAACGGATCGCCGTTCTTGTCCGGCTTGATCCGATGCTTCGCGTCGCATCCATGGATCGGACAGGGGATGTCCATACCGAGGAGAATCTCTCGTCCCGTCGGGGACTTGATGATATCCTGAAGCTCCGTCTCCATGGTCACTCCTCCTTCCAGCTCAGCAGCACCGTCCATACCTCCGACTTCGCGAGGAATTCCTCAGGAGTCAGGGTGTCTCGCTCCCCGAGCAAGACCGCCCGGAGGGGACTCCGTTCGGGTAAGGTCAGTGCGAACTCCTTGAGCCCGGCGAGCGACAGCCGGGGGTGTGAGGACACGTTGTCCGGGGAATTCCCAGAGGCGGCGTCTCGCCTCGTCAGCTCTCCGCCCCCTTGTCCTCTCCGGGATCGTGTTCGTCTTTGACCCGTTCATCGGGTCCGGCAAGATCCTCTCGTGCCCAGCAGGGGGAGCCATGAAAGATGCACTCGGAAGAGTGGGCTCGGCCCTCGTCGGAATGGGGTGGCTGAGTGCCTTGCCGCCGGTAGATCCAGGCAGGTGCTCTCCAGGAGGGAAGCCCTCGCTTGACCATCTCGAGCCAATAGTACCTTAGGACGCTTGAGCGGCCTGCCCCGAGGAGTCGGGCGGTCTCAGACACACTCCTGCCTTCCACGATCTGATGGTGGTACACTTTCGGACCAGTATCCGGCGGGAGCGGAGGGCGGCCGCCCTTCCTCCGAGGCTTCTCGCTGGTCCTCAGACCCATCGCCTCATTCGGGTCATCGCTGGCGGCGGGCATCAAGAGACCACTCTTGTAGCCGAGGGCTTTTAATGCCCGGCGCGCTTTCAAGATCTGAAAATGGCGGTTCCAGATTCCGGCTCTTCGCCCTTGGAGCACCCCCTCGACCGGAAGTGGTCCGGTCGCCCCCTCGTGAAAGGTCAGGGGGCGTGGCGGCACCTGGAGGTCCTTGTGGATGTTCTTCGGACGTTTGGGATCACGACGGGGGACGCCGCCCAGCGGCAGCAGACGACGCACCAGGTCCTCGCAGCCCTCCTGGGCACGAGTGCACCCACCATTTCGCGGATCGTACAGGTCGGTCTCGCGCAGAGGGTCCTCGAAGAGGCGGGAGTTCCGGACAGGAAGGGTGGCGGCCTCTGCAAGGTGGTATGGCTCTCCCAGAACGGTGTACGCATCGCCCCGGCGGTCGTCGAAGGGAACATCTGGGACGCCGCGGTGAACTTCGCCTCGATCAGCGGATACGCGCACGTGACCATGAAGGCGTCCCCGGAGGGGTCGCTAACCATCGGACCTTGGTCTTCAGAGAAATGGCAGCCTGAGAAGAGAACGGCAGTCGCGACGTGCCCAGACTGCACACGAGAAGGCAAGAAGACGCCGGGGGCGTGCAAGAAGCACTGGTGGGCCAACAGCCTCCTTTGGGGATTTGACGCCAAGCCGGTAGGGCCGGTGAAGTAGCACTATGGTGATCGTGTTCCAAATGCCCTCACATCAACCGGAACCCGGGTGCCATCCCCTCCATTGCGGGGATAAGGACGACCCCAAACGCTAGCGAGTCACGATCATCCCGGTAGTCTTGAAACTAGTAGTTCTTGCCGTGGCGCTTACACCATTCCCGCCAAAGCCTCTCGAGCATCTCCGCTTCGCGCACCGTTCTGGTTTGAAATGCCATGAAGAACTTGGTTCGGTGATCATCGAAATCATCTTGCCACCTCTTGTGCCTCTTGAATCGATCGCGTAGGTTGGTCGCCTTTCCTACGTGGACAAACTCTCGACGCTCAACTGGCTTGCCAGCATCTTCGAAGAGGATATAGACGCCTGGTGTTTCAGGTGCCGCGAACCGACTCTTGTCTGTCCACGGCCTTGTGTTGTAGCGGTGGACGACGCATATGCCTCGGGGAATCGCGAAACGGGTCGTCTGATCACCTACCCGGCGTGCCATGCGGTCTTCTGGAAAGGGTCCCCCATCGCGTGCGTCGGTTGCTGGACTCGTGTGGTCCATGCTTCCCTTCCTCGGCACTTGCCCCTTTGAACCCGCCAACCACCTGTGTGGCACTCAAGTCATTTGTGGCGGGCGGGGGGCGTCCGCTCGATCGGCCCAGTCTCAGCGCATCTTTAGCCGCTCGTCGACCTCCTTTAGAAGGCGGTTCAGCTTATCGATGACCTCGGGCGATGGTGTGGCCGAACCCTCCGCGATGATGACTCGCAGGAGAAACCTCAGGTCGATGCCCGCCGCCGCCTTCCGGATCTCGGGAATCTGGTCGGCCAAGTCCTGAATCTGGTTGGGCTTGAGATCCGCTTCCGTCGATCGGCCCGGGGGTGGGGGTGGTGGCGGGGGCGGCGCTCCCTCAGGCACGCGAAGCCGGACCGCCTGGGCCCCAGCAAGCTCGCAGGGCCAGGGTCCAGAGTCGGCCGCCCGCTCGATGAAGCGGCCTCGAATCGCGCCGTCGACGGCGTCGCGGACGGTGACCCAAGGCAGGGGCTTTCCGGCTTTCCGTGACAACACGGCCGCTAGCCCGATGGCCGTCGTCATTCCATCGGACCACGCGTCCGGCACCGCGGCGGGCAAGACGTCGGTGGCCAGGATGGGGGGCGGTGGCGGGTGGAGATGCGCATCCCCGGTCAGGAGTCCAGCGGGGATCTCCTCGGCCAGGATGCTCGCGGGCCCTGAGCTGAGCCACAGGGAGCCTTCCCTCACGGCGGCGCGGATGGCCTCCTCCAGGACTTCCTTGGGTGCCTTGGGGATCGTGACCGGCTCCTGGTAGCCATTGCGTGGGACCTGAACCACTCTTCCCCCGCCAAAGTAGTCGAAGAGATCCTTGACCGTGACCTCGTCGCCGGTCCATAGCCCGGGGAGCTGGCCGGGCGTGAGGAGCCGCGGCGCGACGCGCGCCAGGGCGGCGGCTTCGGGCAGCACCACTTCGAGGCTCGGGTCCTTCAGGTCAGCTTCCTCGGGCGCTTCGCGCCACACGGTGCGCAGGCTTCGATCGGGCCGCGTGGCGCGGAGCACGAAGAAGCCCTCGTTGGCGCCGAGCACGAGCGTATCGAGGATCTCCTTGCGGCGCAGCATCTTGGGCAGGTGGGGGAACTGGGCGAAGGCCCCCACGAGGTCTTTCACGCGGCGCCCCGTGTCGCCTTCCTTCCACAGCTTGTCTGCGTAGGGGCCCCCCGGCAGGAGGGCATCGGCGCTCACCGCTGCGTCCTGGATGCGGGACCGCGCGTCGTTCTTGATGAGGGTGAACAGGGGCTCCGAGCCAACGGCGATGCGGAACGCGTGGACCTCGTTCTGCTCGTTGACGCCGACCACGATGCAGTAGGCCTGCTGGATGGCCTCGGGGACCCGCTTGCGGGCCTGGTCGATGTAGGCTCGCAGCGTTTCCGTTCGGATGGGGTCGATGTCCTGTTCCTTGAGCTGGTCTTGGACCTCCAGCCAGCCGAGCCAATCCCTCAGGCGTGTCCGTGCGACCTCGAGCCCGTCGCGCAAGGGCGCAGCGAGGACGACCGCGTTGCGGTACACACGCGGCCGGTCCGCCCCCGTCGTCTCGTCGAGGAATCGCCGGGCGTCAGGGCTCGGCTTGCCCGACTCGCTGGCGCACCTGGGGCCAAGGATGACGTAGTGGAACTCGCCGTCGTCCTCCACGTCCCGCGGTTTCTCCGGCAGCTTGTGGACGCGCGCCCCCGCAGCCTGGGCGCCTTCGGCGAGGCTCTTGAGCCTGCCTATCTCGTCGAGGAGCTTGGCCTCCACGAGGTCGGGACCGACGCGCGGGATGGCATCGTGGTGCATCTGGCGCAGGTTGGGCTTGGAGCCGAGGCGCCACGCCTTAGGGAGCTCCTTGACCCCCGCGGTCTGCGCCTCCGCGTCGCTGAGGAAGGCCTCGTCGAGGAACCACGACACCTCGGTCCAGCGGCGCAGGGCCTTCTCCAGCTCGATCTTGTCGGGCCGCGTGGGGCCCAGGAGGAGCAGGAGGTCGCGGGTGAGGGCCTTCTGCCCGGCGGGCTGCGAGTGGAGGAACGTGGCGAATACGGCTTGCTCCACCTCGCGGTGCTTGAGCGCTGGCGCCTCCTCCTGAACGGCCCTGGCCTTCGCGAGTTCCCCCTCAAGAATCCGGCTCCAGTCCTGCTGCTTTCCCTCGTACTCCTCGGCGTAGGCCACGCCGGTGAGCTCGCGCGCCGCCTCGCTGATGCCGTCCTTGTCGGGCGGAGTCAGGAACACGTTCGCGGCGATGAGGGGGCTCTGGTCCCACTTTTCCGCGTCGCGCAGGGCAAGCGCGAAGGTGCGCAGCACGCCGCGCGTGCGCTGGAAGCCCTCCAGGCTCGTCCACTTGCCGTAGAGCACCTCGGTGAGGTCAGGGTGGAACGGGTAGCTCTTGAGGAAGCGCTCCTCGGCGGCCTTGCCCTCCTTGCGGGTCTGGTCGTCCAGGTCCGCGACGCCCTTGAGGGCCGCGACGACGTGGGGCCGGAACGCTTCCCGGTCCTTGATGCTCTCGGGAGCGAAGAAGCGGCGGCGGAGGATCTCGGCCACGTCCTCCTTCACCACGGGCTGCACGCCCTCCTCGCGCTCGCGGCGGAAGATGGCGTACAGTTCCTGCGTGAGCTCCTTCCCAAGCTGGTCGCTCTTCCGGGGGTCCGTGGCGAGCAGCGACGCGACGACGGCGCACGTGCGCACCTTGGTCGCGGCTTGCGTGAGGTACTGGAAGAAGTTGACGAGCTTCGCGCGCCACGCGGGGTCGTGAGCGACCTTCCCGCGCGCGTACATGAGCACCTCGTCGATGAGGACGAGCGTCGCTAGGCCGTCGCGGGCGGGCCGCTCGAGCAGGTCCTTGAGGAGGTTCTCTGCGGGCGCGCTGTCGCGCTCGGCGTCCTTGTTCTCGGCGTGGAGCAGCTTCAGGCCCTCGCTGCCCGCAATCTGGAACGCGAGGACGCTCCACGGGTTCTTGAGCCAGCGCTTCTCGGCCTGGGGGCCGCGCACCTCCATGCCCTTCTCGACGTCGAGTTTGTCGAACGAAATGACCGCGACGCGGGCCTTGGGCGGCGCTTGCCCGACGTGCTGGATGAACTCTTGGACGGAGGGGATGTCGGGTAGCTTCTCGGGTTCGCGCGTGAGGTGATACAGGGTGATCAGCGTGTGCGTCTTGCCGCCGCCGTAGGTGAGCTCCAGTTGGCGGATCGCCCTGTCGTTCTTGCCCGCGAGGCGCAGGCACACGTCCTTGGCGAGCTCGCGCAGGTTGAACGTGGGGTACGTGAGGGCGAAGAACTCGCGCGGGTCCCGGTACACCTTGGGCGACCGGGGGTTGTCCATGGCGACCTCGTACAGGTCGGCGGCGAACATGGCGAGGCTGAGCTCGCCCGACTTGAGATCCTGGCGAAGGTGCACGACCTCGTGCCAGGGTTTCCACGGAAGCTTGCTTGTCATTTCTGACGCCCTCCGATAGAGCTCGCTGCAACCGTCCCAATGATTCGCGTCAACTCCTGCTCGAATTCATCGCTGATGTCGGGGGCGCCGCTCTTGGCGTGCCCAACTTCGTGAAGCATGGTCCCCGCGTAGGATTCCACGTTCTTGAGCACGGATCGCTTGATGATGATCCGCCCGGTCGTCGGCTCCCACAGTCCTTCCGCTTCCCGGAAGGACGTTGGGTCCATGCGCATCGTCTCGGAGATACGGATGTCCTTCACACGCTTGGGCCGGCCACCGGCCAAAGCAAGGACCGCGTCAGTTGCTCGGAGAACCTCCCGCTCCCTTGCGTTCAAGTCCTTCTCGGCGACGAAACGGAACTCAAAGCTTTCATTCCACTCGTGCTGGAACTGCCCAAGATCCCTGATGGGCTCTCCGGTGACGTCCACCATGCCGCGAATCTTGTCGCGGATCGTGTCTGGGACTGTCACGATCCGGTATCCATCCCCCCGCGCCTTGTCCACGACGCCGGCCGCGGTGGCAATCTCTGCCGGCGTGAAGAACACGACCTTCTCCGCGGAGTTCAAGATCTTGCAGGCGTGGACGCTGACGTCGGTCCACTTCAACTCATCATGGAGCGTGCCCGCTTCGAAGCCTTTCAAGTCGCTAACGAGCGCGTCGGCCACAGCTCGGCTCTGGGAGGCGAGTAGGATGGATTTCACGCGGTCCGTGTAGGCCGTTCGGCCCACGTTGGTCCGTTCGCGATTGAGGGCACGCTTGATGGCCTTGGTGATGGATGTGATGTTGTAGGAGAAGAGGAAGTTCTCCTCTTCGGCCACCTTGACACCGTTGACGTAGATTCTGGCCGCGGAATCGCGCTTGGCGAGGACTTGGCCGTCCTTGGTTGTCTCGACGACGTTCTCCCCAGAGAAGCGGAGGAAGAGGTCCTTGGCCTTCTCGATGTCCGTGTCCCAGCAACCGGTCAGAACGACATCGGTTCCCACGAGCTTGGGGTCGGAAGGCGGGTCTACGTATGCGTGCAGGGTGATGAGGTCCTTGAAGCCGTGCTTCTCGGACTTACCCATCGTAATGTCACCGTGTTTTGACCGGATGATGACCGTCACTTTTCGTCGGTCGAAAGTCGCTAGGGCGTCCTTCAGGCCGATGCCGAACTTGCCGATGACGCGTGGGTCTTTGAGCTTCTCGTCGTTCTCCTTCTGGGTGAGATGCTCGTATCGGAGGCCGCGTCCGAAGTCTCGGATGTGCCACGTGCTGTCCTCCGCGAAGATGCGGATTGGCTTTGTTCCAGATAGCACCTCCTCGTCTATGGCGTTGGCGATGACCTCACGGACCGCATGGTAGGTCTCCCAGTTCTCGAGGATCTTCTCGATGTTCAGGTCAAAGGCACGGCCTTGCAAGCCTTCGCTCCCGCGTTGGCGTGCCTTCATCCTGGCTTCCCTCCTGCCCCCGCTCCGGTGTTCGTACCGTACTCCTCCACGGCCTTCGGCCTCTTAACCGTGCCGCCTTTGGCGGCGACGTGATTGCTGAGATTTTCCAAGAGCCTGCGCTCCTCGCCACCCTCCTTCGCGAGCTCGATCAGGGCCTGGAGGACTTGGTGGAAGGTGGCGTTCCGGGTGAGGGCGTGGTCTTCGAGGTACTCGTCCACCTTGGCAACGTCTCCGGCTCGCCACAGGTGCATGAGCCGGTGGACGCGGTCGATGAGCGGCGCGGGCTTGCCGTTCGCGTCGTAGCCCATGGCCTTGCGCGTGCGCTGGCTCCACGCTTTGAGGCGGACCGTGCTGCCCGTGCCTTCCTCCACCTCGGCGTCGCCATCGTCGTCCCCCGGCGCTTCTTCGTCTTCCTCTTCGTCGCGCTCCGTGCCGCCCGTGCGCACCAGGAGGTCATGCTCGTCGGCAAGCGCCGAGTCGGAGAGGCCGCACGAGACCGCGTAAAGGATGCACGCTCCCGCCGGTGCGTCGTCGAAGCCGAAGTCGTGGCGATGGAGCAGGTAGTAGGTCGTGACCTCGTCCAGGCCGGCGGCGCTGGCGCCGTCGCCGTTGTGGGAGAGCACGCGGCCCACGACGAAGTTCACGACGATGCGGCGGACATGCGTGAGGAAGTCCGTCACCGTCATGATCTGCCCGGGCTCGTTCGCCTTCTTCACGATGGGGTGCTTGCTGTACGCTTCGAGCGCGGGTCCCGTCGCGGCCCACACGAAGTCGGGGCCCCGGATGCCCGCGTCCCAGAACTCGCGCAAGCGCTTGTCGATGTTCACGCGCATCTCCTCGAGGACCTGGTTGTCCCAGCCGGGGCGGGCGGAGTCGGGGCGCTTGCGGCAGACAAGCCAGACAGAGGAGGAGAGGGCGGCCGAAGAAAGCGCAACAATCCGGGCAGTTCGCTCAGTCTGAATGGGCCAGCTCGCGTCCACGGTGAATCCCGCAGCGATCATCGCAGCGGCAAGGGTTTCCCATGCCCGCGGGTCTTTGTGAGCGAAGACGACCACGAGGCGTCCATCGGGCCGCAACCCGTGGTGAATTCGCCTGAAAGAGGCTGCCATGTTTTCTTGATAAACGACCTTGGCCCTGTTGTTGTCCCCTCCGAGCCGACCAGCATGTTGGATGAACTCTTTTTCGCGAGGCGCCAGCAGGGTGGCGAAAGAGGTCGGAAACAGATCTCCAACTGTACGTCTGGCCCAGACGTAAAAGAAATCCATGACGTCCGCGTAGGGGACGGAATCGTAGTAGGGTGGGTCCGTAATGACAATGTCCCACGGACCGACAAGGTCGCCGTCCGCTGAACCATGAACCGCCGTGGGAGGTGGCGAATCCGCGCCTCCAGAACACAGATGGTCGACGACTCGCGCCACCCATTCAACCGCTTGCCCATAGGAGCCGCTACTGTCCGCGAACGGCGAAGATTCAACGAAGTCAGTCGTCATCGTTAGGGCATAGCGCGAGAAGGTATGCCCGATCTTCTCAGCATTGGTCTGCCACGTGCACAAGCTGGAATTGCGGTCGGCGAGCCGCGAGATGACGCAGTACAGATAGCCAAGGATAGCCTCCGTCTCTTCCCTAGGGTACGTGGACGTATTCGTCTCACGGAGAACGGCCCGCGTTGCGACCGTGAAGGACGCAAGCGCGAGGAGCTGGCGCTCACCGTATATCTTCGAGTGGTTGTCGATGCCAAACCGAGTCAAACCGGACATCCCTCTAGCGTTGGGTGATGGCCGGTCCCCAGAGATGGGCTCCTGCAAGAGCCCGTGGGGCAGGACCTGCGCTATTTCCTGTAGAGCTTTAGGTACCTCAGCGACGGCTTGTAGGTCGGCTTTGTTAGGAAGGCGATATCCCTTGCGCTCTTCTCCCTCAAACACTACTGCAACAAGTTCTTGCCCAAGAGCTCCGGCGCGCCCTTGGTACTGGTAGTCCTCAAGTGGAGTAATCATGAAGCAACAGGGGCATACGGCGCCACTCCGCGAAACCGTCCCCTTACCGATGCTCTTATCGTGCTCCCTCCGCTGGGCTGCGTTGCCGCCTCCGACGGGCGCGTCGTTCTCGATGCTGAAGATAACGCCAGTTCGTTCCTTATTGGGCTCAATCGTGAGGAGGACTCTCTTCTTGTCCTTCTTACACAGCCACCGCGTCCTAAGGAGGGGCATTGTGGCACGACAATTCTTACAAGTGAGTGTGCGCGCCCACAGGTACGCGACGGTCGGCTTGTCGTCCACGGTTGGATAGTACTTCTCGAGGTTCTTGCGTGCGCGCTCCAGGACCCAGTGGCCCCATGCGCGCACATGCCACGCAAGGTCCGCTTCGGGAGTCTTTATCTTTGTGTGGTCGTCGATTCCGGTCTGCTTCGCCTTTCCGCGATCCAACGCCAACGTCTTGAGCTTGGCCTGTAACTCCTTCCTGGAGAGCTTGGCGCCCTTCTTCCAATACTCCTCCATAAAATCAGGTGAATCCAGAACAAAATCAGGCAGCGGCCGCTTCTGACCTGCTAGCTTCTGCGGGTACTCCAGCGTGCACTTGAGGATGAACCACGCCACAGGGTTGATGTCGATGGCTGTGACCTCGCAGCCGAGCCGCATCGCTTCTAGCGGGATGGCGCCGCCGCCCGCGAACGGGTCCAGCACGCGCGGCGCGCGGCCGCCGTACGCCTTGCGGATCTCCGCGCGGAACCAGTCCATGTCGAGACTGGTTTCCTGGCCCCAGTGCAAGACGCCGCCGGCCGTCTGGTCCTTGTACTCGACCTTCACCTTGCCGCTGGGGAGTTTCTTCTTGATCTCCTTGGTCACGATCTTGCCGCCGATGCGCTCCACGAGCGCCCTGCGCGCTTCGGGCGTTCCCGGGTCCGGCAGCAGCGTGGCGATGAGGGCCGCGCGGCACGCCGCGAGGGGACGGCGTGCGGGCCAGATGTGAAGCGTCGAGATGTGGCCGTGGCGGACGTTCTTCTCGTGGAGAGAGTCAAGCGATGCCTGCTTGAGAGGGAAGGCGCGCTCGATCAGGCGGGTAGGGTCGGGGCTCGTCATAGCAACACCTGCTTGATCTCCGTTTCCATCCACGCTACGAAGCGGTTCGTTTCCGCTGGGCTGGTCGGTGCAATCCGAAAATTCGCCGTACCTTGGTGCCTGGAGACCAAGCGATGGACGTCATCACTTTCGGCATTCGATACCAGCGTCTTGATCCGCATGTTGAACTCCTTGCCGAGGCCGAGGAACTCGCGGCCCAACTCAAGCGGCAGGGTTGCACCGTAGAACTTGCACTCTATGAGAAGGCGCGTTCTCGCCTGCCGGGGGTTGATGGAATTCTTGCGACACCTGTTCGCCTCGTCACGGTCGATGATGCAGATGTCCAACTCGTGGAGCACCGAGGATCTGCCTTGAACCCTGACGCCGTGATGGATTTCGTATGCGCGCCCGTTGTACGTAAGGAACACGAAACTCGATGCCGTCGTCGGGCTGTAGATGAGGCCAGGTGCAAGCCTGAAGAGGAGATTCGGCGCCGCGTTGTCCCCGCTGTCCCGGACTTGCATTGTGGCGCCCAAACGGCCCAATGCCCGAACCACGCATGTGAAGACCCATGCCTCGTAGAGTTTCTCTGGTCGGGTGGGTTGGGTCAGAACGGGTGAGCTCGCGGCCAATCTCACCAGCGTCTGTTGGATAGCCGCGCGCAGCTGCGCCTCCACTAGGCACTCCCCCCAGGTTGGGTGGTGCGCACCCTGCGAAGCAGCAAGGAAAGTTCATCGATGGCTTGTTCGGATCCAGGGCCGTAGAACTGGACCGGTTGGGTCTCCCCCGGCGCTACGAAGTCAATCCCCGACCAAGGCCGTGAGTGCGAATCTCCTGCGTCGTGTTCTTGAAGGAGTTGTACGCTCTTCCAAGTCTTGTGAAGGCCCTCAGTATATGTCTGAATCGTGCCAAGCGCGATGTCGAGCTGCTCCTCGGGACCGAATGGTACCGTCGCTAGACCCACTATCCGCTTTCGGGATCGTTCACCTTCGACAAACTCCCGGTCGATGCTCTTGCCTTGCCCAATGACCGCCTCGACCTGGTCCGCAATCCAGCCAAGTCCCGCTTCGCGAAGGGCGACAAGCAGTTCCTTGGCGTCGCCGACGGTTTCGAACGCCATGGCCTACGAACCTCCCCTTGGACACGAGCTATCGCCGTGTCCATTTCTCACATGCTTCTGGACACGTTCTCGGGACATGGGTACGGCATGGACACGTCGCGCCCTTCCGGGTTGGAGGCCAACGATCACTTGGACAGCACCTCCAGCAGCCGGGGGAGCTTGTAGATGGTCTCACGCCCCCGCATCTCGCCAACCGGAATGCTCACTCGCAGCTCGGTCGGCGTCAGTTCGGTGCTCACCTTTCCACCTCCGCCGCCCCGAAGATCGCCTTCTCGTCGATGATGACTCCACCGCGCGGAGTCGCGAGGAGCCTGCCGAAGGGGTCCGGGACGCGCAAGAGCCTGGGATGCGCACTCCCGCACTCATACACGACGTAGAGCCAGTACCGGTTGCGGTGGTTGCACGCCTTGGCCCACTCGTTCTCGCTGAGCTCGACGTCCCCCATCGTGGCGCGTCCCTTGACCTCGATAGCTCGCTCCTCGTCTTTCCGCTTGGACAAGAGGTCGAAGCCGGGGTACTCGGGGAGCCCTGCGTTCCGGGCGAGACTCGGTGTGTGCACGTCCCGGACGGTTGCCCCACGGGCCTCCTCGTGGCTCCACGAGACTCGCATGGCAATCTCCTCCACTTCCTTGTCGTGGCGCTTGCGGTCCTCGGGGTCTGTCGTGGGGACCACCAAGGCGTGCGCGAGGAAGGTTACCTCGCCGGGCGCGATGAGGTCGGGCTCGCCGCGCAGGACCGCGAGGGCCTCCCGGCGGCGTCCGTCCAGCCCCCGCTGCCGGTCCTTGATCTTGGTCAGGTCGCCCCTGGCCTTGGGGTCGCCGGCGGCCGCCTTGTCCGTGAGGCGGGCGCGCGCCGCGGCCAGCTCCGCCTCCAGGAAGTCGTACCCGCGCTGGAGGAAGTCGAGACGTTCCTCGAGGTCGGCGCGGAGGCTGCCCCCGACCGCCCCCGCCATCGAGGCCGCCACCGTCTCCATGGCGTACGAGCGGGCTGCTTCGCGTGACGCCTGGGCGGCAGAGGCTAGTGGGAGGGCCATGGCGGGAATCCCGTCGCCTGGGTTGAGGAGAAGGAGGTGCTCCACGGGACACTCCTGGACGGCTCCACCCTCCTCCTGGCGCAGGCCCACGAGACGCTGCTCGAGGATCTCCTCCTCGGCGAGCGGCCGCAGGTCTGGGTCGGCGCGGCGCACGGTGGTGGCGAGCGCCATGTGGAAGAGATAGGGCCGCACGGCGTCCGGGTCCACGAAGACGCCGCCGCGCAGCGCCTGGTCGCCGAACCGCACCATGACGAGGCCACGGATCGTGTCGAACACCGGATCCCCGGGCCGCAGGAAGACGGCGTCTTCGGCGTCCCTGGGCCGGTGGACCGTGAACCGCCCGCGCGCCTGCGCCGGGTACGCCTCGAGGACGGGCCAAAGCGCGTCGAGGGCGCGCGGCATGCGGGGCTTGAGCGTGAAGATGCCATCGAGGTCTCCCTCCAGGCCGATGTCGAGGAGCGGGCACGCCGCCTCCAGGAACCGCCGCACGTAGCCGGGGAGGAGCCGCCGGTACGCCTCGTGCTCCAGGCGCTGGCGCTCCATCGGGAGGCGCGACGCGACGTCGCCCCCGTCGCCGTAGAGGCGGCGCTCGCGCTCCTGGATCGCCTCGATCTGCTCCTTCGTCAGCCGGCCCTCGACGCGCCGCGCGGCCTCGGCGGCCCCCTCCTCGGTGAGGGCCTGCTCCATGTACTCCCGCAGGCTCACGCCCTCGAAGAGGCGGCCCACCACGTCAAACACCTTGTCCGTGCCGAGCTCCCTGCGCATCGCCTCCATCTTCGTTAGCAGCACTTCGAGCACGCGCCCCTCCCGCGTCTTGCCCGCGACGATGTTCGCGATGACGACGGGGTCGTGCGTCTGCTTGTAGCGGTGGATGCGGCCCATGCGCTGTTCGAGCCGAGCGGGGTTCCACGGGACGTCGTAGTTGACCATGAGCCAGCAGAACTGGAGGTTGATCCCCTCGCCGGCGGCGTCTGTGGCCACGAGGTAGCGGGCACCGGCCTGGTCGGCGGGCCGGCGGAAAAACTCGACCTGCTCCTCGCGTTCCCGCCAATCCATGCCGCCGTGGACCTGGGCGACCTGGTCGGTGAACCCTATTCCCTCGAGCTTGCGCGCGAGGAAGACGAGCGTGTCGCGGTGCTCGGTGAAGATGATGACCTTCTCGTCCCGGTACCGGGGGTCCTGGAGGAACTCGCCTAGCTTCTCGAACTTGGACTCCTCGCCGAGCGCGTACACGCGCCGCGCGAGGTCGAGAAGCCCATCGACCCGGTCGCGCTCGACTTGGAGCTCGGCCAGGTTGAGGGCCACCGTTCCGCCCAGCAACTTCTCCTCGGCCTCCTCGCTCTCTTCTCGTCCCTCGGCGCCCTCCTCCTCGTCGCCCGTCTTCTCCTCGAACACGTCCCGCGCTGTGTCGAGGCGCCGCTGCGCCGCGAGGAGCTGGTCCTCCGTCATGCGGCCGGACGAGATCGCGTCGATCAGGTCCCCGAGCTTGGCAAGGCGCCTCTCGAAGGACCGGAGCAAGGCGTAGGTCGAGCTAGCCAGCCGGCGCTGGAACACGCTCATGGCGAGGCGGGCGGCTGACCGGTTCAGGAGCTGCGCCCGGTTGTAGAACGTCTGGATGTACTCGGTGGTGGCGTCATAGAGGGCCTGCTCGCTGGTCGCGCCTTGGGTGAGGTCGTAGCTGAGTGTGTCCGAGACCCGGGTGGGGTAGATGCGCGAGCCGTCGTACCGCACCATCTCCTCCTTGGTCCGTCGCAGGAAGTGGCGGCGGCGGGCCTCGGGAGGGTAGGCGTGGAACGCGTCGACGGTAGCGAGCGTCTCGGGTTCGAGGAGGCGCCACAGGGCGTAGTAGGGGAAATCCTTCCCCATGTGCGGGGTCGCCGTGAGGAAGAGGAGGTGGTTCGGGTGCCAGGGCAGAGACCACATGTCGTCGTCAGAGGGGACCCCGGCGAGGGCCTCGGCCACGCGGTATCGCTCGGTGCGGCGGATCCGGAAGTCCGCTTCGCGGTCGGCGGAGAGCTTGTGCGCCTCGTCGAAGATGACGAGGTCGTACGGTTCCGTCGTCGCCTCCTGGAGTCTGCGGAACATGCGTTCGCCCGCTAGCGTGTCCACGCTCACGATGACGAGGTTCCCACCGGGGCCGGCGAAGGGGTTGCCCGCGCGGGCGTCCGCGCCGTCGACGATGCCGAAGCGGAGGTTGAACAGCGTGCGCAACTCCTTCTCCCAGTTCCCCACGAGGCCCGCGGGCGGGACGATGAGGACGCGGCGGATCAGGCGGCGGGCGAGCATCTCGCGTACGTAAAGCCCGGCCATGATTGTCTTGCCAGCGCCGGCGTCGTCGGCCAGCAGGAAGCGGAGTCGGGGTTGTGGAAGGAGGTGGTCGTAGACGGCGATGCGCTGGTGGGGCAGCGGGTCGATGAGCGCAATCTCGGTGGCGAACGCCGGGTTGAACAGGTGCCCGTAGGTGAGCCGCTCCCCTTCCGCCACGACGCGTACGGCGACGCCGCGAGCCGTGAAGTCCAGGGGGGGCACCTGGCGGATCTCCGCTGCGCCTGCCCTCGCCGGCACGAGACCCTGCGGTCCGTCATCACTAGGGGGCGCCCCGAGATGCTCGGTGACCAGAATCTGCTGCCAGGCCAAAGCGGAGGGGCGGGTTGTCCCGTTCTCCCAGCGGTTTACTGAGGCAAAGGAGACGCCCATGCGCGAGGCGAAGCCCTCCTGCGTCAAACCCAATCTGCCGCGCAGCCGCTTGATGCGCTCAGCGTAGTCCTCAGGCGGTTCTGGTGCTGGAGACTTCACGGCACCACCCCTGGATTGTCCCTAGCCCAAACCCTCGGCAGCCCCCTTGGCAGCCAGTCGGGTTGTGGTACGCGTGGTCCTTGGTACACGATATCGCAGATGCGATAATCCAAGGTCTGTATAAGTAGATACCGCCCCCCCCCGTGGAGCACGGTGCTGACCTCCTCCAATTCCACTCCGCGGGAGGGCGGCCCGCCCAACGTCGCCTGAGTCTTTGCAAGAAGCCCGGTCGGGATTCGGGTGGCGGGGGCGTTCGAGGGCCATTCAGCGGCGTGGGCGCAGGTCGTCCCAGCCAGGAGAAGAACTCGGCCGCGGAGTAGATCAGGATGGTGCTCCCCTTTCGTTCTCGATTGACCTCCAGGGGGAGGAGGCTGTCGTAGTAGGCGACCTCGTCCTTCTGCATGTCGGCGGTGAAGTCCACTCGCGTGCGCGCCCCCTCCGGTGTCAAAGCGGCTTTCTTGATGCCTTCCACGAGGTCCTGCCACTCCAGGCGCCCCGTGTCGAAGACCTTCTCGACGGGCTGCTCGGGGAAGCTGGCCGGGAGGGCGCGACCGGCGTAGGCGTAGAGCTCCCTCATCACCTGGCGGGCCAGCGCCAGGTCGTCCGCGAACGCCTCGGGTCGCTCCCGCAGCTTCTGCAGGTAGAGGAACGCGAACCACTCGAAGAGCCGGTTCTCCTCGAGGAGAAGTCGGTGGAGCTCCTCCTTCTTCTCCGGGGTGGGCTTGAAGTAGACGGGGAAGACGACCTTCTTCACCCGCGTCCGCGCCCAGTCGCGCAACGTGGGGGTGTTCGAGGAGAAGACGAGCTGGGGCATGGGGTTGCCTTCCGCCCACAGCTTCTCCCAATAGGTCTTCAGGATGGTCTCGAAGGTCTTGTCCGTGACCGAACGGATATCGTCGAAGACGAGGGGGAAGACGGTCCCCAGGTTCCGAGCCCGCCCCAGGGTCGTCTCCTTGAAGTCCTTCCCGGGCAGCGGGGATACCGGATCCCCCGCGAGCAGCTTCAGGGCGAACTGGAGGAACGTGGTCTTCCCATTGGAGGAGCGACCGTACAGCATGAGGAAGAGGGGGCCGCGGCGGTCGACCATGCCGAACCGTGCCCGCCGGATCTTCATCATCTCGTGGTAGAAGGGGGCGGCGAGCAGGTACAGGATGCCCTCGAACATCCCCGCCTTCTGGGCCTCCAACTCCCGGGGAGAGGAGGCCTCCGTGTCCGCGGTCGCCAGGTACCGTTCGATATGGTCGAGGGCCTGGTCCACCTCCCCGCGGTCCTCGGGCAGGGGACCCGACCGCTCGCGCACCTCGCCCTCCAGGATGAGTCGGACCTGGGAGCGCTCCATGTCCACGAGCAGCACGGGCATCCCGATGGTCCTCTCCACGAAGCCGAGGAGGTCCCGCGTCTTGACGATAAGCTGGTCCGCCGTCCGCGAGGGCTGGAGTGACGCGAGGATCCGTTCCACCTCCTTCTTCGTCGGCGCGTCCGCCGGCAGCTCGATGTTCAGGAGCTCGGCGGTGGGGTTCTGAATAGCCTGGAGGGTGGCCTCACGGAGGACGATCTGCGCCCCGCCGGTCCCCTGGGTCGGTCCCTGCTGGAGCCACGCCTCGATGATCTCCCGCCTCCGCTCCGGCTCGCGGCGGAGCTGCTCGACCAGGTCGCCCAGGAACAGGGAGCAGCCTTCCACGTGCTCCTGATAGTGCCGGACGAACTCCTTCACCGCCGGGTGGTCGGGAGTGAGGTCGTAGACCGCCACGGAGTCCCAGGAGCCCGTCGGGTACAGGTTCCGGCTGCCGTGGAGGACGCGCACCGCGCCCGCCTTCTCCAAGATGTAGAGCTTGCTGTGGATCGTCTTCCGGGGAGCGTACAGCCGGAGGCTGCCCTCTTCCAGGTACTCCGCGAGTCTCGCCAGGACTGAGGCGTCCAGGCTCCCCCGGACATCCGTGAAGCTCTCCCCGAGGACGAGCTCCACCGCCGAGTACCCGTGCTTCTCGAAGAAGTCGAGGACGTTCTGGGCCCGCGCGACGTAGGTGATCGCCCTGACCCGGTCGAACCCCTCCAAGAGCTGCTCGAAGCCACGCGTACTCCGAATGAGTTCCAGCCGGAAGGCCGTTCCTACATCCACCAGAATCCCGTCGAGCGTTGTCGTCGCCATGGTCATCGTTCCACCTCGGGTGGTCGGGCCGCAGGCGAGGGGCCCGGAGGGAGAGCGGACGCCGACCTATAAGAGGGGGAAGGGGAGGTCTGTGAAAGTGCCTCCTGCCCTTCGCTAACACGAGGCCCGCCGTCAAGTGCCACGGTCAGGGTCGCCTGATTGGTCTCGCGATACCGCCACCGGCACGCATGGGAGAAGGCGCAGGGAGGGCACTTCCGTTCCGAAGGTCCCTGGAGGCCCATCTCGGGTTCTCGGGAACCCGACCTGCCCATCAGGTACACCTGTTCGTGAAAGCTCATGGCTCTCCGAAGGAGGTGGAGCTGCTTCTTCGTGAACGGATACGGCCCATACGTGTTCCCTCGGGTGGGGTACTCCAGGGCCCACAGCACAGAGCGAGCCGTGAAGGCTCGGCGGGTCCAGTGGAGGAGAGATCCGGGGGCACTGGCCGCATAGCCCCACACCTGCAGGAAGTGGTTGGGGGCGAAGACATAGTTGCCCGTCTTGATCTCCGTGATGACGAGGTCGCCGCTCTGGCGTCCCGCCCGCTCGATCCTCGAAGCGTACGTCAGCCTTCCCACGCGGATCCGCGCGGGGAGCTCTGGCAGGCGATAGATGTCGATGCGGAGATCCCGGAGGTGCCTGGCCGTTGCGCGGGGGAGCTTGGCAGCTTCCTTCAACTCGACCGTAACCTTCCGTTCGTGGACCCGCGTTCCTCGGTCGAGGGCGCGCTGCACGGCGGCGATTCGCACCTCCTCCGTCCCTACGGCATGATGCCATGGCTTGTAGCCGCAGTAGGCCATCTCGGAGAAGTTGGCCATCCCGACGACGGGGACGGAGGGAGTCTTGCGGTTGAGCCGGCTCGGAAACTCATCGACGAGGCGGGAGAAGCGGACGGGTTCTCCCTGTGATGCCTGTGGGTCGAAACTCCGGAGCTCATCGACAACCGCCTTCAGCTGACCAAGGTTGACGTTCATCGGGCTCACAGATCCCCCTCGGCGTCTAGGCCGGCGTAGTAGGCTCGGACAAACTCGACCGCCCTCCCAGTGCGTCCGATCCCATGGCGGCAGTGGATGAGGACGGGCTTCGGGAGGGCCTGGAACGCGGCGAGGATGGCCCCCCGCGCGCCGCTTACCTGCCTCCAGTCCCCGTCGACGGGGTCGCGCAAGGGGACGTGCCCCACGGTCAGCCCCGCCCTCCGGTACGCCGCCAGGAGCCCGCCCGGGACAAGGGAGTAGAGATTCCTGAGTTCCTTCCGGCTGAGCAAGCAGAGCACGGAGGCGACCCCCAGCCCCTGGACGGTGCCGACCCACGCTTCCACTGCTTCCGGTGGGGTTGGGAAGTCCCCGTACCCTGGCCGCGCCGATCGAGCGAGAACGTGGGGGTTCACCCAACGGGGGATCGGGCTGCCATCCCGCTCTGAGGAGGCGTGAACCTCTGCCGGAGGGCCCTCCTCGCACGGTCCTTCCAAGTCGTCGCAGGCGGCCGTCGCCGCAAAGGGACGCTGCGCGTGAACGCTCAGGGGGCGTTGGAAGATTTCTGCCAAGGTCCGGTCGTCCATCTCCGCGACTCCTTTCCCATCGGCGTAGGCATTTGGAGGACTTAGAGCTGCCACCGAAGACTTCGGTTTCGTCCCCGAAGACCGCCAACGCCCTGCAGGGCAGAAGTGCGAGGCGAACCACGAGTGGGAAACTACATGCGGGAAGGCGCTTTTCGCCTCCCGATGGCCCCTCAGAGCGGCTTCCGGATCAACCCCCGGGTGCTCGTGTGGGCGCGTTCCAGCGCCGGCATGACCCTCGAGACCGCGGCGTCCCGGGCACGGTTGCGACCGGAGGAACTGGCTTCCTGGGAGGCGGGCGAGGGGATCCCGGCCATCGCACCGCTTCAGGGTCTGGCCACCATCTACAGGCGGCCCTTGGCGGCGCTTCTCCTCTCGCGAGTACCAGAAACGACTCCCCTGCCCACGGATTTTCGTCTGCTGCCCCTCGAAGAACGAGAGCCGTTCTCAGAGGCCATCCACTTCGCCGTCCGAGAAGCTCGCCGTCTCGCGAGGTCATGGAAGGAGCTCCCGGCGGAGTCGCGGGGCGAGGGCCGCCCGTCCCTGGGGGGCGCCACCCTCTCCCAGGACCCCGAGGTCGTCGCGGAGCGGACGAGGCGTGCCCTGGGCATCCGCCTCGAGGACCAGCGGGGTTGGAAGGACGAGCGCACTGCCCTGCGCCAGTGGAGGAACGCGGTGGAGAGGACCGGCATCCTCGTGTTCCAGTTCCCGCTCCCGGTCGGCCAGGCGCGCGGGTTCTCGGTCCGCGAGGGCGCGGCTCGCGCCATTGTGATGAACTCGCACGACGCCGTGTCGGCCAGGATCTTCACCATCTTCCACGAACTCGGCCACCTGATGCTCGGCGAGGACGGCATCTGCCTGCTGGAGGAGCCGACGACACGTTCGCAGGCGGCCGCGGTGGAATCCTACTGCAACCGTTTCGCGGCCGAGCTCCTCGTGCCCCGGGCCTCCCTCACCGGCCACCCCGTCATCGCGAAGGGGAGAACCTCGGGCACCTACGCCGACAGCGACCTGGCTACCATCGCTCGCGACTTCAAGGTCAGCCGGGAGGTGATCCTGGGACGCCTCCTCAACTTCCGGATGATTGACCGGAGGACCTACGAGGATCGACGGTCCGACTGGAAACGCCGCGGAAAGCCGCGGAAAGCCGGCGGCAAGCGCGATCCGCCGAGGGACTGCTACCGCCGACTGGGACCCCGTTTCGTCGGGACCGTCCTGAACGCGCACCACCGCGGCATCCTGACGCAGAGCGACGTCGCCGACTACCTTGGCTTGAGGCTCAAGCATCTGGCGACGCTGGAACGGATCGCCGCGGTGGAGGTCCCGTGACCCAGAAGATCCTTCCTGCGAACGCCTACGTGATCGATACGTCGGCCCTGATTGACTTGTTCAGGGGCTACCCCCCGGATGTCTTCGGCGGGCTGTGGAAGCTCGTGGAGGCAGCCGTCGCGAAAGGCGACCTCGTCGCGCCCGAGGAAGTCTTGGACGAGCTGGCGCAGAAAGACGACGAACTGTTGCGGTGGGCGAAGCGTCATCGACGGATGTTCCGGCGGCTCGATGCGGGCCAGGTTGCGGAGGCGCAGAGGGTGCTGGCGGATTTTCCTGGGTTGGTGGACATCGACAAGACCATCCCGGACGCGGATCCCTTCGTCGTGGCCCTCGGGAAGATGGGATACATCGTCGTGACGAGCGAGAAGCCAAAGGGGCCCGGCGGCAGACCAACCATCCCAAGCGTCTGCGCCGGCTACAAGATACGGTGCATTGACCTGCTGCAGCTGTTCAGAGACCGCGGGTGGAAGTGGACACCGTGACTGCGAAACACCCCTCTCCCCCTCCCGCGAGCGCAGACCCCTCGTCATCCGCAAGGGGGCAGCGGACATGACCGTCCTCCTCGGCACCCTGGGCTTCACTCCGTCGAAGTTCCTCGGCGTCCTGAAGTCCGGACTTGACATCGAGCGCGCCGTCGTCTACACCGCCGCAACGGACCGGCCGAAGGACCGGGAGCGCGTAGAGAGGGCGTGGCGGGAGGTGGAGAGGACCCTGAAGAGCCTGGAAATCCCCGCCGAGCGCGTCGTCCTCAAGGATCCCTTCAATTTCGCCGCCATCCTGGAACGCCTCCTCCAGGACGTGAAGGCCGTCGGCCCGCCGAACGCGGTCCTGAACCTCACGGGCGGCACGAAGCCCATGGCGGTGGCCGCCACTGTGGCATCCCTCGTGCTCGGTGTCCGGGCGGTGTACGTGCCGGAGGAGCAGGAGGGGGCGAAGGCCATCGACCTCCCGATCTTCCGCATCCGGTACTCCAGTGTGCTCACGCCGAAAGAACACCGGGTCCTGACGACGATCCGGGACGAGGAGCCCCCTACCCTGACTGCGCTTGCCAGGGAACTCAAGATCCTGCCCTCGACGCTCTCCGGCCACCTGCGCAAACTGGAGGCTCTCGGAGGGGTACAACTCCTCGCTCGCCCTATGCAAGGTCAGTCACGACGACCCGAGCTGACGGCTGCGGGAAGTCTCCTACTAACCGTGGAGGTTCTGGCGGGGCTGCGCAGGTAGCGAAGGGGCACACCGCGATACTCAGTTCACGGGGCCGTGCAAGGTCGACTGTTCGTGTTCGGTCCTCAGGGTCTCCACAATGCACCCAAGGACGCCTGATGCTGCTGACCCTGCGTCATCCGGGAGGGACAGGGGTAGAACTCGATAGTTGAGGACGAGTTCATGCCATGTCCTTTCCGTGATTGTTTGCGCGAGGGCAACGATGAGCTTTCGCACGTAGTCGCCAGACCCTCTATCAGCACGAGTTCGCGGGGCGTTAAGCACATGAAGAATCAGGACTGACTTGGGCGGCTCAGCGAACACTTCTCGCCTTTCCAGGAACCGACCGCCATTCCTGACGTAGCACAGCAACTTCGCGGCGTTCGTCACGCCTTCTGCGGTTTTGGCCTCAATCTCCACGAGCGCGAGCCGGGATCGACCCTTGTCAAACAGCCATGCGTCACAGCGGGGTGGGTTCCTGCCATGCCCGAAAAGAGACCGGTCAAGGGGGTATTCGTCGCCACCAAGACGCGAGGGCGGCGCTGACCAGTCACGGATCCCCCCTCGCGCCAAGGCGTCCGCAAGTCCCTCCCTGACAAGCTCGTTTATCCGATCGCCCAGACGTGCGCCCATGTCCACCCGCCGGCCGGACAATCACTCCGAAGTGTCCGAGACTATGTGGAGGACATTACCGTCGAAAGCCGCGCCATACCAGCCCACTCGAGCGCTCGCCGCGGCCATCTTGAGGCGTGCGAGCTCCGGACCACTGAGCCCGGCCGCACCCCCTTTGAGTTGGACGAGTCTGACTTCGAGGATGTCGGCATCGTCCGTAGCGATTCGGGACATGATTGCGTCGACGATGCCCGTCCGGGGTGCCCCTGTGGGACCCTCGAAAAAGGCGATCTTCCACCCATGCTCTTCACAGTGTTTGCGAAGCGCGGCCTTGCTGCTGTTCTCTGACTTCCGGGCCTTTGCGAATGAGCGTTTGCTCCTTCGTGTGCGCCATGCCTTTCGAGCGCCTTCACTCCGTGTCGCCATCGTAGTCCCTGGGAGGATGGGAAACTAATCGAGAAGATGAAGGTGTGCCCCATTGGTGGATGCCACTGCACTTCCTTTCGGCCCGTTCCCGAAGACTTCGGGCCGGGGTTTAGATACTCTCGCGGTGATGACTTCCCTCCCTACAGAGGCAAGCCGAATGTCGACAACCCAAGCTGAGGAGATGCCTGAGAAGACCGCCCCCGTCGAGCTCACGAGCGCGACGTTCGACGACTTCGTCAACGATCACCCCGTGGTCCTGGTGGACTTCTGGGCCGCGTGGTGCCCCCCGTGCCGCCGCATGGCACCGATCTTCGAGGCGCTCGCGGCGGACCTCGCCGGAAGGGTGGTGGTGGCGAAGTTGGACACGGAGCACAACCGCGAGACTGCCCGGAGGTTCGGGATCCGCGCCATCCCGACCTTCGTCGTCTTCCGCGACGGGAAGGTCGTCGCCTTCTCCGCCGGGGGACGCCCGAAGGCGGCCCTGCTCGCTCTCGTCGAGCCCCATCTCGGGCCACGGGAAGGTTCAGAAGGCCTGGGGCCTTCCCCGGCGGCTGTGGAAGCGGACCGGGAGCGTTAAGCGCATGGCCGCCAAGAAGGATCTCCGGCTCCTGGCCCTGGACGGCAACGACACCGTCGGCGGGACGAAGTACCTCGTCCAGGCGGACGGCCTGAGTTGGATGCTGGACTTCGGGACGAACTACCACAAGCTGTCGCGGTACTACCAGGAGTTCCTCGTCCCGAGGGCGAACCAGGGGATCCTGGACCTCGTCGTCATGGGTATCCTCCCCGACGCCCGGGGACTCTACCGCGATGATGTCATGGTCCCCGACCTCAAGCTTCAGGGACCGGAGGTCGGCCGCATCGATGCCGTGCTGATCACCCACGCGCACATGGACCATGCCGGGGCGGTCGGGCTGCTGCGACCTGAGGTACCGGTGGTTGCCAGTGCGCTCACCGCCATGACTCTGAAGGCCATGCAGGACTGCGGTAGCGGGGATTGGGGCATGCTCTACTCCGATAGCCACGAGGTTTCCGAGTCCCGCGGCAGCCCTCTCCTCGTCACCACGGACCCGAAGGTTCAGCGAGACCTCATCGTCACCGAGGGGGGCTGGTCCAAGGGGTTCGAGGCGTTCTGGCGAGCCTCTCCGTGGAAGACGAAGGAACTGGAAGGTGGCGAGCTCCGCAAGGATCCCTCGGCCCTCCGCTGCCGTGCCCTCCCCGTGGATCACTCGGTGAAGGGCGCGACGGCGTTCGTCCTCGACACGCCCCAAGGTCCCCTCGTCTATCCGGGAGACATCCGGATGCACGGGCTTCGTGCGCAGGACACGCGGGACTTCCTCGAGGCCGCACGTTCCCCGCGTCCGTACGCTCTCTTCATGGAAGGGACGAACATCGCCAAAGAGGAAGAAGAGATGACCACGGAGGAGGACGTCCGCCGTAACGTCAGGGAGCTTCTCTCCTCCATGACGGGCGCGTTCGTCATCGCGGACTTCGGGGCGAGGAACATCGAGCGGTTGGAGATCTTCGCCTCCGCCGCTTGGGAGCATGGGCGACGCCTTGTCGTCACCCCGAAGGACGCCTACCTCCTCCACGCCATGCACACTGCAGACCCCACCGTACCCCTCCCCGGGGACCGCCTCTGCGTTTTCGATACCCCCTCGGCCGGCAAGGGGGTCGTGGAGGAGTTTGTCTTCGAAGAGTTCGAGGACGTCGCGGTGAAGGCGGCCACCATTCGTCAGAGTCCCGGGGACTACCTGCTGGCCCTCAGCTTCTGGGACATGAAACACCTGGTGAGCTTGCGCCCGGGAGGCGGACACTACCTCTACTCCTCCAGTGAGGCCTTCACGGAGGAGCAGGAGATCGACTTCCGGCGGCTGAAGGAGTGGCAGGACAAGTTTGGGGTGCGTCGGCACGGTCTTGAGTTCGACCTGGAAGGCCATCCCCATGTCCCGAAGGGGCCAGCGGGGCTTCACGCCTCCGGCCACGCCCCCGCGGCGGGTCTCGAAAAGATCGTGCGGGCGTTGAACCCCGAGACAATCGTTCCCTTGCACACGGAGCATCCGGAGGCCTTCGGGAAGCAGTTTGGCCGGGACTTCGAGGTCGTGACGCCCCCCTACAACATGTGGATGGTGATTTGAGATGATGGGCGATCGAGGCAGGGGCGGTCGGGGCGAAGAGGGATAGCCATGGCGTCGATATTTGCATGGGTCGACTTCGCAGAAGAGGACCGTCGGAAGATGGCGCAGGTCCTCGACCTCTTCCGCGAGGAGGATACTCGCGACGAGCTCGGCCTCGGAAACATCCGGGACGCGATTGCGGACCTCTTCTTCCCGGGCACGAACACCATTCAGACCCACGCGCGCTACTTCCTGTTCATCCCGTGGATCTACCGCCGGCAGGAGGAGAAGGGCACCGCCGGAGCTGACGTGGCGCGCAAGGCGCGCCGCGACGAAGATTCCCTGGTCGAAGCGCTCGCGCAGGGGGACGAACACGAGGGCGTCATCGGAATCGGAAAGCGCGCCGAACTACAGCGACCGCCGAGCAACATCTACTGGTCGGGGCTCGGTACGTGGAGGATCCGCCGCTTCCCGGGATCGCAAGAGCAATACCACCGGTCGTGGGACTCGTTGATGAGGCGCCGGCGCGATGCGCTCCCCGACGATGACGGAGGGCTCGTCGATGGGTCCTCGGCGGTTGCCTGGGACCTAGAGCTACCCGAGGCTCCTGCGGATTTCCTCAGGCGCACTTCGTTTGCGCTGACGCGACAGGAGGCGGAGTATCTCGAGCAGCGCATCCTCGGACTGGGACAGACGCTGCTTGGCCACCTGGTCAGCAAGACTAGGCCGGCCGACAGCACATACCAGGTGTGGACGCATCCGGAGGCGGATGAGTTCCCGCAACCGTTCCGAGGGCAAGTGGAGCACGCGCGCCTGTTCTCAGAAGCGATGCACGGCGCAGCGCTGCTCTACAACCTCGTGCTGTCTGAGGAGCTGCGCAATACCGAATGGATTGATAGTTACCGTGGGCGATTCGCGGCCTGGGCCGCGCTATTGCAGCACCGCGGCGAGGCCTTCGCGTCGTGGAAGCGGCCCGACTTCTGGGCGCTCGTTGAATCAACGCGATCGCGAGTGACGCTCAAGACGCGACGATTCGTGAACGCTTGGCTTGACCTCGCATTGACCGAGTCCAGCCCCGATGTCCTCGCTGGCGACGGTCGTGCTCGCGGCCTCCTTCGAGAACGTGAGCGCGAACTCAAGAAGTCGCGGGCTCGCCTCGGCAACGCCCGCGCGCTCGAGCGATGGAGCGGAGCTTCGGGTGCTCAGCCGCTCAATTACCGATGGCACCGCGTGAATGTGATCATCGCAGACATCCTCAAGGGACTAGGAGGCTAAAACCTACGCTGAGCCCGCGCAGCCGCCACATTTACTTGGATGCACTCAAGCCACCGATCGGTTTTTCTCTAGATCACGCTGTCGGTACGACGTTCTCCCTTGATCTTCAAACACTGCTTGCCGTGCCACTCGGTTTTGCCGCGCTCGAATGGGAGAACGCCAAGGGCGAGCTCTCTCTCGATCCGGTGGCGCTTCTTGACGCGCTTCGTCGCTGTTCGGATCGGGTCACGATTTTCTGCCAGGCGGGACGCATTGCAGCACCTGCGAAGCACCATCCGCTTTTCGCGTATCTCGAGCCGTTAATCGCCGAGGTTCACGCGCCTAAGGAGAAGGGGATCTTTCACGCCAAGACATGGTTGCTTCGGTTCACCGACACCGGGAAAGGGGTGCTCTACCGCTTCATCTGTCTGAGCCGGAACCTGACCCGCGACCGGTCGTGGGATACTGTGCTGGCTTTGGATGGCACGCTCGCCGACCGGGAGCGCGGGTTCAGCCGGAACAATCCGCTCGGCCAGTTCATCGCCGCTCTCCCCAGTTTTGCCCGTCGCGAGCTGACGCCAGCAAGACGGGCCACGCTCGCGGTTCTTGCTGACGAAGTCCGGCGGGTGAAGTTCGAACCGCCCGAAGGCTTCGAGGAAGTCAAGTTCTGGCCTATGGGCTTGCCCGGCTTGAGGAAGTTCCCGTTGGACGATCGGATCGACCGGCTTCTCGTGGTGTCGCCGTTCGTGTCCGACGGGTTTCTTCATCGTCTCTTAGCGCTTGGGCCAGCGATTCTCGTTTCGCGCCCTGAGAGCCTCGAGGAAGTCGCGCCTGCGATCTTGGGACAGTTCGACCAGGTCCATGTCCTCGACGATGCAGCCCTGGAAGAAGACATCGATGATGAATCGGCCGAGAACGGTATCGACGGCTTGGCGAAGGTCGATGTCCGAGGTCTCCATGCGAAGCTCTTCGTCGCTGACCAGGGTTGGTACGCATCGGTCTGGACGGGATCCGCGAATGCGACGGACGCTGCGTTCGAGAAGAACGTCGAGTTTCTGGTCCAGCTCAGAGGGAAGAAGAAGGGGACTGTCGGGATCGATGCCTTTCTCGGCAGCCCGGACGGCGGTGGCTTCCGGGACCTGCTTCGCCCCTTCCAGGTTGGCGAACGGAAGACTGCGGACGCAGACGTCAAGGCGAACGAAGAACGGGTGGAGGCGGCGCGGTCGCGCCTCGCCCGGGCCGAGTTCCGACTGCGTGTCGAGGCGAGCAAGGAAGGCACCGGCTACGACATGGCGCTGTACCTCCGGGGCGCCGAGCGTCCTGAAATCGGCGAGGTGCGGGTTCGCTGCTGGCCCGTTACGGTCAACCCATCCTTCGCGCAAGACATAGCAGTCCTCGCCGCAGAAGGGTCGGTCCGGTTCCCTATCCTTACGGTGCACGCGCTCACCTCGTTCATGACCTTCGAGGTGGCGGCTGGCGATGGCCCCAAGCGAAGGTTTGTTCGCTTTGCGCTGAACCTTCCGATAGACGGTGCTCCCGACAACCGACTCGACCAAGTTCTCAACGCTGTGCTCAGCGACCGCGGGCGGCTTCTTCGTTACTTGTTGTTCCTCCTCGCGCGAGACGAGGACATGACGGCGGTTGGCTCCGCGCTCCTTCTCAGGGAAGCAGAACCAGGGGGGAACGGCGCCGGTCCCGGCCTAGAGGCGTCGGTCCCGCTGTTCGAGGAACTCTTACGCGCTCTCGGGCGCTCGCCGGAGAAGCTAGATGCTGTCTGGCGCTTGGTCGAGGATCTCCGAAGGACCCCGGAGGGTGCCGCTCTCCTCCCGGACGGGTTCGACGGCGTATGGACGCCCATCTGGAGCGCACGGCTGGCGAGGAAGGCGACAACGAAATGACTGCGCGGCGTCCCGATCTCCACAAGACCCTTGGACGCCTGAAGGACTTTCAGTGCCGGTCAGTAGACTACGTGTTCAGGCGCCTCTACCTGGACCCGGATCGGGTCGACCGGTTCCTGCTGGCTGATGAGGTTGGGCTTGGCAAGACAATGGTCGCCCGCGGCACGGTCGCACGAGCGGTGGACCACTTGTGGGACAGTGTCGACCGCATCGACATCGTGTACATCTGCTCGAACAGCGACATCGCTCGTCAGAACATCAACCGGCTCAAGCTCGAGGGACAGGACGAATTCGCCTTCGCATCTCGCCTCACGCTCCTGCCCCTCCACACGAAGGAACTCCAGACTCGAAGACTGAACTTCGTGTCGTTTACTCCGGGGACATCTTTCGACGTGGGTGGCGGCGGCGGTATCAAGGAAGAGCGGGCGCTCCTCTACTGTCTTCTCGAGGAGGCATGGAACCTCGAAGGCGCCGGCCCAAAGAACGTGCTCCAGGGTAGCGCAGGGACGAAGGGGTGGAGGGACTACCTGCGCTGGTTCCGGAAGGAGCGCCGTCGCGAGATCGATGACACCCTCGCGACCGCGTTCGTTGCCGAAGTGGACCGAACGCCCGAGCTCCGTGAACGATTCGCCGAGTTGTGCAAGCGGTTCCAACGGGACCGATCCAACGTGCCGTACGAGGACCGAGCCGCACGCAACGCACTCATCGGGGAACTCCGGCGCATCCTGGCACACTGCTGCGTCAAGAAGATGGAACCCGACCTGGTCATCCTCGACGAGTTTCAGCGCTTCCGGCACCTGTTGCACGGCGAAGATGACGAGCGCACGCGCGAGGTGGCCGAGCTCGCGAAGGAGCTGTTCGACTACCGCGGGCGCAATGGCGAGCGTGCGCGCGTGCTGCTGCTCTCGGCGACGCCATACAAGATGTACACGCTCGCCCACGAGGGCGACGAAGACCATTACCGGGACTTCCTTCAGACGTGTCGCTTTCTCTTCTCGTCTGAGATGGAAACTGCTGACTTTGAGCGCGAGCTCCGCGCATACCGCGCCGCCCTCTGTCTCGGACACGATGACGCGGCCCCCCTCGCTGAAGCGAAGGGCGCGGTGGAGCGCAGGCTGCGCAAGGTGATGTGCAGGACCGAGCGGCTTGCGGTCTCTGCGGACCGCAACGGAATGCTCGTCGAGATCCCAACACCCGCCTCGCCCATCCATGCAGATGATGTCTATGCTTTCGCGTGGGTGGACCATGTGGCGGCCACGTTGGGCGCGACAGACTGCGTTGAACTGTGGAAGTCGGGCGCTTACCTCGTGAACTTCATG
>Ga0209641_10000757_pt1 | contig 29797 bp, 30 predicted proteins | sample RifCSP16_1_FD_184022 | JGI IMG/M metagenome (GOLD analysis project Ga0209641, IMG submission 184022) | Soil microbial communities from Rifle, Colorado - Rifle CSP2_sed 16_1 (SPAdes) (version 2) | ecosystem: Environmental > Terrestrial > Deep subsurface > Rock core/Sediment | place: Rifle... | reverse complement strand
GCCTTCTAGCTTTCTAGCTTCCTAGCAGCGGTTGCTGACAGCTAACAGCTGACGGGAAGGACGGAGCGAATGCGAAGAGGACGGCGATGGCCCAGCGGGCTGCTGCTGGTGACGGGGGTAATGCTCTGTGCATTGCTGGCCCCGATCCTGGCCCCTCATTCCCCCACAGAGCAGGTATTGGCCGAGGGTCTCACTGGCCCAAGCCTCACACATCCCTTTGGTCAGGATCGCCTCGGCCGCGATCTCCTCTCTCGAACTTTGTACGGGGCCAGGATCTCATTCTGGGTTGCCACGGTGGCCGTCAGCATCTCTTTAGGGATCGGGCTCGTGGTCGGGGCAGCCGCCGGCCACTTCGGCGGGTGGGTGGACGAGCTCGTGATGCGCTTCGTGGATATCTTGCAGGCCTTTCCGGGAATTCTCCTCGCGATCGCCTTTGCGGCCATCCTGGGCCCGAGCATTACCAACGTGGTCATTGCCCTCTCCTTGATCGGCTGGGTAGGATATGCCCGGCTCACCCGCGGCCAGATCCTCGTGGTCCGGGAGATGGAGTTTGTGACGGCGGTCAGGGCCTTAGGGGGTAAAGACCTGAGGGTGATCCTCCGGCATCTGCTGCCCAATATCGTTGGGCCGGTCCTCGTGGAGGCCAGCTTTGGCTTCGCATCGGTCATCGTTGCTGAGGCGAGCCTGAGCTTCCTCGGCCTCGGCACCCAGCCCCCCACGCCGAGCTGGGGGGCGATGCTCGATGAGGCCAGGCAGTATCTCTTGGTCGCGCCCCATCTGACCCTCTTCCCCGGGCTCGCGATCGTGGTCACCGTCATGGGCCTTAACTTCCTGGGGGACGGCCTCAGGGACCTGTGGGATCCGCGGGGCGGGTAAGTGCTCGGGCCCGGCTGGGGTCTGGTATATTAGCGTGGTGGCCCTTTGACCTCGGGATGCTTTTCCGTTGACCAGGGACAAGAAAGGCGACAAGGGAAAGAAAAGACCGTCGGTCCGACTGCCGGTGGCGCCGCCGTCCCGGCCCCATCGGCCCAAGCCCGATTATCGGCGAGAGCATGAGCAGGAGCGTATCCGCCGGGTCGTGGAGGAAGAGCAGAAGCAACAGGAGGAGCAGGACAACCCGGAGCGGGAAGAGCAGAACGAGCAGGGGGTGACGGAGCGTGCTGTGGGTGAGAAGAGAGGTCAGGGACTCCGGTTTGTGGTGCACGAGCACAAGGCCACCCGCCTCCATCACGATTTCCGGCTGGAGATAGCGGGGGTGCTCAAGTCGTGGGCGGTCCCGAAAGGCCCCTCCATGAATCCCGCGGAGAAGCGACTGGCGGTGATGGTGTCGGATCATCCTCTGGTGTACGCCGAATTTGAAGGAATCATTCCTGAGGGAAGCTATGGCGCGGGGCCCGTGGTCATTTGGGACACGGGGACGTACGTTCCCCTCGAGGGGGACCCGCGTGACGGGATCAAGACCGGGAAGCTCGCCTTTGAGCTGCACGGAAAAAGGCTCAAGGGAGCCTTCGCCTTGGCCCGGATGACGGGGCGAGGGACGGGGAAGGAATGGTTATTGATAAAGAAGCGAGACGCCCACGCCGACCCGCAGTGGAAACTCAAGACGGCCCTGACGCCACAGAGGCTCAAGGGCCTCGAGGTCAAGATCCCTCCCTGCGAGACCGAATAGGAGCGATTTCCTCGTCCGAGAGCGGGTGTACAATGCCGACGCCTGGTGGACAAGCACCGCCGGGCGTTCGCGTTTTCCAGGGGCAATTTCTGCCGTGCAAAGACCCCAGAAAGGGTCCATCGTGTAAGCGCTCGGCCCCTCAGGCCTTCTTATTCGAGCTCATCGACCGTGCCGCGGGGTGTCATTTTGGCATACTTCGTGCACCCTCGATGGGTAGCGACGCATTGTGAGGCGCTGAGAGATGGGGAGGAAAGACCAGATCCGGCTTGTCATCGCCGACGACCACAGGCTCTTCCGGGAAGGGCTCGTCGAACTCTTGCGGCGGGAAGAGGCGATCGAGGTCGTGGGGGAGGCCGCCAACGGACGGGAGGTCCTCAAGGCCCTCGAGGAGTTCCACCCGGACGTCCTGCTCTTAGATCTTTTCATGCCGGAAATGGACGGGCTCGACGTCCTCCCGCAGATTCGCGAGCACAACTCTTCGACCAAGGTCCTCATCCTGACCGGCTATTTTGATCAGGAGCTCGTCTTCCGCAGCCTGTGGGAGGGGGCTAGGGGGTACCTTCAAAAGAATGTATCGAGCGCGGAGCTATTAAAGGCGATCCGGGCGGTCCACGCCGGCGAGGCCTGGATCGAGAGGGGTGTCATGGGCCACCTGCTGGAGGAGCTGCCCCGCCAGGAGAACCGCGTCAATAAGAAGAGCCAGTCGGCCCAGCTCTTGAGCCAACGGGAGGCGGAGGTCGCGAGATTCGTGGCTGAAGGCCTCAGCAACAAGGAGGTTGCCGATCGGCTCTTAATCAGCGAGAAGACGGTCAAATCGCATCTGGTCAGCATCTTCAGAAAGCTTCATCTACGGCATCGCCTCCAACTGGCCCTCTATACCCTCGAACGGGACTCTATCCTGAACCGCCGCCCCAACGACGGCTAGTGCCGTTCCACTTACTTACGTATTGCCCTGAACGCGGCCAAGGCCCGTTCCGACCAAGGAACAGGTCAAGGAAGCCAGCAAAGCCTGGTACCGTTCCAACTATTTTCGTCAAGGCGAGGCAGTTCCAATGGGCTATGCCTCCGTGCACAGGAACAACCGGGAGACGCAGCAGGCACAATAAGTTAGAACGGCACTGATCTCGGCATCGCACATACCTGCCGACCAGCCCCCAGGCCCGGCTGCCGCCACCTTCGGTCTGCTCGGCCAATGAGAGTTGGCCCGGCGCTTGCAATTTTGTGCAAACATGACCCATCCCTCCGTCCGTCAGCATCCGAGGTTCCCGGTCCGGTTACCGCTCCTCTTCGACAGCCCGGCGGTCCCCGGCCCCGGGGGGGGTGTCACCCTAAATGTGAGTCAGGGCGGTCTGCTGCTCGATGTTCCCAAGCCGCTCCCCCCCGGCACCCCGGCGAGCCTCCTCCTGTTCACGGGCGAGTGCGTCGCACGGGCCGAGGTCGTGGTGGTCTGGACGGTCGAGGATATTCCGAGCCGTCTCGGCGTGCGATTCACCTGGTTGACCGGCAACGATCACCTCGCCTGGGAGCGGCTACTCGCCTACCAGGCGGGTGTCAGGCCTCGGGCTTCCGTCCGCATCCCTGTGGCCCTCGAGGTCACGTGCCTGCTCTCCCCGGACAGCCGGGTGCCGGGCCAGATCCAGAATCTGAGCGACGGCGGTCTCATGGTAAGTCTCGGGCAAGAGCTCGCCCCTCGGACACGCCTGGCCGTCTCGGTCCCCCCGTGGCGCAGCCTCCCCCCGGTCGAGATGCAGGCCGAGGTGGTGTGGACCCGGGCCACCTCCGACGGGCACGGCGTAGTCCACGGGCTTCGATTCCTTTCGGATGACAGGGAAGGGGCGTTCTTCGTCGCCGGGACCCTCCTGCGGCAGCTCCTCGATCCGCAAGAGGCGTCGTCGGACAGGAGTGTCTATCTCCTGGCCCTGTTGGCGAGGACCGCCGCTGGCCGGCTACCGGGCTAGTGCCGTTCCAATATTTCTTCCCCCATACTGATCCTTCAGGTCTCTAGGGTTTGAAGCGCCGCTTGACACCCCCTCTGCTGTCCGATAGCATCACGCTTCAATTGCCGAGCATCCGAAGCGAGTTGATGCCTTGGAAAATCCGGCCATCGGGTCACTCATCGGGTCCACGACTCAATGAATCAAAGCGAAAGCCGTTTCTATCGCCGGGTATTCAGTCTCGCCGCGGCGGGCCTTCTCGCGTTCGCGCTCTTCAAGATCCTCGAACCGTTCATCGGACCCATGCTTTGGGCGCTCCTCCTCGCCTTCCTCCTCTTTCCGGTAAATCAGGGCCTGCGCCGGATGCTCCGGGGGCGTCGGGGGGTCGCGGCAATCCTCCTCACGCTTGTTGTCACCCTCCTCCTCGTCATCCCGGCCTCGCTTCTCGCAGCGGCCTTCACGGGGCAGGCCTCGGAGCTGGTTGGCCTTCTGCAGGAGGCCGCCGGCCGCTACCACATCGTCCAGGCAAGCGATCTGCTGCGGGTCCCGATCCTCGACCGTGCCATCCAGGGGATCGTGGGGCTGGTGCCGGTCACGGCAGAGCAGATCCAGGGTTGGATCGTCGAGGCGGGCAAGCGGCTCCTGCAAATCCTTGTTACGACAAGCGGCTCCTTCTTTGCCGGAGCCCTGCGGGGGTTCGTCGACCTTGTCCTGACCCTCTTCCTCTTCTTCTTCTTCCTGCGCGACGGCGAGGAGATGGCGCAAAGGCTGTTGCTCCTAATCCCGCTGGAGGCGGACCGCAAGGCGCGCCTCGTCGAGCATCTGGCGGCGGTGACGCGGGCGGTGGTGGTCGGTCTGCTGGTGACGTCGATCGTGCAGGGAACACTTGTCGGCATCGCCTTTGTCATCGTCGGCTTGCCGTCGCCCGTCGTGTTCGGCGTCCTGGCGGCGGTCGTGTCACTGCTGCCGCTCGTAGGCACGGCCCTTGTCTGGGCGCCCGCCGCGCTGGCGCTTGCGATGCAGGGGCGCTGGGGGGCCGCGACCTTTTTGGCGGTCTGGGGCGCGGCCGTCGTCTCGGCCGCCGACAACTTCATCCGGCCCCTGCTCATCTCCGGCCGCGCCCAGATCGCGACCCTCCCCGTCTTCCTCGGCTTGTTAGGTGGAGTCGTTGCCTTCGGCGCGATCGGTCTGTTCCTGGGGCCGGTTCTCGTCGCCCTTGTGCTGGTCCTGCTCCGCTTCGCCGAGGAGACGCGGGGGAAAACGGAATCGCCATAGCGCCCGACCCAGAACCAGACTCTACGCGCGCGCCGGATGATCGCGGGACATGTGTGCCGCTACAAAGGGGAATTGACACCCTGGCGCAAGTTTGATAATAGTCCAAGTCCGCAGAGATTGGCGCTCGACAGCGGCGCAATCACCCAGCACGAGTACGACGCCCAGCGCAGAAAAATACTGTAGGTGACCAGAGACCATTGGTCACGGGGACCACGGGACACAGGGAGGAGGTTGACCATGATGAAGAAGATCGGCTTCATGATCGTGGGACTAGTCGTGATCGCAGGCCTCGGGGCCTGTTCGAAAGAGTACGAGATTCAGCCGGGCGGCCCCCACTTTGCCACGTTTACTCATATGGGGTATTCCCTCCAGGGGGAGAAGCCCCGCTTGACCAAGGCAGAGTTAGATCAGGCTAAGAAGGAAGGATGGTGGGGGATTCCGGTCCGCTACACGGTCGATGAGCTGGAGTGACGGGGCGCCCCTGAGAGCGCGAGCAGGCGACACAAGGGCACTTTGTCGTGGTGAAGTAGTCGGCACCGCGTGTGACTAGTCTGACAGAATGGGAAGGGGGCAGCCATCCTCTGCTGCCCCCTTCGCCTTCGCGGCTGCATCGCCGAGAGTCCGATGCGACCCGCGATGAGATTCGGCGTATGTCGCCCATCAGAGAGGCGCAGCACATGAACAAATATCTTGTAGAGTTCATCGGAACGTTCTTCCTGGTGCTGACCATCGGTTTTGCTGTGCTCGAGCCAGGCGCCGGCCCACTGGCACCCCTGGCTATCGGTTCTGCGCTCATGGTCATGGTCTATGCCGGTGGACACATCTCGGGGGCGCACTATAACCCTGCGGTCACCCTGGCGGTCTGGTTGCGCGGCAGATGCCCAGCAAGAGATGTGACTCCCTACATGGGCGCTCAAATCATCGGAGGGCTCTTGGCCTCGTTCATGGTCCTCTTCGTGAAGGGCTACAGCTCTGTCCCACCGGCTCAACCGGATTCGATCTCTGCTCTCCTGGTAGAGTTTCTGTATACGTTTGCCTTGTGCTATGTCGTCCTCAATGTTGCCACCTCAAGGAACACCGTCGGGAATTCATTTTACGGTTTGGCGATCGGATTCACCGTGACAGCTGGCGTCTATTCGGTGGGGGCTGTTTCCGGCGGCGCGTTCAATCCAGCCGTCGCGGTAGGCATCACCGTCATGGGATTGTCGAGTCTTGGCAGTATTTGGATCTTCCTGCTGGGCAATTTCTTGGGAGGCGCCTTGGCTGCTGCGACCTTTAAGTTTGTTAATCCTGAGGACACATAGCGACGCGCCCCGCTGAAATCTCTTCCAGCCACGGTTCCAACCCGGGGTTTTTTCGATCCTGTGTCTTGCCGCGATCTGACGAAAAGCCCTTGACATCCCTCGATGTATCGGAAAAATATGAAGGCCCATCCCAGGCCGTGGCGTGGGCATGTGAGAGACGACTATGAAATCGCGATCATTGCCGTACGTGATGGGCTGCTTCGGGCGTACTCCGGCGGCCGTAGGCCTGCTGGTGTTGGGTACCCTCGTCGGCGCGGTCGCGATCTGGGCGGCCGAGAGAGAGCAGGTGCTCGGCTTTGCCCCGGGAGGGAACGGGGTGCCGGACGGATGGGAGCTTTTCGTGAATGTGGGGGAGCCGGACCTGGCCCTCGTGCAGGATGGCGAGGGCCGGGCCCTGAAGCTCCGGACCAGGGCCTCCTCCTTTTCCCTGCAGCGCAAGGTAGCGATCGACCTCAAGCGGACCCCATTTGTGGTGTGGCAGTGGAAAGTCACCGAGCTCCCCCAGCGAGGAGATTTCCGCCAGCGCGCCACGGACGACCAGGCGGCTCAACTGTACGTCGTCTTTTCGTGGGAAGTCTTCCGGAAAGAGGCGATTGCCTATATATGGGACAGCACGGCTCCGGAGGGGACCACGGCACGGATCCCTTCTCCGGCGCTCTATCCCTTTTTGAATCTTCACGTGGTAGTCGTCCGATCCGGGGAAGCGGAAAGAGGCAAGTGGATCACTGAGACCCGGAACGTCGCCGAGGACTACAGGAAGCTCTTCGCCGCTAACCCGGATAAGGTTCAGGGCGTCATGATTCAGATCAACAGCCAGCACACCGCATCGCGGGGCGAGTCGTACTGGCGGTCTATCCGGTTCACCCCATAGCCCTGATCATGCCGGCCCCCGACACCGGTCGACGGTGGACAAGCACAGAAAAGTCATCAGCAACTTGACGCCTCGAGAACAAGATCCTCGCGGTGTCGAACCGTCAGTCGTCATCCGTCACGGATAAGAAGGGAGACAGCCATGCTCAGCCAGAAACTCCAGGATGCGATCAACGGCCAGATCCAGCATGAATTCTATTCCGCATACCTGTACCTGTCGATGTCGGCGCACTTCGAGGCGGTGCATCTGCCCGGCTGTGCACGGTGGATGCGCGTGCAGAGCCAGGAGGAGGCCTCGCACGCGATGAAGCTGTTCGACTTCGTCCTCGAGCGGGAGGGCCGGGTGATGCTCCAGGCCATCGAGCAGCCGCCGGCAAAGTTCAAGTCACCCCTCAATGTCTTTCAGCAGGCCCTGGAGCACGAGCGGAAGGTGACAGGGATGATCCACCGCCTGTACGAGTTGGCGGCCAAGGAAAACGACTACGCGACCCAGGTCATGCTCCAGTGGTTCATCGAAGAGCAGGTCGAGGAGGAGCGGACCGCGAACGACATCGTGGAGCAGTTCAAGATGATCGGCGACCAGCCCGCCGCGCTGTTCATGTTAGATAAGGATTTGGGCGCACGGGGGGCGGGTGAAAAGGCTTGACGGCGGGGCCGCCCTTGGGTAGACTCGCGGGGCTATACGTATGGGATTTCCGAAAGGGAGAGAAGCAGGAATGCGCCGGATGATCTTCCCGCCTTCTGCCGGGAGCTGGTCAAGGCGCTGGAGAAGATGAGCTGACGAGAGAACAGGGGGGCGTATGGGCATCGAGCGGGTAATCTTGGCGGCGCCGAGGGGGTTCTGCGCGGGCGTGGACCGGGCGATCGATATCGTGAATATCGCCCTGGAACTCTACGGCACCCCGGTGTATGTCCGGAAAGAGATCGTCCACAACGCCCATGTGGTTCAGGAGCTCCGGGGTCGGGGAGCGGTCTTTGTGGACCAGCTGGACGAGGTGCCTGACGGCGCCCGGGTCATCTTCAGTGCCCACGGGATTGGGCCGGCGGTCCGGGCGCAGGCGGCGGCCAAAGGACTGCGGGTCATCGACGCGACCTGTCCCCTGGTCACGAAGGTCCACCTCGAGGCCCTGAAATTCGCTCGCGAGGGCCGGGTGATCCTCCTCGTGGGACATGCCGGTCACGACGAGGTGATCGGCACCATGGGACACGCGCAGGGACAGATGGTGCTGGTCGGCTCGGTGGAGGAGGCGGAGCAGGTCCGGGTGCCGGATCCGGAGCGGGTGGCCGTAATCACGCAGACTACGCTGAGCATCGACGATACCCGGGAGATCATCGCGGTCCTCAAGCGGCGGTTCCCCAAGGCGGTCTTCCCGCCGAAGGACGACATCTGCTACGCCACGCAGAACCGCCAGATGGCGGTCAAGGAGATGGCCGGATCGGTCGATCTACTCCTGGTCATCGGCTCGCCCAACAGCTCGAACTCGATGCGGCTCGTGGAGGTGGCCCAGGCGGTCGGGGTGCGGGCCCATCTCATCGATGATGTCTCCGAGATCGACCCTCGCTGGCTCGAGGGGGTGCGGACCGTCGGGATCACCGCGGGTGCCTCGGCCCCCGAGCATCTCGTCCAGGAGACCGTTGCATTCTTCCAACCGATGGGGGTCTCGCGCGTGGAGGAGCTGGACGGCATCCGAGAGGATGTGGTCTTTGCGCTACCGCCAGAGATCCAGCGAGACCTGCCGGCAGGGAGCAAGGCGGCGCGATCCCTCAGGGTGTTAGGGCGACCTTGATCGCCTCCCCCCGGGCTATCAACTCGAAGGCCTCTGGCAGAGAGGAAAGCGCCATCTGGTGCGTCAGGAGGATCTTGGTGTTCACCAGCCCCTGCTCGAGGAGGCCGAGGGCCTCGCGGATGTGGCGGGGGGTATGGTGGAAGACACCGATCAGCATGAGTTCCTCGTAGTGCATCCGGCGCGTATCCACCCGGAAGCTCGTCCCCGGCTCACACCCCCCAAAGAGAACGACCGTTCCCGCCTTGCGGGTCACCTCGACCGCCTGCTCCCACACCTCGGGTCTCCCCGTCGCCTCGATGGTGACGGCGGCACCACGGCCCTCGGGGCTTAACCGCCGGACCTCGGCGAGCACCCGTTCCCCCTGCGCCGCATCGAGGATCTCATCCGCGCCGGCCTCAGCGGCCTTGGTCAACCGGAACTGGCCTTTCCCCACCATGATAACCTTGACCCCCTGTCTCTTTGCGAGCTGCGTGAGGAGGAGCCCCATCGGCCCGGCCCCGAAGATGCACAGGGTCTCCCCGAGCCTCACGCCGGAGCGCTCGATCCCATGAAGGGAACAGGCGAGCGGCTCGACGAGGGCGGCCTCGGCAAAGCTGAGATGCTCCGGAAGCGGGAGGAGGTTCTGCCGAACGATGCGGGCCGGGACCCGGATGTACTCGGCATAGGCGCCGTTCAAGAATTGTAAGTCCTCACACAGATTGACCCGTCCCATCCGGCAAGGGAAGCACAAATGGCAGGGGGCGGAGTTGGCCCCGACCACCCGGTCTCCACCCCGCACCGACTCGACCCCCTCGCCCACCGCTTCGACGATCCCGGCCCATTCGTGGCCAAAGAGGGCGGGGGTCTTTTTGATCATGACCGGGTGGCCCCGGCGATAGGTCTTGAGGTCCGTGCCGCAGGTCAGCGCTGATCCGATCCGCACCAACACCTCTCCGGGCCCTGGCGCCGGGGTGGCCACCTCCTCAAACCGGATGTCACCGGGACGATAAAACACCACCGCCTTCACGGCTGCTCCACCTCCACAAAGACCTTGAGCGCTTCCTTGTCCCGGAACATGTGCATCCCATGGGTGAGATCGGCCAACGGGACCCTGTGGGTGACGAGCGCCTTCACCCGGACCGTTCGCTCCGCCAACAGGGCGAGGGCTTCCTGAAGCTCGACGGTGGAGGGGGAATAGCTGCTCACGAGGCTGAGTTCCCGGTGAAAGAACCGGTGGATATCCAGTTCTACCATCGGGTTACCCGGGTCCGAGGCGAACAACATCACGACGCCACCATCTCTCAGGAGATCGATCGCCGCCCCCAGCACCCGCGGCCCGCCCGCTGTCAGTATAGCAGCATCGGCGCCGCGACCCTGAGTCACCTCTTGGACGGCCTGGGCCACCTCCGCCTGACCCGGCGTGAGGGTCACGTCCGCCCCGAACGCCTTGGCGCGCTCACAGCGCTCGCCGATGAGATCAAAACCGATCACCCGGGCTCGATAGAGCTTGAGAACCTGAACGAGCATGAGGCCGATCGAGCCCAATCCATACAGGAGGACCGTGTCGTGGAGGAGTGGGTTCAGCCGCTTGACCGCCCGGAGGCAGCAGGCAAGCGGTTCGGTAAAGGCGGCCTCTTCGTCCTCAAGATGGGAAGGGATCGGGAAGGTGGCGTATCGGGTGTTCAGAGCCGGAACCCGGATATACTCGGCGAAGCCTCCCGGGTCGATATTCGACGCCTTGAAGGTGCGGCACATGGAGAAGTTGCCGTGCCGACAGTAGTGGCAGGCGTAGCAGGGGACGTGGTGAGAGACCACCACCCGCTCGCCGACCGTCCGTTCCTCAATCCCCTCCCCCAGGGCCGCGACAGTACCGACGACCTCGTGCCCGAGGACGGTGGGAGGTGTGACGAGAGCGTGATCGACCTTGCTCGCATCGGTTGCGCACAGGCCGCACCCCTTGACCTTGACCAGCAGCTCGCCGGGCCCGACCCTCGGGACGGGGACCGCCTCCACACGGATCTGCCGATTCCCCTGGTAGACCGCCGCTCTCATGGTTTGTGGCATGCTCATCAGTACCTGCCTTCCCCGTTCATGGTTCAGAGTTCATGGTTCATGGCAGGAACCTGGATTCCCGTTCTTAAACCATCAACCCTGAACCCTGAACCGGTTTTGCGCCCAGGTCGTGAGGGCCAGGCGGATCTTCCTCGCGCGCGGCAGCGCGATCCGATCCTCGAAAACGCGAAACTCCTTCCGCGCGATCGTCTCCAGCGTCTCGCGATAGATCCGGCCCATGATCTCGGCGGCCGCCATGTTCTTCCGATCCTCGGAGGGCAGACTCTCGGCTGCCCGCCGGAAATAGTCCCGGGCCCGGTCCGCCTCGAATCGCATGAGGGGAAAGAACCCGGGGGTGTACCGGCAGTGCAGGAGATCATCCTCACTGTACCCGAAGCGCTCCAGATCCTCTTGGGGGAGATAGATGCGCCCGCGCCGGCCATCGGTCTTTAGATCCCGGAGGATATTGGTCAGCTGCAGCGCCAGGCCCAGGTTGATCGCGTACTCCTTTGTGGCCTCACGCCGGTATCCGAAGATCTCGATGCAGATCAGGCCCACCACCGAGGCCACCCGGTAGCAGTACCGGGCGAGATCCGCGATGGTGGGGTATCGGGTGACGGTGAGGTCCATCTCGACCCCGGCAATCACCTCGTCGAAATAGCCCTTGGGGATCGGGTAGCGGCTGAGGCAGTCGCGGAGCGCTCTAGTGATGAAATGGGTGGGCCGCCCCGCGTAGCAGCGGTCCAGCTCCTCGCGCCACCCCTTCAGGCGCTCGGCCTTCGCCTCCACGTCGCCGGAGTCGTCGGCGATGTCGTCCACGGCGCGGCACAGCGCGTACACGGCATAGAGCGCCTCCCGCTTCGCTCGGGGGAGAAAGAGGAAAGAGTAGTAGAAGCTCGAGCGACTCTTCCTGACCAGGGTGGCAAGGGCCTCGGACATCTCCTACGCCTTTCGCGAGACGATGAAGCGGGCGATGGCTCGCAGCGGGTCCGCCTGGTGGGTGAGCGACGTCAGCGCATCCAGCGCCTCCGTCAGGAGTCGCTGGGCCTCCCGCTTGGCGGCATCAAGGCCGACCAGGGCCGGATACGTGGCCTTCCCTCGGCTGGCATCCCCCCCGATCTTCTTCCCCCGCATTGCCTCTTCCCCCTCGATGTCCAGAATGTCGTCGGTGATCTGAAAGGCGAGCCCGACAGCCTTCCCGTACCGCGTGATGGCGTCGAGCTGGGTTGCTGTCGCTCCGCCCAGGTGGGCCCCAGCCCGAAGCGCGGAGAGGATCAGGGCCCCCGTCTTGTGGGTGTGGATGTACTGGAGGAGAGACAGCTCAACGGCCTTCCCCTCCGAGAGAATATCCACCGCCTGCCCCCCCGCCATCCCCTGCGACCCGGCAGCCAGGGCGATCTCGTGGATCACGGTCCGGAGGAGCCGCGGATCGAGGTGGCCGACGTGCGCGGGGTTCGTCAAGAGGGCAAAGGCCTCGGTGAGGAGGGCATCCCCCGCCAGGATGGCCATGGCCGGGCCGAAGACCTTGTGGCAGGTGGGGCGACCGCGTCGTAGGTCATCGTCATCCATCGCCGGGAGGTCGTCGTGGACCAACGAGTACGTGTGGATGCATTCAAAGGCGCAGGCGACGGGGAGCACCGCCTCGGCCCTCGCCCCCACCGCCTCGGCGGCGGCGATGGTCAATGTCGGTCGCAACCTCTTCCCGCCGGCGAAGAGGCTGTAGTGTACGGCGTGGTGAAGCTCCGGAGGCATGGTGCTCTCCACCGGGACAAAACGCTTCAGGCCCGCCTCCACCAGCGCCTGCCGCTCTTCGAGGTACGCCTTGAGATCCACACGTCCTCCTGGTCTCGCCGAACGGTTGGATTATAGGCGCCTTCTGGCTTCGGACCAAGCCTCTTCTTGATCGTTACCTCTGTACCCTCCGGCAGGCGTATCCGTGGGTGTAGTACCACTCCACCGCGTCTCGCAGCGCTTCTTCGACCGGTGTCTGGGGTAACTCGAGTTCGCGGATGGCCTTGGAGGGGTCAAAGAACATCATCGTGTGCGCCATGCGGACCGCGTTGAGAGGAACCCGCGGCTCCTGGCGGCTGAGTCGCGCGTAGAGCTCGAAGGCGCACGCGGCGAGGACGGCCACCGGATAGGGAATCCGAAAGCGGGGTGCAGGGACGCCGGAGATCTGCTCGAGTATCCCGAAGATTGCGCGCAGGGTGAGATTCCGGTTCCCCAGGATATACTTTTCGCCGATCCGTCCTCTCTGGGCCGCCAGGATGTGGCCCCGAGCCACATCCTGGACGTGGACCAGATTGAGACCCGTGTGGAGGTAGCCGAACATCTGCCCGTTGAGATAATCGACAATCATCCGGCCGGTGGGGGTGGGTTTGACATCCCACGGTCCCACAGGGGCAGAGGGATTGACGATGACCACCGGAAGCCCCAGGCCGGCGATCCGTTCTGCCTCCCGCTCGGCCAGAAACTTGGACCGCTTGTAGGGGCCGACCATCTGTGCCAGGGTGACCGGCGTCTCCTCGGTTCCTGGCAGGCCATTCTTGGGGATCCCCAGGGCCCCCACCGTGCTCGTGTAGACGACGCGCTCTATCCCCGTCTCGAGCGCGACCTCCAGGATGTTGCGGGTCCCCTCCACATTGGCCCGGTACGTTGCGGCCGCGTCCCGTGAGGAGAGGCTGTACCGGGCGGCGACGTGGTACAGGACCTGACACCCCTTGAGGGCGCGCCGGAGACCCTCGCGCTCCGCGAGGTCTCCCTGGACCTCCTCGATCTCGAGGCCCTCGATGCCGGCCCGTGGACTCGACGGTCTCACCAGCACGCGGACGGCGACCCCGTCTTGAAGCAGCTCTCGGACGAGGTTTGCCCCAACAAAGCCGGTCGCCCCGGTGACGAAGGCTCTCACGTCTTTTGCTCCCTCTGCCCGGGCCATCCAGTCCGTGTAAGGACCAGGAGGCCGATGGCGACCCACAGGATCTCCCGCGCCCTGCGCAAGAGACTGAAGGCCATGGCGGCCTCTGCGCTCATGCCGAGACCGAGGAAGATCAAGACGGTTCCCCCCTCTTGGGCTCCCAGGTTGGCCGGGATGAAGAAGGTCGCCGCCTTGACCCCGAGGAGGAGCGCCTGGATCACCATCGCCGTCGGGACGTCCACGCGGCTTCCCATCGCCCACAGGAAACCGTACGCCTCGACGGCGGTGGTCAGCCAGCCGAGGAGCGAAAAGAGCAGGCACCCGACCAGAGGGCTGCGGCTTCGGTAGAGCGTGGCGATCTTGTCATCCAGGATCTCGAGCCCCTCTCGTTTCGCCATCCAGGCCTCACCCCTGGCACCGAGCCGATAGATGAGCCGGTGGAGGAGCGAGAACAGCCCCCGCGTCTGGCTATAGTAGAGGACCAGGACCACGAGGGCCAGGAAGAGGCCCACCCCGAATCCCCCGAGCAGCGCCGATGCGAACTCCTGTGTTCTCGGGAGGGCACCGGCCAGCCCCAGAAAGATAAAAAGACAGTACGCGAACGTCGTCATGGTCTTTGTGACCACGACCGAGGCGAGGCCGTCGCTTAACGGAACGCCGAGGCGGCGGAGCAGCGAGGCCTTGAGCGGCTCCCCGCCCAGGTAGGCGAGGGGTGTGATGAGGTTGACCGCCTCTCCCGCCGCCCGGATCAGGAAGGTGTGTGCGAGGGGTACCCCGGGAGGCAGGGTCAGCCACCAGCCGATGGAAAAGAAGACAGCCATGACCACGGAGGGAAGGAGGAGGGAGGGGAAGCTCCATCCGACCTGCCGGACCTGGGCGAGCGTCTCCTCAAGCCCCACCTGCCCGAGGATCCACAGGAAGAGGAAGAGACCGAGGCAGAGGGCGATCAGTGTGCCCCAGGGCCTCTTCACGCCCCCCCTCCGCTAATCGCTGCCTGCAGCCACCTGCCGGAGGCGCGCGGCGATGGCCTCGGGGTGAAGCGATACCCGGGGAATCTCTTCCCGCCGGTCCCCGATCTCGAGTTGAACGAGGAGAAAGGCAGGGCCAGGCCCGCCGAGGAGCAGGGGAAGCACCGCCTCGAGCTCCTCCCGTCGGGCCACGCGATACACCAGGCGGTACCCGGCCGCCTTCGCCATCTGTTCGAGAGGGACCTTTGCCGAGAAGGTCGGTTGATTCCCGGTGGAGCCGTGGGCGGAGTTGTCGAGGACGATGTGAATGAAATTCGGCGGGGCGTGAAAGCTGGCGGTGGGGAGGACGCCCAGATTCATGAGGAGATTGCCATCTCCGTCCAAGACCACGACCCGTCGCTCGGGCCGGCTCAGGGCGAGCCCCAGCCCAATGGAGGGCGCGAGGCCCATGGAGCCGATCATATAAAAATTCTCTGTCCGATCCCGGGCGACCATGGTCTCCCGAGAGATGAACCCGTTGGCGGCGATCACGATCTCTCGATCGAGCCGCTCCAGGATCACCTGAATGGCCTCTTCGCGCATCATGTCACAATCCCCTTTCTCAGGAGCAGGGCGACCGGGGTCCGGTCCTGCTTCATGCGGTCCGCGGCCCAGCGGATGGCCTGCGGAATCGTCTCCTCCTCCAGGATCTGATAGGGAATCCGCAGGGTCTCGAGGAGCGTCGGGGTGATCTGGCCCGTCAAGAGGTGCTCCGGCGCGTCCTTGCCCCCGTATCCGCGCCAGCCGATCAGGAGCAGGCAGGGGATCCGGTAGAGCAGGGCCAGCGAGGAGAGGGAATCGAGGCTCTGCCCCAGACCCGAGTTCTGCATCAGGACGACCGGCTGCTTGCCGCCGAGGTAGGCCCCTGTGGCCATGCCCACCGCCGCGTCCTCCCGCGCCGCCTGGACGTAGCCATGCTCGGCCAGGAGGGTGAAGAGTCCTTTCATGAGCGAGCAGGGGACCCCGGTGAAGAAGTCAAAGCCGGCTTCCATGAGGAGCCGGACGAACTCGTGCGCCGTGACCCCTGTCGCCCTCGGTTGCGGCCTCGCTGCCGGCCGCCCTCGGTCGGGGACGGTCTGGTCCATCTGCGGTCGGCGAGATCGCGTGACGACCGGTGCCGCGAACGTCGGTCGCGGAAAATCCTGAAGGATCAGGCGGTCGATCTCTTCCTCGAGTCGATGACAGAACTCGATCTCCTTGATGGCGCGTTGGTACTGGTCGATGCCGAGGTAGCGGAGAAACCGGCGGATGCCCCAGTCCACCGCCTCGTACGGGACCGTGGGGGCTGCCATGTCCCCCATGGGGATGATGAGGGACTTGACGAGCGGCTCGGGCTCGAGCGGGGTGTTCCAGAGCGGGTGCTCGCCGATCTGGGCGCGAAACCGGGTGATATGCTCTTCCCGGTAGAATTCCCCGCGGAATTTCATGAAGTCGATTGCTGTCCAGAAGTCCCACCGCGCCGAGGCGAAGGCACAATCGGGAAGGAAGAACTGGATCGGATTGATCCAGACGTCGAAATAGGGATGGCTCAGGAGGCTCACGGCCGCGGCGAGGCGATCCGTGCCGGGCCGGCCCACCTGTGGGTCCCCCACAAGGGTCGCTGCCATCTCAAGATGGTGGGCAAAGACCGGGGCCTCCTCGACGATGCGCCGCAGCGCGTAGATCTTCCGCTCGACCAGATGCCAGCCCTTCTCATCCGAGACGGGAAGGATGTCGAGATGCGCCTCGAGCTCCTGGATCGCGCTCTCCTTGCGGTCATGCAGGGCGCCGAAATCGCGGCGCGTGAACTCGCCGCTCGGAAAGACCTCGAGCGCGACGTCCAGGAAGTCGCGGAAGTTGTCCAGGGTATGGGCGTACACCCCGTGGTAATGGGTCGGCTGCCTGTCGATGATGGGCAGGCTCGCGTAGATGGCCGCGCCCGGGTCGAGGCCGCAGCTCTTCAGCAGCTTGGTCGCGAGGATCGCGTGCGTCCCCCAGTCCATCGCTAGGCCTCCCTGTCGGCAGAGACCGGCCTCGGGGCCAGATGCGCCGCGGTCTCGGGATGCTCCTGGCGCTCGGCCCGCCTGTCCCGAATGAGGAGGGCGAGGACCGACGGCCAGAAGAGGTTGATCCCGATCGCCGCGGCCCAGAGAAACCACTCGAGCCGGTCCACCAGCGCTGCGAGAAGGACGATCAGGGCAAAGTCCCGGTGCATGAGCTGGGCGAGAAGCCGATTGACTGGGCGGCGCCGGATCATGTGCGCCCCCACGATCCCGGCCGCCGTCGCCGCGCCCACGACGAGCAGCGCGCCCACGATGAGCACGCTGGGCTCTGGCCTTCTCAGATACGCCGCCCGGACGATAGCGGCAAAGATCCCCACGTGCACCAGGTTGTCCAGGACATAATCCATCACGCCGCCCCATCGGCTCTCCTGCAACCTCAGGCGGGCCAGCATCCCGTCTAGCAGGTCGGTGAGATAGGCGAGGACGAAGAGCATCCCCCCGACGACTGTCCAGGCGTAATCGTCCTGCCACAAGCACGCGATGGCGCCGAGCCCGATGAAAAATCCTGCCAGGGTGAGCTGGTTGGGGGTGACCCGCGTGTCGACCAGGGCACGCATGATTGGGAAGAGGAGGCGTCTCGAGCGGCGGATCAGCCAGCTATCGGTTGGCTTCCCCAGGGCCCGATAGAGGGCGGCCGCTGCCCTCTCGCTGGTCGTGTTGGCGAGATCGAGGCACACTGCCGCCCCCGAAAGGGGGACCTGGACTGGAGGCTGCAGGCGTCCGGTCGGGACCGCGGGGCTCCCGAGTGCCACCGGAGCATCGGAACCCTGGCCCGCCGGGACCACGAACGGTGCCCCGGGATGATAGGCGGCCCTGAGTTCCGTGAGCAGGGGTGGGTTCAGCACGGTGCTCGCGCGGATGAAGAAGCACGGGGGGATCCCGTTGCCGCCCACGGCTTTGCTCACCGCTGCCGGTTCCGTGTCGACCCACTCGATCCGACTCTCGGATAGTCGCTCGCCCACCAGGGCCTGCAGCCGGGGGGCCGCGTCGCCGGCGCAGATGATCAGAGTGCGCACGCCGGCGCGCTGTGCACTGACAAGGATGCGCCTGAGCAGGGAGACCCCGCCCACGCGCGCGGCGGCAACAGACCAGTCCCCGTGTGTCGGGGGGAGGACGATGGCCGTTCTTCCGACGTCATCCATTGGGGCGCTAGCGTGAGGCATGGGTTGCAACAATCCTCGGGAGGACTTCCTCCCGGGCCCGATCGAGCTCTTTCGGCCCATCGATGTCGATCCACGAGAGTCCCGTGGTCACCGAACAGTGAACGGGGACACCCTTGGCGATCAACCGTTCCAGGGCGGCCGTGTAGTACTCGTTGGTCGCCCCTTCCTCCGTCAGCCGCTCGATTTCGGCGAAGAAGAGCCGCCCGCCGTCGCTGGAAAACCGCGCGATGCCGAGAAAGGTCCCCGTCACCTCGGCGGGAGGGACCGTCTTGCTCACCGCCAGGACCCGGGTGCCTCGGGCCGCGACTTTCTTGCTCTCGGCGTGGATCTCTTCGCTCACGGCGAGGCAGATTTCTCCTGGTCCTTCGAGGCAGGCCTTCAGGATGTCCGGATGGAAGAGGATGTCGGCGTAGCAGATGACGAAGGGGGATCCGAGGAGCCGTTCGCGGCTCACCCAGACCGAGTATAAATTATTCGTGTCGGCGTAGCGAGGATTCTCCACGACGGTGACCGGGAAGGGGCGCCCGCCGCCCGTCCCCCGCGCGAACGCACGGATCTGCTCCCCCAGGTAGCCGGTGACGATCACCGCCTCCGCGATCCGCTGCGCCGCCAGGGCGTCCAGCAGGTAGGCGAGGATCGGTCTGCCCCCCACATCCAAGAGACATTTGGGGGTCTCCACCGTGAAAGGCCGGAGGCGGGTCGCCTGGCCTGCCGCGAGCACGAGCGCCCTCACGGTCGCAGCTCCCGTAAGAGAGCGGCAATGGCCCGAGCGAGGTGTCGGGTGGCGATCCGGAGCCTCGCCGCCACGTGGAGCATCGGGGGAATCCACGACGGATGCCGGAGGAGAGAGGCGGCGACGGCGATGGGCTTGAGGCGGCCGTCCGACGCCAGGAAGGCGCTTCCCCGTGCCGCCCAGGGCTCGGCGGCGGTATCCGAGACGACCCTGATCGCGAGGAACGGGATCCCTCGCCACTCCGCTGCTTCGGCCAGATAGGCGCTCTCCATGTCCACAGCCACGATCGGCCCGCCCGCCCGCCTCTCAGCCGTCTCGGCTGGCGTCATGACTTTATCGACCGTGAGGATGGTCCCGACATGGAAGGGGAGCCCGATGGCCTTGGTGGCGCCCGTCGCGGTTTCGAGCAGGAAGGGGTCAGCGGCGAAGGATTCGGCATGTCGAATCACCTGAGAGGCGACGACGAGGTCCCCGAGAACCGCCTCGGACCCCACCCCCCCACAGAAGCCGGCCGACAGGAGCACGCTGGGCGTGCCAAGCGAGGCGACGGCCCGGTCCGCTCCACGCGCACCCATCCCCGCCTGCAGCAGGAGGATTCGATTCCCCTCATCGCGGTACCGGAGGAGGCCATCGACATTCCGGTCTCTCCGAAGCCCGAGATGCTTGACGAGCGGGGCCGCCTCCACCCCGAGGGCCACTACGATCGTAGCCGGGCCATGGGCCAATCGAGACATCCTTGCCTCACCCCTATAGATCCCCCCGCGCCTCGGCCTCGGCGCGGAGCCGCTCCGCCTCGGCCTGGCGTAACTTGTCGCTCTTGGTTGCCCACGCCTCCCAGGATTTCCCAAAGGCGGTATCTTCCCCCGTGAAGTCCACGGCCACAATGTCGGCGTAGGGGATGGTCTGGGTACCAGGGGCTCCCGTGGGGAAGAACTGGAGATACGCCTGAGATCCGCGCGCCTGGCGGTTAAAGATGTACCCTTCGATGCGCGTGCCATCCCTGAGTGTGAGGGCGACATCGCCCCGATAATCAAAGGCCGCCTCGATGACCTCCTGAAGTTCCGTGGGATTCGCGGGACGGAACGAGCGCCCTTCCCACTGGGGTCGTTCCGAGCCGTGTGCCTTCGTCTCCTGAGGCATGGCCCGCCCGCCCCCTTCACGAATTCGGCATCAGCGTCACCCTGACCGTCCGGGCAAAGCCCGACCAGGAGCTGAACGTATCATCGACGGCGGTGGCCTCGTAGCCGCAGTGCACCATGCAGTCGGCGCACTTGTCGTTGCGGCCGGTCCCGTACCGGTCCCAGTCGGTGGTCTCCATCAATGCCTTGTAGCTGGGGGCGTAGCCATCCTGCAGCAGATAGCAGGGTCGCTGCCACCCAAAGATGTTGTATGTGGGATTTCCCCAGGGCGTGCACTGGTAATCGCGCTTCCCCATGAGGAATTCGAGGAACAGGGGCGACTGGTTGAAGCGCCAGTGTTTCTTGCGATCCTTGAGGATGGCCCCAAAGAGCTCTGTGACGCGATGGCGCCGGAGGAAGTGCTCCTGATCGGGGGCCTTCTGGTAGCTGTACCCCGGGGAGATCATCATCCCTTCGACCCCGAGTTCCATCATCCTGTCAAAGAATGTCCGGACCCGCTCCGGGTTGGCGCCGTCGAAGAGGGTCGTGTTGGTCGTGACCCGAAAGCCGCGCGCCAGCGCTGCCTTGATGGCCCTCAGCGCGATATCGTACACCCCATCCCGGCAGACGGCGATGTCGTGCTCTTCTCTGAGCCCGTCCATGTGAATGCTGAAGGTCAGATACGTGGATGGCGTGTACTCGTCAAGCTTGCGCTCCAGCAAGAGCGCGTTGGTGCAGAGGTAGACGTACTTCTTCCGCGCGACGAGCCCCCGGACAATCTCGGGCATGTCGGGATGAATCAGGGGTTCGCCCCCGGGGATACTCACGATCGGCGCCCCGCATTCATCGGCGACGGCCCAGCACTCCTCGGGTGTCAGGCGTTTCTGCAGGACGTGCTCGGGGTATTGAATCTTGCCGCAGCCGGCACAGGCCAGGTTGCACCGAAAGAGGGGCTCGAGCATCAGCACGAGGGGATACCTGGTATTCCCCTTGAGCTTTTGGCGGAGCACGTACAGGGTAACGGCGAGCGACTGCGAGAGCGGAACTGCCATGATACGACGCCTCCTTGGGCCGGCCTATTCGAGGTGGGGATCCCTCCACACCGGTTCCACGGGGAGTGATCCTCTGCCGTTTGCAGGGGCGTCTCGGGCGGAGAGGACGACTGGCACCCGCTCGAGATGCCCCCGAGATGACCGCTGGCCTTCCCGCCACCGCGCGGTGATGGTGACCGCCAGGCACGTGGTCAGGGGACCGTAGATGAAGAGACCCACAAGGAGCAAGGTCTGCTCCCCGATGAACCAGGTGACGGTGAGGGCAAATGCCAGGACAATATAGTACAATCCCGGCCCATACAGCGGGCGCAGGGGGAGCCGCGCCGCCCAGGCGGGTGCTCCGGGCCTGATCGACCGCTCGAGGAGCGCAAAGAGGATCAGGATCGCAGAGCCCACGACCCCCCACCCGACAAAATTAGACACCGGAACCCCAAAGTACACCCCCCCCTCAGGATAATAGAAGATCTGCCCGAGAAACCACCGATCACCCCGGACGGCGATGGGGTCTACGACGACGTCGATGAGGACAAAGAAGACCACGGCGAGCAGGAGGACGGGGGCGCCGAATCGGTCGCGGTGAGGGAGCGACAATGCCCAGCGGCTCTCCCCATCCCTGAGGGGTCGGAGGAGCGCGAGGGAGGCCACCGTCCAGCTCGCATATGCGAGGAAGACGAAGGAGAGGGAATCCATGAAGGGTACCCCGGCGATCCAGAGTTCCCTCCCGGCAGTCGTGGGCAGGTAGTGGTACAGGCCAAAGGGGACCCCGAACCGGATCGACAGGGATTCGGCGGTAAAGGCCACACTCCACGCCACGACCGTGAAGAGGAGGGTCCGTCGCCACCCCATATCTGCCACAGCCGCGAAGAGATAGAGAAGGAGGAAGGCGACGACGTACGGTCGCAGCACGACAGTGCCAACGACGAGCTGGACAAAGGAATCCATCGTTTCCCCCGTGGCCGATTATAGTAGAGCGGTTTCAAGGAACTTGCAACGGAAAAAATGGCACGACGGGGGGCTGATCTCGTGCGTTCGAACCAGGGGCCCGCATCTTCACGGCGACAAAGGCCGGTTCGTCCTTGACATCTGTGGCCTGCTATCCTGTATACTATCACGCTGGGAAATGGCCCGGATGGTTGCTGTGGCGCGGGTCTTCCCGAGCGTTGAGGGGGAATCTTCCTCGGCGTCGGGATCCCCCCAGGGAGTTGCTATGCTGTCTGAGGAAGGGCGATGAGGATTCTCTGGCTCCTTGGCGAGTGGGCCCTGACTTCCCTCCGCGACGGGGGCCGGATGATGATCTTTCTCGGCACCGCCCTCTGCTGGATCTTTCTCCCCCCCCTCAAGTGGCGGCGCATGATCGCCCGGATCCACTTCATCGGGGCCAAGTCGCTCTTGGTGATCCTCCTCACGGGCGTCTTCACCGGAATGGTCCTGGGGCTCCAGGTCTTCTATACCCTGACGAAATTTGGCTCGGAGGCCTTCCTCGGCCCGGCGGTGGCCTTGACCCTGATCCGCGAGTTAGGACCGGTCCTGTGCGCCCTGATGGTCACGGGGCGCGCCGGCTCGGCCTTAACGGCCGAAATCGGGATCATGCGCATCACCGAACAGATCGATGCACTGCAGGCCATGGCGCTCAACCCCATGCGATACCTGGTCGTCCCGACGATCCTGGCCGGCCTGATCGCGTTCCCCCTGCTGACCGCCATCTTCGATTTGGTCGGGATCTACGGGGGGTATCTCGTGGGGGTGAAGCTCCTGGGGATCGGGGAGGGGACCTATTTCGGAGAGATGGAGACCTACGTGGGTCTCGGGGATATCACCCAGGGGATCCTCAAGTCGCTGAGCTTCGGACTGTTGGTGACGTGGGTCTGCTGTTACAAGGGATTCTATACCGGCTACGGGGCCGAGGGGGTGAGCCGGGCTACGACCGAGGCGGTGGTCCTCTCCTCGGTGTTGATCCTGGTCTGGGATTACTTTGTCGGTTCGGTGCTTCTGTAATGTCGGGGCCCATGGTCGAGATGCGCAATGTGCATAAGTCCTTCGGAGGACAGCAGGTGCTCCGGGGACTCGATCTGCAGGTGACCCAGGGAGAGATTCTGGTCATCATCGGCCGAAGTGGCGGCGGCAAGAGCGTCCTCCTGAAGCACTTGATGGGTCTGCTGAAGCCGGACCAGGGCCAGATCGTGATCAACGGCCAGGAGATCTCGCGACTCCGCGGACGGGAGCTCGACCAACTCCGGGAGCGGTTTGGCGTGGTCTTTCAGGGGGGGGCCCTCTTTGACTCCCTGACGGTCTTTGAAAACGTGGCTTTTCCGCTCCGGGAGAAGACCCGCCTTCCCGAGGAGGCCATTCGGGAGAAAGCCCTAACCCTCTTGAAACAGGTGGGTCTGGCGGACATGGGCCACAAGTATCCCGCCGAGGTGAGCGGGGGGATGAGGAAGCGGGTCGCGCTGGCCCGGGCGCTCACCATGGAGCCGGAGATCGTCCTCTTCGACGAACCGACGACCGGTCTCGATCCGATCATGGTGAATGCCATTCATCGGCTGATCCTCGACCTGCATCGGCGCGTCGGCTTTACGGCCATCATGGTCAGCCACGAGATCCCCGAGATCTTCGGGATTGCCGACCGGGTCGCGATGCTGCATCGGGGGGCGGTGGTCGAGGCGGGGACTCCGGAGGCGATCCAGGCATCCGCCAATCCCGTGGTCCGCCAGTTCATCACCGGCGATCCCGAAGGGCCGATCCAGCCCGACTGAGGGGGGCGCGCATGAAACGGATGGAGCTTGAGGTGGTCGTGGGTCTCTTCCTGCTGGTGGGCATCCTCGCCCTGGCGTGGCTCTCGATCCGGCTGGGCAGGATGCAGGTGCTCGGACTGGCAGGATACGTCGTGTACGCGGACTTCCCCAGCGTGGGCGGATTGAAGCAGGGGGCCAGCGTCGAGATCGCCGGGGTGAAGGTTGGTCAGGTCGACACGATCTCGCTGGTCGAGTACCGGGCGCGGGTCAAGCTCCGGATCGACGACAGCGTCAAGCTGCAGGAGGACACGATCGCCTCCATCAAGACGAAGGGACTCATCGGCGAAAAGTATATGCGCTTGAGCCCCGGCGGGTCCGATGAGACGATCCCCCCCTCGGGGAGGATCCGCGAGACCGAGCCGCCCATTGACATCGAGGAGCTGATTGGCAGCTTTATCTTTGGGAAATTTTAGTGCGCGGGCAACCGTCAATCCGGAGAGGAGGGGTGCGATGGCCGCATCGATTGCATCGGGGGTCTGCCTTCTACTGATCCTGTTCGCGCCGGCCTGGGCAGCCGCCCAGGGACAGCCACCCGGCGGGCAAAAGAAGCTCGTCTTGAAGGTGGAGGAGGCGGTCAAGCGGGCCCTAAAAGTGAACGATGAGCTCAAGGAAGCCTTCGCGGGGGTCGATGTCAGCCGCGGCAAACAGGCCCAGGCCGAGGGGGCTAAGTGGGCGCAGCTCGAGGCGAACATTTTCGCGGGTCCTTCCCCCGTATCGGAGCTGACCAAGGACGGGAGCACGGACGGGACGATCCAGTCCAGCTCGAGAGTGGATGATCCCGTGATCAACGGCGTCTTCGGCCGGGCCCAGATCCTTCTGGTTCAACCGCTGTACACCTTCGGCAAGATCACCGCCTTCCGCGAGGCGGCCGGCCTGGGGGTCCAGGTGAGCGAGGCGGGCGTCGATAAGAAGGCCTCGGAGGTGGTCCTGCAGGTCCAGCAGTTCTATTACGGGGCCCTGCTCGCCGGTGATGTCTCCGGGTTCCTCGACGGCCTTCGGGAGGAGCTCGAGCGGGCTCTCAGAAAGGCCGAACGGCAGGTCGAGGCAGGGTCTCCGGCGGCGACCGTGTCCGATGTGTATCAGCTCCGTGCGTTCCTCGCGCAGGCCCAAACGAAGATGGCCGAGGCCGAGACCGGACGCAAGCTGGCCCGGGATGCTATTCGCGCGGCCCTGAAGCTCGAACAGGGAGTCGATTTCGAATTGGCGGACAAGGCCCTGGAACCTGCGAAAGTCGATATCAAAGCCTTCGAGGCCTATGTACAGACGGCCCGGGAGCTCCGTCCGGAGTTTGTGCAGCTCCGGCACGGCATCAAGGCCCGCGAGGCGTTAGTGCAGGCCGCCGTCGCGGATCAGTACCCCATCGTGTACGCGGCGGCCGTCGCCGATATCGCCCAAAGCACCAACCGGGATGAAAGCGAGCTCCCGATCATTACCGATCCGCTGCAGCACAGCCAGGGGGGCGTCATCCTCGGCCTGCGATGGCACTTCGACTTCGGGATCACCAGGGGGAGGATCGACGAGGCCCGCGCCGAACAGACGAAGCTGATCCACAAGCAGGATTTTGCGGACGTCGGGATCCCCCTGCAGGTGCGGAAGGCGTACCTCGACTTGGAGAATGCGCAACAGGCCATCGTGACCACCGAACAGGCGTACCGGAATGCCCGGCGGTGGCTGGTGAGCGCCGCGGCCAACTTCGATCTGGGGATCGGCGATGTCCGTGAGCTCACCGATGCGTTCGTCTCCTACTCCCTGTTCCGAGTGGATAACTTTCGCGCCATCTATAATCAGCGGATCGCGCTCGCCAACCTCACCTTCGCGACCGGGGAAACGGTCCGCGAGTTCCCGGCGCGCCCATAGGTGAGTGCCGGGACTGCGTGGAATCGTCGAGGTCGTCGGGAAAGGCACACATGGCTCGCAGAATGATCACAATGATACGGACGGTCCTGATCCTGTACGGGTTCACCGCGCTGGTCTCCGCGTCCCTGTCTTGGGCCCAGGAGGGGGCGACGGCTCAGGTGAAGGCCACGATCGAGAAGGTCCTGGAGATCTTGAGGGACCCGGCGCTGAAGGCGCCGGGCAAGGAGGAGGCGCGGCGGAAAAAGCTGCAAGAGGCCATCTATCCGCGGTTCGACTTCACCGAGATGGGGAAACGTTCCCTGGGCATTCATTGGGCCAAGCGGACTCCCCAGGAGCGGGAGGAGTTCGTGAAGCTCTTTGCCGATCTGCTGGAGCAGTCGTACGCGAAGAGGCTCGAGGCGTATACCGATCAGGAGGTCCTCTACACCAAGGAACAGCTGGACGACAAGTTCGGGCTCGTGGTCACGAAGATCGTGAGCACGAAGGAGAATATCGATATCCCCATCGAGTACAAGCTACTCCGCCAGGACAACCAGTGGAAGGTCTACGATGTCGTGATCGACGGCATCAGCATGGTGAGCAACTACCGGAGCCAGTTCAACAGCATCATCCAGAAGTCGTCGTACTCTGAGCTCGTCCAACGGATGCGGGTCAAGCAGGAGGCTGAGGCACTCAGCACCGCTCCCGCTCCGAAGCGGTAATTGGAGACCCAAGGAGGCGCAGTAGCGGTGATGGCCCGGCGGTGGTCTCGTGTGATCTCCAGATATCCCCGTGTCGTCTTGCTCCTGACCGGCCTCCTCGCCATCCTCTCCTTTGTGGCGGCGGTGGCGTGGTTAGAGATTCGTCCGAGCCGCTCGGAAGTGGTCTTCGCCGGTGAACGGCTGATCCAGCTGAAGCAGGCCTATAGGCGGGAGTTCGGAGACCGCGACGGTATCGTCATTGTGGTGGACGCCTCGGACCTCGCCCGGGCCAAGCAGTTCGTCTCCGCCCTGGCCGACCGACTCCAAAGGATCCCGGAGCCGATCGCAGAGCTCTTTTATCGGGTGGACCCCGGCCCCTTCGAGGCCCACGCCCTGCAGTACCTGTCGTCGGCCGAGCTCGAGAAGCTTCGCCGCAAGGTCGAGGACCATGAAGCGCTGATCCGGGATCTCGCCACCACCCCGGGGATCAACACCCTGTTCGTCGGCATTAACCGGGAGATGGGTGAGGCCCTGGTCGGGCATTTCTTTACCGGCTTCCTGGAAGAGAAGAAATCGGGGCGTGCGGATCTCGGCCTGTTGAATTCCCTCCTCCGGCAGCTTGACGACGGGTTGAGCGGTTCCCGAGGCTTTGCCTCACCGTGGGGCGAATGGCTGGGTGCGGGCAAAGAGCCGGTGTCGGAAGGCTATCTCCTCACTGAGGGCAAACGGTACCTCATCCTCCTGGCCAAGATCCGCGGGACGACCGAGCAGACCCTGGTCCCCAAGCGGGAGTCGATCGAGCGGATCCGGACGGCTATCGCCGAGCTCGGTCAAGCCTATCCCGGCGTGGAGGCCGGGGTCACCGGGGCCGATGCCTTAGGTTCGGACGAGATCGTCACGGCCAAACGCGATTCCACGATCGCCACCGTCCTTTCCGTGGGCGGAGTAGCCTTGCTCTTCGTCCTCCTCTGGAAAGGCTTTGGGGCGCCCCTGCGAACATTCCTCAGCCTGGCCGTGGGGGTCTCCTGGACTCTCGGGTGTATTACACTCACGATCGGCTCCCTCAACATCCTGACCGCCATGTTTGTCCCAATCCTCATCGGATTGGGGATCGATTACCAGGTCCATCTGTTGGAGCGCTACGGGGAAGAGCGGGCGGCGGGCCACACTCCTCGGGATGCGTTGGAGGAAACGTTCCGGACGGCGGGTCTGGCTACCGTGACAGGGGCGGCCACCACGGTGGTGGCGTTCTACAGCCTTGTCCTCACCAACTTCAAAGGTCTGATGGAGCTGGGCTTCATCACCGGGAGTGGCCTGCTCCTCTGTCTCGGAGCCGCCTTCACGGTGCTCCCCGCGTTGCTGGTCCTGTATGAAGGGCGGGGGGAGGCTCGGGTCACTGTCCGATCGGCCAGCTTCTTGGGGGTCTTGGAAGGGTGGGGTCGTCATCCGCGGATCGTGATCGCCGTGGCGGGCGTGCTGGCCGCGGCCTCGCTCACCGCTCTCGGTACCGTTCGGCTCGAGTTCAATCTCCTGGAGCTTCAAGCGGAGGGGACTGAATCGGTGGACTGGGAACACCGACTCCTGGCCGAGGGTGGCACGTCGACCTGGTACGGGATCAGTCTCGCGCGGTCGCCCGAGGAGGTCGCGACTAAGAAGGCCCGGCTGGAGGCCCTTCCGTCGGTGAATCGGGTCCAGTCGATCTTCTCGTTCTTGCCGAAGGAGCCGGCGCGCAAGAGAGCGGCGATACAGACGCTCGGCCCCCCCCTGGCCAAACTCCCCCCCAGTTTTGGGAAACTGGAGCCGGTGGACCTTGAAGGGCTCGGGGCGACCCTCGAACGGATCCGATTCAAACTGGGGGACAGAGAGCGCTTCAGCTCGGCATCGGATGCCGAGCTTGAGGAGGGGCGGCGACTGCTGGATGCGCTGCGGGCTCGGCTGAAGACGGGCAAGCCTGCTGAGGTCCGCCAGTCGCTCGCCGCGTACCAGACCGCGCTCTTTGCCGACTTTGAGAAGAAGGTCACCATCCTCCGGAAGAATCTCCGGTCGCGTCCGATGACCGCCGCAGACCTTCCGCGTGAGCTCACGGATCGGTTCATCGGCAAGGAGGGGAGCTATCTCCTCAGGGTGTTTCCCCAGGGGAATACCTGGGGGCGGGAAGCCGTCCAAGAATTTGTGAGCGAGGTCCGCTCGGTGGATCCTGACATCATCGGGGATCCGATCTCTGCCTGGGAACACGGCCGGAACATGGAGAAGGGTTATCTGCTCGGGGGCTTGTATGCCACTATTGCAATGGTCGTCATCATCCTCTGGTCGTTTGGCAGCGTTACGCACCTGTTGTTGGCGCTCGTTCCCCTCGTGGTGGGGGCGGCCTGGACTCTGGGGTTGATGGAGCTCTTCCACATCAACTTTAACCTGGCGAACCTCATTCTGCTCCCGCTTATCGCGGGGTACGGGATCATGAACGGGCTTCACATCGTCAAGCGGTGGGAGCAGGAGAGGGGACAGGGATCGGTCATCGCCAACAGCACGGGTCGGGCGGTCTTTCTGTCCGCCACCACCACCATGGTGGGGTTTGGGAGCCTCATGGTGGCGAGCCACCGAGGGATCTTCAGCCTTGGCTTCCTCTTGTCAGTGGGCGTGGGCAGCATCCTCCTCGCTTCCCTGACGGTCCTTCCGTCGCTTCTCTTGCTCCTCTCGAGCGTCAAGAACGCCGAACGAGTGAAGGAGGTCCCTGAGCCGGCTCGGTATGCCAAGGGGTCCTTGCAGCTGTCGCAATCAGGGGTGAAGAAGGACGCCCCCTTCGACGGAGGCGCATGAAATGAGGCAATTGCAACGGCGGTATGCCCGTTGGTGTTACGGCATCGTCTGGGTTGGGATGGTAGCGCTGACGTTGCTCTTGCCGGGCTCGGTGCGGGCGAGTGATGGGAAGCCCGTCGATCGGGTCCGGGATACCCTGGAGAGTGCGCTACGCATCCTCAATGATCCCACCTTGCAGGGCCCGGAAAAGAAAGACGCGCGTAGACAGCAGGTCCAGAAGCTCATCGCTTCCCGCTTCAATTATGCGGAGATGGCGGAGCGCTCGCTGGATTCGCACTGGGTCAAGCTGACCCGCGACCAGCGTCAGGCCTTCGTGGCCCTCTTCGGAGAGCTTTTTGAACGATCCTATAGCCGCCTGGTCCTCAATTCGCTGCCGGATCGGCAGATTACCTATGCGGGGGAAACGGTGAACGGGACGCGAGCCGTAGTGAAGACAGTCATCGTCGACAAGCGGGGCGACCGACTGCCGGTCGATTATCAGTTGCAGCGCCCCAAGGCGCAGTGGGAGCTGTTCGATGTCGTGATCGATGGCGTGAGCATCGTCAACAATTATCAGTCCCAGTTCAACAAGATCATCCAGACCTCGTCCTTCGATGAGCTGGTCAAGAAGATGCGTATCAAGCGTGAGGAGGAGTAGGCAGATCTTCGACCTCATAATCAACGTGGTTAGACCTGAGAGATGAGGCTGCCGCGGAAGCAGATACCGCTGGCCACTGTCGTGGTGGCACTCCTTCTTCCCCGAGCGGTATCGG
>Ga0209641_10000753_pt1 | contig 29882 bp, 25 predicted proteins | sample RifCSP16_1_FD_184022 | JGI IMG/M metagenome (GOLD analysis project Ga0209641, IMG submission 184022) | Soil microbial communities from Rifle, Colorado - Rifle CSP2_sed 16_1 (SPAdes) (version 2) | ecosystem: Environmental > Terrestrial > Deep subsurface > Rock core/Sediment | place: Rifle... | reverse complement strand
TACAATGCCTGGGTGCATCTATATTGGTCCAGTCCAACGCAATACAAGCAGATCATCCCCCAGAGCCAGCTCTTCCTTCCTGCAGGACCGACGGCTACACCGACCGCAACCCCGACTGCGACTCAGACAACGACGCGGACCCCGACGGCCACCCTCGGCCCGACGCCCAGCCTCCCGGCCGGGCAGGTATGGCGGTTCTACTATTACCTTGGTGCTCAACGTGTCGCCATGCGGGTGCAGGGCGATGCGGTGCCTGGGAACAACGGCGTGTTCTATCTCCTCGGCGACCACCTGGGCTCGACGAGCATCGTGGCGGATTCCTCCGGCGGCAGGGTGAGCGAGCTGCGATATCGAGCCTTTGGCGAGACCCGCTTCGCCTGGGGCTCGACGCCGACGGATTACCGCTACACCGGGCAGCGGGAGGAGAGCCTGAGCGGGCTGTATGACTATGGCGCCCGGTGGTACGATCCGGTAGTCGGACGTTTCATTCAGGCAGATCCCATCATTGCGATGAGTGTGATTCCTCAAATGTTGGATAGGTACGCGTACGTGTTGAACAACCCAATCAGATACGCAGACCCCTCGGGGCACAAAGCATGCGATGAGGTTGATGGTAACGGGCGATGCATCCAAGGGGATGGGGGTAGTTGGCCGACGATCCCAGATCCAGTTCCAGACACGACCCCGAAGGAACCTTGGAAGGATGAACCGGGTTATTTCCCGGACGATAATGGGGGCAGCATCCGCGACTGGGGAGTCGATCAGAGTGATGACTGGCGCGAGCATCGGGCGGGAAGAATGTACGACTGGACGTGCGATAGTGGAGGCTGGTGGGGCACGTCTTGCCCAAGTCCTAAGGCCCTAGCAGCATGGTTGCTGCGAGAGGAGGGTGGATCTCTCTACAACTACCTTACAGATGCAGAGAAAGGTCCCCTCGGTGGGAGGATAATGGTTGGGGCTTTCAGCTACTACTTCGCGGATAGTGACGGGATCACAGACGTAGACCTATCCGTGTACACCGCTAGTTTCAATCCATACACGGATCCAACCGGAGCCTTCAATGCCAAAGACTGGGAAGTCATGAACCTGGAGCCAACTAGGCTGTTCTTTGCTGAGGTTGACCGCTACTGGGACCAGGGCCCATACATGAGTGATGGGCATATTGTGGACAGGTGGTGGACCAGCAGCGAGTCCCGACCGTGCATTCAGTGCGTCGATGTGCTCGATGTCTACATTCCCGTGGAAGATGTCACAATGTTCTTTGGATACATGCCATGAAGCGCCTCGCCTCGAAAGTCCCATCCCTGGTTGTGCTCCTTGGGGGTGCGACACTGACCGCCTGCATTGCGTTTTCGCACTTGCTGGAGGATGCCTCTACCTCTGACCTGGGCGTTGCATCGCCCGAAATCAGTCCACCTCAAGTCACGAGCAGCAATTTCCCTACTTCTCCACTCTCTACAGTGGCGCCCGCTGCTGTGGCGCAGTCGATTCGACTCTGCCCAGAAGTCGCCGTCGTGCCCATGAGAGACCTCGGTCTTCCTCTGGAGACCCGACTCGTTGTCACCTTGCCGCAATCCGATTACAGCGGAGTGGATAGGGCTGGACCCTTCCTCCTAAGCTCTCAGGATCTGGAACCGAAACCAGTGGAGGCGCTGATACCTGAGAAGGGTACGAGCAATGAGAGCTATCAGGTGAGCCGGGACGGCCACTGGTTGACATTCATGCGGCGCCAAGAAACTACACAGCGGCGAGAGCTTTGGATGAGCTCGATCGACGGCGAGCGTCTGTGGAGGATCGGCGAGGTCGGCTGGTATTCGTATGCCCGATGGGTAAATGACGAAGAGATCGTGATTATCGGCCCGGTTGCTTGGGATGACTCAAATGAACGCCCGCCTGTCACCGCATACATGCCCCTCTTGACTATCAATCCCTTCACGCTGACACATGAACCTCTTCCGGCGCTTCCAGAAACTGAGGGTGAGCGGCATTTCGCCGATCTCATCCGCGCAGATGGACGCCTCTACGCACTTTACGAAATATGGTCCCAACGGGGATTCTCATTCTATGTCTTTGACTACGCTGATGAAACTGCGCGACAAGTCTTCAGGTGGTTGGACAGCACGGAGTGGGACCTATATAAGTCCCTTAACATAATGGTGACCGCGGGAGGAGCCTTCGTCCTTTCTGTAGATCGTCCGTATGGAATCGACATTGCCTTTGACTTGGCCCTGTCGAGCGCCGTGTCCCAGGACAACTATGATGGAAACATGAGACAGATTACTCTGCCTGAAGGGATCCTTCCCGCCTACGTGTGGAGTATCTCTCCCTTTACGGAGACCATTGCGCTCAGGGAGGAGCTTCCAGGAGACGATCTGTCTCAGGACTTGGGTTTCTACGTGTTGGATTACGGCAAGATGACCCTGACTGACTACTGCCTGAGGCAAGACATTTCCACGGAGCTCGACCTGTCTCCGGACGGTCGGTTTGCCGCACTGACACTCATCGATTTGCCGAGCAGTCTTCCCCCGCGCACATCGCTGGTGATCTTGAGCCTTGAGACGGGTCACATGGCAGAGGTTGATGGATATCGAATGGCCGGTTGGGGTCGGCAGTAGCGTGCCAAGTGCCTCTTGGACGGTCTTCCCTTGTTGCATAGAGATATTGGATGGGGGAGTGTGATTCCTCGGACACCCACGCCGGCAGCAGACATTGGCAAGGGGGAATCACCGAAGGAGCTTGCTGGTCCACCCATTGGAGAGACTAGGACCCATTCGCACGAATATCGTGCGGCTTGACGGATTGACTTCTCTCCTTGAACTCAAGCGCCGTAGCCATCTTGAACATTCGCTCGACCTGCGTTCGCGAGAAACCGCAGCACAACTTTGATGACTGTCGTCCAGTCTGAGCGGGACCGACGGCTAGACCGACGGCAACCCTGACTGCGACTCAGGCATCGACCCGGACCCCGAGCCTGCCCTGAGCGAAGGCCGAAGGCCAAAGCCGAAGGGCCCACCCTCGGCCCGACGCCCAGCCTGCCGGCCGGGCAGGTCTGGCGGTTCTACTATTGCGTTGGTGCTCAACGTGTGGCCATGCGTGTCCAGGGCGATGCGGTGCCTGGGAACAACGGCGTGTTCTATCTCCTCGGCGATCACCCTTCGGCAAGCTCAGGGCAGGCCTGGGCTCGACGAGCATCGTGGCGGATTCCTCCGGTAACAAGGTGAGCGAACTGCGCTATCGGGCCTTCGGGGAGACTCGCTTCGCCTGGGGCACGACACCAACCGACTACCGCTACACCGGGCAGCGGGAGGAGAGTCTGAGCGGGCTGTATGACTACGGCGCCCGGTGGTACGATGCAACTGCGGGACGATTCACCCAGGCAGACTCCACCATTGCGATGAACGCAAATCCTCAAGCATTGGACCGATACGCATATGCACTGAATAGCCCCTTAAAGTACACAGACCCTACGGGGCACAAGGCCTGTAGTGACATAGACAGGAATGGGGAGTGTGTTGTGGATCTTGACTGGCGGCCAGGCCAGTCGCAACGCAATCCGGAGAGTGATACGGAGGATCCGATCCAGGTGACGCAAGAAGAGGCTATGAAAATGGCAATCGATGTAGAGGGGAAGTCCTGGGCCGAACTCAGCGTCGGTGAAAGGGCAATCTTTCTGGCGGCCGGATGGAGTCCCGCTGAGTACCGTGAGTTAGCAGGGGGGAACGCACCCAGCGTCGAAGGCACGCTTCAGGATCCCGGTTTGTGGCTCGCCGTAGGGGCGGCAGGCGGCATGAACGGGCCTGCCCTCTATGAAACAGGCCAGGCTCTAGTGTACGAAGCCGCAGTCTGGTGCTTTATGACCCCATTGTGCGCGCCGTTGCTAGGCGTCCCCTCAAGGTACGACTTAGGTGGCAAGACAGATCTCTGGCATCAGTACCCTCGGCTATACGATCCAATGATCCTTAGTGAGGGAAGCCGAGAGATAGCCAGTTACAATTACGTCATACTCCATCTCGAAGGTTGGGTCAACGATACGGCGGGGCGGTATGAGTTAGGAGTAGTAATGCGAGGACTCCAGCAGGTAATCACCCATAGGTTGTTCCGTGGTGTGAAATGAGATGAATATGAACCCGCTGGGACGTCAATTCCACAGTGACTACAGCTGGGAGGTCTTGGGCGGATTGCCAGCGAACGAGGCCGTGCTAACGTTTCCGCAGGAATGGCGGGGGTTCTCTGAAGGTCTTGTGGTGCGAGTGGCTCCCCAGGACGGAGTCTCGTGGGTCGGGAACTTCAGGAAGATCAGCGATTCCTATATTAACGGCGTGTACTCCACTCCCGGGGCGGATACCATCTGCGTGGTAGCAGGGGGGGAAGGCTACCTCGTCGGAGTCTCTTCTCCGAGATCGTGCGCTGAAGTGCCAAGCGTGCCCATCATCGACGTTCTCGCGATCGATGATCCACCTCTCCTTCTGCTTGAGAGCTTGACAGACTTGTCTGCCGTCGGCAGAGGCGGTTTAGCTTGGAGTACGGCCCGAATCTCCTGGGACGGAATGAAGATTCTCAGTGTATCCTCACGCACTCTCATGGGGCAAGCATGGGATCCGGGTACTGGAACCTTCAAGGACTTCAGCGTGAATCTCCGCACTGGGATACATGAGGGAGGATCCTACAGCTAGCAAGAGAATGATCTATCGCTGTCTGTGTGTAGTGGTCCGCGAGAAGAGATGCCGCTGACTATCCGCGGGCAGGACGAGAATGTGGACGGCATCGGGCCCGTTGTGGCTCGGCGATTTAGTTGCTCACGGCATCGGGGCCCATGGCCAAACGACGACCCTCTTGACGGCGACGAGTTCACCGGCCAGGCGATCGATGTGAGCGGCGTCTAGCGGTCAGGTTCCGAGTTCTAGTATGCCGCGTTACGACCCCCTAATCAACAACAGGAAGAATCCGTACTCCATGACGGAAGGCAGTTCGATGGCCTCGAAGGGTTCGCGCTCTCACACCAACAGGGGTTTTCCGGCAATCCGCGGAAGCCGACCACCGCATCGCTAGCACCCTCGTGTAGTTCAAGGACGAGAGGATAAACTGCCGGAGACAAGCCTGAGAAGGAGCAGTCAGATGCTCAGCGGGCTCTTTCCTCGTACATGGGAGTGTAGGCCTGGTCCCTTCAGCTGTCGCCTCGCCCCACCACCGACTGCCATGGTCGCACATCAGCCCGACGCCCAGCCTCCCGACCGGGCAAGTCTGGCGGTTCTACTATCGCGCAGCATCCCCAAGGCGAAGCCGAGGGGGCTACCTTGGTGCTCAACGTGTGGCCACGCGTGTCCAGGGCGATCCGGTCCCGGGGAACAACGGCGTGTTCTATCTCGTCTACCTCGGCATCCAATCGATACAACCCACGGACTGTCTAACCTCCTGCCGATCCTCGTCGAAAGCATGGGCTGCCAGGAATCGCCCGTCGACGCTCTGATCTTTGACAAGCTCCCCCTCCTCCCTTAGAATCGCTGAGTAACCACCCCCCGCTGGAGGTTTCCCCATCGATGAAGGAATACGCGACCGCCTCGATACGCAACGTCGCCTTGGTCTCGCATGGTGGCGGGGGGAAGACTTCCCTGGGTGAAGCGCTCCTCAATTTGACGGGAGCGACGAACCGCGTGGGCAAGGTCGAAGAGGGCAACACAGTCTCGGATTTCGAAGACGAAGAGATTCGGCGCAAGTTGTCCCTGTCGACCGCCATTCTTCCGGTCGAGTTCGACAGTCATAAGATCAACATCCTCGACACCCCCGGTTACACCGATTTCGTCGGAGAGGTCATCTCCGCTTTGCGGGTGTCCGATGCGGCCATCCTTCTGGTTGATTCGGTGGCCGGCGTGGAAGTCGGGACCGAGGTCGTCTGGGATTACTGCGATCACTTCAAGCTGCCGCGCTTCGTCTTGATCAGCAAGATGGACCGGGACAACGCCAGCTTTCAGCGGTCGCTGGCCGAGGCCCGGACACTCTCGACCGAAGTGACCTTCGTCCCCGTTCAACTTCCATGGGGTGAAAAGCAGGAATTTCAAGGCGTGATAGACCTGCTGAAGATGAAAGCTCGACCGGGCGACGGCAAGGATGAGGCCGAGATTCCGGCTGAGTTTCAAGAGGCGGCAGCGGAGGCCCGGGTCAAGCTGGTCGAGGCGGCGGCCGAGGGTGACGACTCGCTCCTGGAGAAATACCTCGACGGCCAAGAGCTCACGGCGGTTGAGATCAGCCGCGGTCTCGGCATGGCCGTTCGGTCGAGGCGGTTCGTTCCAGTCATCGTCAGCGCCTCCACGGCTGGCTTGGGTCTGGCCCCGCTGCTGGAGGCGATCCTGGCCCTCTTACCCTCTCCGGCAGAAGCCCTGCCTGCAGCGGCTCAGGGTGCAAGCGGGCCCGAAGAGCTCCCGGCATCGGACAACGGTCCTCTGGCGGCCTACGTCTGGAAGACCACGGCGGATCCATACGTCGGGAAGCTGACCTACATCCGTGTGTACTCGGGCGTGCTCAACTCGGACAGCCGCGTGTGGAACCGATCGAAGGCTTCGGAGGAACGTCTGGGGACACTGCATGTGATGCGCGGCAAGGAGCAGATCGGGATCAAGCTCCTGCATGCGGGGGACATCGGTACGGTGCCTAAGCTGGCTGACACCGGTACCGGAGACACCCTGTGCGACAAGGCCCACTCGCTTAGTTTTTCCCCGGCCGAATATCCGAATGCTCTCTATTCCGTGGCTGTCTTACCCAAGACGCAGGCCGACTCGGCCAAAATGGGCGCCACGCTCACCCGCCTTTGCGAAGAGGATCCAACGCTCTCCTGGCATCAGGAAGGCAGCACCAATCAGACGATCCTGCAAGGGATGGGGGATCAACATATCGACGTCGCCATCCGCAAGGCCGAGGCCAAGTTCCAGGTTGGGCTGAACACGGAGACCCCGAGAGTGCCTTACCGTGAGACTATCACTAAGGCCGGGACGGCTCAGCACCGCCACAAGAAACAAACCGGCGGCGCTGGTCAGTTCGCCGAAGTGCACATGCGGGTCGAACCTCTGCCGGATGAGGCCTTCGAGTTCAAAAACGAAGTCTTCGGCGGAAGGATCTCATCGAGTTTCATGCCGGCGATCGAGAAGGGCGTCCGTGCGGTCATGAAGCAGGGGGTGTTGGCTGGTTACCCGGTCGAGAACGTCAAGGTGGCAGTGACGGACGGCAAGGAACACCCGGTCGACTCGAAGGCCGTGGCATTCGAGGTCGCCGGCAGGGAAGCGTTCAAGCAGGCCATCCGCGAAGCCGGGCCGGTGCTCCTCGAGCCGATCATGCATGTACGCGTGATCGTCCCCGAGGCTAACATGGGAGACGTCATTGGGGATCTGAATACACGCCGGGCGCGTGTCCAGGGGATGGAGAACGAACGCGGCCGGAGCGTGGTGACGGCCCATGTGCCTCTGGGCGAGATGCTACGATACGCCACGGAATTACGATCGATAACCGGGGGGAGGGGTGTGTTTTCGATGCGGGAAGACCATTATGAGACCGTCCCCCCGCATGTCGCCGACCAGATCATCGCTGCCCGTCAGAAGGATCTCACCAAGCAAGAAGCGGGATAGGTGGGATCTCCGCGTACCACGGTCTCTCATTGCGTATCCCCCTCGCCCTTCGGCGCCGCGCGGCTCGGCGGCGCATGTGAAACCGGAGTGGTCTTCCCTGGCATTCATCGACGCAGAAATCGAAGTCGTCTTTGATGAGCCGCCCATGCTGGCCAAGAAGCCTGGCGCTCCCGATGGATTCGTGTGGAATGACCAGGTTTTCCGAACCGTCGAGTTGATATCAAGTTGGTTCGACCACGAGCGGCGAGGCCGCATGGCGGAAAACATGCAGCCGGCCCACCTGCGGGAGGCGGCCCGACGCGGTTCATGGGGCGTGGGCCGTTACTACTTCCGCCTGCGGACGGACGGCGGTCGAGTGTTTGATGTGTACTATGACCGGGCGCCGGAAGGCGCCGGCGATCGCGCCGGACATTGGTTCCTTTGGAGGGAGATGGAGGCCGCCGAGGGCGGGGGCTGACGCCGCCCCCAGGGGAACCGTCTTTTCAGCTGAGCTTGGCCCACACGAAAACGCGTGGGGCGAGGTAGGCGATCCAAAACCCGACTAAGGCGTATCGGAACATGCGCAAGAGGGTCGGCAAGAGAGACGGTCCGCGAGGGAAGATCGCCGCCAGACCCAGATAAATGACGAAGACACCGACCGCGCCCAGGCCAAAGCGCGCCAGTCGGTGGCTCCACGGGCCTTCTACCCTGAAGCGCCCCCATGCGACGAGCAACGCTCCCCCGACCGCAAACCCAACGAAGATCCCGCCCACCGCGAGAATGTCACTCGTTCCCAGTGGATCGATAGGGGCAGCGAGCGGCGCCGCAGCGGCGGCCGCCTCAGCCCAGCCCGGCGGGAACCCGATCCCGGCGCGAACGGATCGCACGGCGAGACCCAAGCCAACGAGTACCAGCGGAGCCACGACCGCCACGGTCAACCTCGACCCGCGCGAGGCACGGCTGAGGCGCGCCGAAACACCACTGTCGAAGCTGAGGAATCCGAGGAGGACGATCGTCCCCACGACCCACCCGGCAATCACATCGGCCGGGAAGTGAACGCCGAGTTCGATCCGCGAGAGGGAGATCAAGAACATCAAGGCGATGGCGGCGGCGAGGGCCCAGCGGCGCTGGATGGCGACGGCCATCCGTCCCCAAAGTGCGACGGCATTCTGAGCGTGGCCGGATGGCAGGCCAAAGCTCGACTCGGTGCTCAAAGCCGCGACCCGGCGAGCGATCCAGTAGGGGCGCGGCAGCCCGAAAGCCAGCTTGAGGACGGAGTTGAGCATGTTGCTGGTCAACAGAATCAGGCCGAGACGCAGTCCCAGACCGACGTCGATACACCACAGAATGGCCGGCATCACAAGAAGGTAGAACTGTTCCTGGCCCAAGAAAGTGAACAACTTCATCGGCGGTGTGAGCCAGTTCCCAAGGGCCTGTAGCTTGAGGATCAGTGGGATCCCCCAAACAACCCAATCGATCATGGTCACTCCCTCCGCAGGTCCGAGATTGCCATTGGAACCGGAGAGCCGGCCGCATGTGTTAAAACACCTGGGGAGAGCTTCAGTGTCAGAACCAGCGCCAGGACGATCAGCAGTAGACCGGCAGGGAACGGCAGAGTGGGGCGGATTCCATACAGCGCCCCGGCGATCGGAGCAGCCAGCACGATCACAGCTCCGCTGGCCGTCTCGACGGCACCGTACGCCAATCCGAGATTCGCTCGATGGACAAGTCCCTCGGCCTGGGCCACGAGCATGGAATGGGCCGTGCGGAAGGCGCCGGCCAGCAGGTAGCCGGCGGCGAACCAGGGTGCCCCGGGCCCTTGCCAGATCAGGACGATGGAGACTGCGACGAACACCTGGGCCAGTATGAGGCCCCGCCGCGACTCCAGGCGCCCCAATCCAAGATTCAACAGGACCAGCCCCACGCCGTTGAACGCCCCGAACAGCCCGATTTGGCTCACGCTCATCTGGCGTTCGTTCTGAAGGAAGTTGGGCGTCAACGGCCAACTGAGGTACATGGCGAAGATGCTGACGAATACCAATGGCAGGAATCGGCTCAACGCAGTGTTGGAAAACAAATCCCGGTAGTGCAGATCTTCCTCGCGCTTTTCGACGGGCTGTGGAGCGGCGAAGACAATGACCGCCGTGGAGATGGCGAAGATCACAGTCGCCAGCCCGAACACGCTGCGCAACTCGATTCGCTCAGCGAACCAGCCCCCCAGAGCCGGTCCGAAAATGGCCCCGAGACTGTATGCGGCCCCGATTGTGGTCAATGCTCGGGCAACGCTCCACTCCCGCCGGGCATTGGTGATATAGCTGTTGAGAGGTGAGATGACGAATCCGGTGAAACCATAGAGCACGAGCCCGACGGCAAACACGGTCAGCGACCTTGCCAGATACATGATGCCAGCCGCGGCCACTCCGCTCAACCATCCGGCGATCAAGATCGAACGCCGTCCGAAGCGATCCGCTAGGGCGCCGGCCGGGAGGTGGGTCAGTGTCATCGCAAGACTAGACAGTCCGATGATGACCCCGATACGGATCGGATCCGCGCCGAGTTGTTGCATGTATAGAGGCTCGAAGTAGTACCAGGTTGCCTCCCCCAACCCCCAGAAGAAGAGAGAGATCGCTACGAGACGCAGGTCACGGGTCATGCCGGGGTGCCTATTGCCTGCCCGATGAAGTCCGCGGTCGCGTTGAATACCAATGGGTGCTGGCGATCGCGCGTGATCACGTGACCGCTGTCTTCCAGCCACAAGGATTTCCTGTCCTTCGAGCGGATGTTCTCGAGGATGACCGCCATCGAATCGGGCGGCACGGACCGGTCTCCCCTGGCCTGGATGGTGAGAGTCGGGACGGTGATTCTCGGGAGAATCGATCGAGTCTCACGCATCAAGTCGCGCAGCTCTGCGGCCGCCCGGATCGGATACACGGGGTAGGTCACGTGGGTGGCCGCCGCCTCGCTGTCGCGCCAGTCGGGTACCCCTTTCGGGGTGTAGCGCCAGAGCTTGCTCAGCGGCCGGGCCAGGCGAAGACGACCATTGCGGGGCATCGACATCGGTGTCGAAAGCGCCACGACGGCCTCGACCTTGGCCTGCGCGCCGGCCCAAAGAGCCAGAAGCCCGCCCATCGAGAGGCCGACGGCGGCAATTCGATCGCATGCACCTCGGAGGACATACAAGCCGTCTTCCACATCAGCGAGCCAATCGGTCCAGCGCGCGCGGATCATGTCCTCGGGCCGAGTGGCGTGAGCGAATAGCCGGATCCCGAGCACGGTGAACCCACGGGTGTTCAGGAAAGAACCCAGCGGGTGCATCTCGGCCGGTGTTCCGGTGAACCCGTGCATAAGCAGGCAGCCTGTGCGCCCTCCTGGGAGAAAGAAAGGCTCTCCGCCGGGAAGCAGACGGATCATCCGATGATCCTCAATTCGCGGGGAAAGCTGGTCAGGGTCTCGCCGCCGTCTTGTGTCACGTGCATATTGTCTTCGACTCGGACCCCGCCCCGACCGGGGAGATAGATCCCTGGCTCGACGGTAAAGGTCATCCCCGGAGACAGCCGCTGGGGGTTGTCGCCCCGGATATACGGCGGCTCGTGGGCCTCCAACCCGATCCCGTGCCCGGTCCGGTGGGTGAAGAATTCGGCGTAACCCGCCTGGGCGATGGTCACTCGGGAAGCCTCATCGACAGAGGCGCAGGTCGATCCCGGCCGTACCGCGTTGCGTCCGGCCAGGTTGGCTTCCTGAACGATACGATGGATGCGTTCGAGCTCGGGGTCGGGATTGCCTAGAGCAAAGGTGCGGGTGATATCCGAGATGTAACCGGCGAGGGTTGCCCCCCAATCCACCACGAGCATGTCGCCTTCCTGAATGGGGCGGGATGAGGGCACGGCGTGCGGCAAGGCGCTGTTGGGGCCGGCAGCTACGATCGGGCTGAACGGCAACTCGGGATCGGAGCCCGCTCGCAGCAACTGCAAGGTCAGCTCGCTCGCCAGTTCCTGCTCGGTCATGCCCAACCGAACTTGAGGGAGGGCGGCCGCGAGCGCCGCCTCGGCAATCGCGGCCGCCTTGCGCATCGCGCTGACCTCGGCCGCATCCTTACTCAGCCGGACCGCGGCCAGCGCCGCCACGCCGTCCACGAGGCTCGCCTTGGGTGCGGCTGCCTCCAACAAGCGGAGCTCGAGTACCCGCATGCGAAGTGGTTCGACCCCGACACGGAGCGAGGCGAGTCCGAATCCCGCCGAGGCCTGCTCGAAGGCGCTGCGGCGTGAGGTCTCTTCCTCTCCGTAGGTTACCAGATGAAAGTCGATTGGGCCCGCTTCGGCCTTTGTCCGTTCGAACTCGGGGAGGACAAGCCAGGGCTGTCGATCCGGGGCGAACAGGGCGACGATCGGCCGCTCCATCAGGTGAAAGGAAATCGAAGTCAAGTACGCGAATGTTGGACCGGGGTTGAGGGCAACGGCATCCAGACCGTGTTCCTGCATGAGCCGGCCCAGGCGGGAGAGGCGCTCGTTGGACATTCGGACCTCCGGGGGATATCGCGATTATAGCTTTGGGCCAACTAAGGAGCAATGCGCGGGCAGAGCGCACCGGCTCAGACGCCCCTGTGCCCTCCCTGAGGCAATACAGCGGATATCGGACCGCCCGCCGCCTTGGCAGGCCGAATGACCCATTTGACACCCCCCGTCCACGGTCGATAATACGGTGGCGAGGACGGAATCGACTTCGCTAGAAGTGAGAAGGGAGTGTGGAGCGATGAGTGAGACGAGCCAGACGACCGGAAGGTCGCTCAAACCCACGTACAGGCGCCTGTATGCCCCCCTGGCGGTACTGGCGATGGCGGCGTTGGGCACGGCGATGTGTGCAGGTCTTGGGGGCACACCTGCCGAGGATACGGGCGCGAACCAAGACGTCGCCGCGACGCTGGAGGCGCTACAGGCCGAGCTGGCCAATGCCCAGGCCACGGTGGAAGCGGCCGGGAGTTCACAACCAACGATCTCAGCTCCAGAGTCGCCGACCGAGGCCACTCCGGCACCTGTTGCGGCTCCCGGGGAGAAGGTCGAAGACACCTTCGATTCCGACATCGGGACCTTCGCTCTCGGGGAGGGCGTTCAGATCAAGAGCGGCGCCCTGTTTCTTGGTCCCTTTGAGCAGTGTGCCGGCGACGTGGCGGCTTTCGACAGCCCGATCGACTGCAATGCAGTCTGTCTGACCTGCGGTGCGAATCTGACAAACTACAACATGACGGTCGACGTCGCATTTGCCGAAGGGTTGTCGGACAAGCAGTTTGGTGCCCTTCTGCGCTTCGTCGATCAGAACGGCGATTCGATGCTCGATCGCGAGGACTATCTACTGATCCTGGCATTCGACAGCTTCGCCAATCGATGGTCGAGCTGGGTCCACGTGCCGGATGCGGTGAGGCCCTGGTATGACATCAAATCGGGACCGGCAGGGATGCGCGGTCAGAACAGCCCGAACAGACTCGAGGTCAAGGCCACAAACAACGGGCGGATGATCGATGTCTTTTTGAATGACAAGCGGCTAGTCAAGTTCACAGCCGATGCGCCTCAGCCTGGGGAGACCCTGGTGGAGGACTGGATGGAAAGCGGGGCCGTGGGACTCGTTGCTCTCGACCGACGCGTCCAGGCTCGTTACGACAACTTCGTCCTCGAACCACTCCCCTGATCGGATTGTCATCCTGGAGGCGCAGTTGTCCGAGGCGCCTCCAGGATGCCGGTCTGGCAGCCGAAGCGAACGGCTTCGGGGCCGTTTTTCTTGACACCCCTCCTCGCCTCAGGTAGAATGCCTGAACCCAGCCCGGGCCTGTAGCGCAGTTGGGAGCGCGCTTCAATCGCACTGAAGAGGTCGCGGGTTCGAATCCCGCCAGGTCCACTGGCACGCCCGCCAAGGGCCCATAGCGCAGCTGGGAGCGCGTCTCAATGGCATTGAGAAGGTCGTGGGTTCGAATCCCACTGGGTCCACCTGACAACTGATTCAGAGCCATGGCAGGAGTAGTAGGTCATCCGTCAGCGAGCCGGGGAGGGTGCAAGCCCGGCGGGGCGCACACGGTGCGCCAAGGTACAGGACCCGAGGGAGGCCTCGTCCAGATCGATCGATGGGGCGGGTCAGACAGGTACCGGAAGACCGAACTCGCCTTCCGTCCCTACGGGGACAGGCTCCACCGGTGAACCTCGAGGCAGCCGGCGGCGGTCTCGCCCGTTAGCGCGAATCCAAGCGGCCCGGTCTAGGCCGGGCAAGCAGGGTGGTACCACGGAGAACCCCTTCGTCCCTGACCGGCGAGGGGGTTTGTTGTTACCCGAAAGATAAAGGTGAATCGATGAGCGAGACATCCAGGGCAAAGGGAGCGGCCTCCGCTCCTCCCAGTGTCGAGCGATACGACCCGGCCGACATCGAGCCGCGCTGGCAGGCCCGCTGGGAAGCGGATGCTCTGTACACGGCGGCGATCGATGATCGGCGCCACAAGTTCTACTTTCTCACCATGTTGCCGTACACCTCAGGCGATCTGCACATCGGGCATTGGTTCGCCATGGGCTGCTCCGATGCACGAGCGCGCTATCTGCGCATGCGGGGCTACAACGTCATGTACCCGATCGGATTTGATGCCTTCGGTCTTCCGGCCGAGAACGCCGCCATCGAGCGCAATATCCATCCGAAGGAATGGACCTACGCCAACATCGTGAACATGCGCCGCCAGCTGCGCAGCATGGGTGCCGTGTGGGATTGGTCGCGCGAGGCAATCTCCTCCGACCCGGCTTACTATCGCTGGACGCAGTGGTTCTTCCTGAAAATGGTCGAGCACGGCCTGGCCTACAAGAAGATGGCGCCGGTGGACTGGTGCCCCAAGGACAATACGACCCTGGCGCGCGAGCAGGTCGTCGGCGAACACCGGGTGTGCGAACGATGCGGCACACCCGTGATCAAGAAGGACCTGGAGCAGTGGTTCTTCCGGATCACCAACTACGCCGACGAACTGCTCGACTTCTCCCACCTTGATTGGCCCGAGCCGGTTAAGACGGCCCAAACGAACTGGATCGGCCGCAGCGAGGGCGCCCGCGTGACGTTCAAGACCGAAGCCGGCGGCTCGATCGAGGTCTTCACCACACGCCCCGATACCTTGTGGGGGGCGACCTTCATGGTGCTGGCGCCCGAGCATCCGCTGGTCGAGAAGCTGACAGCTCCAGACAAGCAGGCCGAAGTCAAAGCCTATGTTGCCCAAGCACTCCGCCAATCCGACATCCAGCGCGAGGCCACGGATAGGGAAAAGTCCGGGGTTTTCACCGGCGGGTTCGCCGTCAATCCGGTCAACGACGAACGCATCCCGGTCTGGATCGCCGACTATGTCCTGCCGAGTTATGGGACCGGAGCGATCATGGCCGTGCCGGCTCACGATCAGCGCGATTTCGAGTTTGCCCGCAAGTTCGGTCTCGAGGTACGGCCGGTCATCCAGGCCGAGGGCGCCGAGGTCGAGGATGGGGCAACGATGCCGGCGGCGGTGCCGGCCTATGGGACGATGATCAACTCCGGATCATTGAGCGGGACGCCCTCTGATAGGGCCGTTCCCCGCACGATTGAATTTCTGGTCGAGCGCGGGCAGGGCGAAGCGGCGGTCAACTATCGGCTGCGTGATTGGCTGATCTCGCGCCAGAGGTACTGGGGGGCGCCGATCCCGATCATCTACTGTCCCGACCACGGGAAGGTCCCGGTCCCCGACGACCAGTTGCCGGTGCTTCTGCCGGACGACGTGGAGTGGCGGCCGACCGGTGAGAGCCCGCTCAAGCTGCACCCGACGTGGAAGCTGACCACATGTCCGATGTGCGGCCGCCCGGCCGAACGCGATACCGACACGATGGACACTTTCATGTGCTCCTCCTGGTACCACCTGCGCTATTTGAGCCCGCAGGCCGAGCGCAGTCCGTTCGCTCAGGACGAGTACGACTATTGGATGCCGGTGGACACCTACACTGGCGGCGCCGAGCATGCCACGATGCACCTGATCTACACGCGTTTCTTCCACAAGGCGTTCCGCGACATGGGGATCACCCGCGGAGCTGAGCCGATGCTCCAGCTCCGCAACCAGGGTCAGATCCTCGGCCCGGACGGCCAGCGGATGAGCAAGTCGCGCGGGAATGTGATCGACCCCGACGAACAGGTGCGTGTCCATGGCGCGGACGCCGTACGGACGTTTCTGATGTTCGGCTACCGGTGGTCGGAAGGCGGGCCATGGAACCCGGACAACATCCAGGGTGTCGTGCGTTGGCTCAACCGCGTGTGGACTCTCGTCCAGGCGACCGCCGACATCGACGGAGCGGATGAGGGTTCGAATGAGGGGCGTGAGCTGCGACGCCGGGTCCATCAGACGATCCGGCAAGTCTCGCACGACCTGGAGACATTCGAGTTCAATACGGTGATCTCCGGCTTGATGGAGCTGACGAATGCCATTGTCGAAGCCCGCCAGGCTGGCCTGGCCGGTCAGGTGGTGTTCAAGGAAGCGATCGAGTCCCTGCTTCTGCTCATGGCTCCGAGCGCGCCGCACATCTCCGAAGAGCTCTGGTCACGCCTCGGCAAGCCCTACTCTATTCACATGCAGCCCTGGCCCGGCTTCGATGCGGATGTGGCCAAAGCGACAGAGATCACCCTGGTGGTGCAGGTGAATGGGAAAGTGCGCGATCGGCTGGTGGTTTCGGCTGACATCGCAGACGAGGAAGCGCGGGCGTTGGCGCTGAAGAGCGAAGTCGTCCAACGGTTCCTGGGTGGGAAGCAACCACGCCAGGTGATCGTGGTTCGGGGACGATTGGTGAACATCGTCATGTGAGCGCGTGTTCCATTGCGAAGTCATGGCAAAGCGGAGAAGGGCGTAAGCGCGGCTTACGCCCTTCTCCGCTTTGCCTCCCCCTCCCTTGCCTGGGGAGGGAGAGCGGCGGCCGGATCTGTTCCACACCTCCCTCGCCAATCGCCTGCTTTGCCCCATGCGGCGGGGGGCGTACAATCCGGGCTCACTTCGAGGATCGGAGGCAGAGCATGCCCACACGAAGGCGTGAGGTGTTGATTGCAGACAAGGCCCCCAAGCCGCTTGGCCCGTACTCGCTCGGCATCCGCTCGACCCCGCTCGTGTTCGCCTCAGGGACAATCGGGATCGACGCCAAGACGGGCAAGCTCGTGCCCGGCGGGGTGGAGGCAGAAACACGCCAGGCCCTGCTCAACCTCGGGAACATCCTCGAGGCGGGCGGCTCGTCACTCAGGCTGGCGGTCAAGACCACGGTTTACATGTGCGATCTGGGCGAATTCAGCAAGATGAACGCGATCTACGCTGAGTTCTTCTCTCAGGATCCGCCAGCCCGGACGACCGTCCAGGTGGCGGCGCTGCCGGGAGGCGCCCAGATCGAAATCGAGGCGATCGCCGTTGTCGGTGAACCCCGAGGCGACTGAGCCGCCCGGGAGACGCTTACTCGCGCCGGCTCGCTCAAAGATGCTCGCCTGCATCCACGACCCGACTCGGAGGATCTAGTGGCGGCGCCTGAGATCGCGATGGATGCCTGAGCTGAGACGGGATTGAGGCGGATAGATGTCCGGTGAGCGCATCCTCGTTGTCGATGACGAGGCCAACATCGTCAGCCTGGTCAGGCTCTATCTCGAGCAGGACGGGTTCAGGGTCGAGGCAGCCTCCGACGGTGCACGGGCGATGGAGATGATCCAGGCTCGCACCCCGGCTCTTGTGATATTGGACATCATGCTTCCCGAGCTGGATGGGTTCGAAGTGTGCCGGAGAACGCGCTCGATCTCAGAAGTCCCGATCATCATGCTCACCGCCAGGGACGATGACATCGACAAGATCGTCGGCCTTGAACTCGGTGCGGATGACTATCTGACCAAGCCGTTCAACCCGCGTGAGCTTGTGGCGCGCGTGAAGGCGATCCTCAGGCGGGTCGAGGGCAAACCGCCCGGCGGTCAAAGCCCCTTGCACGTCGGGGACGTGACCATCGATCCGGCGCGTCGCGAGGTGACGATCGCCGGTAAGCCGGTAGCCTTACGCGCCAAGGAGTTCGAATTGCTGCAGACATTGGCCGAGCATCGTGGGCTGGTCCTCACGCGTGAGCAACTGCTCAACCTCGTCTGGGGTTACGATTTCTTCGGCCAGACACGTACGGTCGATGTCCACGTCGCCCACCTGCGCAAACACCTGGCGACCAGCGCAAACCTTCGGATAGAAACCGTGACGGGCGTCGGATACAAGCTGGTGGGGTGAAGACCGATGTTCCAGTCACTGCGGGTCAGGCTGCTTCTCACCTATCTTCTCCTGGCGGCCCTCGTGCTGGGGCTTGTCGGGGCTTCTCTGGTCTTCTTCCTGGTGCGCGACCCGCTGGCCCAGCGTCGGGTGATCCAGCGGCTTCAGATCGTAGCCGAGACCGTGGCCGAACGCGAGGGGGATGCACTGAGCCAGGTTGGGCCCCCCCGGCTGGCGCCCACGCTGACCCGGCTGGACCAGTTCGCCGGGGCGCGGGCGCTCATTCTGGAGGCTGAGGGTGAGGTGCTTGGTGACAGTCGCCCGGAAACGGCTCTACCTCAGGCCAGCGCGCTCCGCCGGGCAACACAAACCTCCTCAGGCCGGTATCGGGATGCTTCGGGGATCGTCTGGCTTTACGTCGCACAGCCGCTCTCCGGAAGCCGGACCTTGCTGCTGGCCTCCATCCAGCCGACGATCATCCCCTGGGCGGCTCTGCAAGATGAATTCGCTACGCCGCTCCTTCGAGCGGCGGTCGTGGCGTTGCTGCTCTCGCCGGCTCTGGCCTGGCTGATCGCTCGCTGGGTCGCCGCGCCGCTCCAACGCATAGCGGGAGCAGCCCGCTCGGTGGCGGCCGGAGATTACGATCATCGACTCCCCACCGAGGGGCCGACGGAGGTTCGGGCCCTCGCCGCCGCGTTCAACGAAATGGTTCATAAGGTCCGGGCCAGTCAACAGGCCCAGCGTGATTTCGTCGCCAATGTCTCCCACGAGCTCAAGACGCCACTGACCTCGATCCAGGGTTTTGCCCAGGCGATCCTCGACCGCACGGCCGGAACGCCCGAAGCCCAGAAGCGCGCCGCCGAGATTGTGTTAGATGAAGCCCTCCGCCTTCACAGCCTGGTGGACGATCTTCTCGACCTGGCCAAGTTCGACGCGGGACAGGTGGCCATCGACCTGAAGCCCACGGACATCGCAGCGGTGCTGGATGCCGTCGCCGAGCGGCTGACGCTGCGTGCGCAGGAGAAGCGGATCAACCTGGTGCGACAGCAGGGACCGATGCCGAGTGTGGTCGCCGATGGCGACAGATTGGCCCAGGTCTTCACCAATCTTCTGGATAACGCAATCCGGCATACACCGGAGGGCGGCAGAATCGGCCTCTCGGCCGAGGCGTCATCCGGTTGGGCCACGATCCACATCGAGGACACCGGGCCGGGGATCCCGCCTGAGGAGCTCACCCGTATCTTTGAGCGCTTCTATCAACTGGATCACGCGCGACGAGGGGGGAAGGAGCGCGGTGCCGGACTGGGGTTGGCGATTTCCCGCGAGATTGTGGTGGCCCATGGAGGCGCCCTGACCGCCCAGAGCGTCGTTGGCCGGGGAACCCGCTTTACCGTCCGAATACCCGTCGTGCGCCCGACCGACGAAACTCTCGACCGGAAACGCCGACTGGCGCGGGTATAATCCTCCCACTTTTGGCCCCGGAGTGCACCTGATGGAATCGAAGTCGAACAACACGGCCTTATACGTCGTTGCCGGACTGCTACTGGCGCTGGTTTGCTGCTTGTGTGTGGTCGTCGTGGCGGCGACCGGCGCGTTCCTGGTGGTGCAACGCCCTGAGTTCTCGGCCCCGATCCCAACAATCCCCGTCGCCACACAGGGCCTTTCCCAGGCCAGCGCTACTCCAATTGCACAGCCGGCCGACGGGACGCCGGTTGCGCCGGAGCAAGCGCAGGCGATGCTGGAAGAACTTTCCCGGGCCGAGGTCCCGATCGTCGACCCGATCTCCTTGGCCGAACGGTTCCATGGTCAGAAAGATATCCCGACCGTACTTGAGACGAGTGCCGCGCCCCGCTCGATTGGTGAGGTTGAGCTCTTCTGGGCGAGCGATGTCGACGTGAACAACAACTTCCAGGTTAATGCCGAGCTGGTCTATGCCAGCCCGCATGTTTACTTCTGGGTTGAGCAGGGTGTTGACTACGACCTTGACGATGTCAAGGCGTTGGTGGATGAGTTTGAGGATAAGGCCTACCCAACCGATCGCGAGTTCTTCGGGAGCGAATGGAGCCCCGGCGTCGACGGAGACGAGCACTTGTATGTCTTGTACGCCACCGGGTTGGGGAGCTCGATCGCCGGTTACTACTCGTCGAACGATGAGTTCTCTCCGCTGGCACACGAGTACTCCAATGGCCACGAGATGTTCTACCTGAGCGCCGACAATCTGCTGGACCTTACCGATGAATTCACCAATGGCGTTCTGGCGCATGAGTTTCAACACATGATCCACTGGTATCTAGATCGAAACGAAGAGACTTGGATGAACGAGGGGTTCTCCGAGCTGGCGGCCTACCTCAACGGATACGATGTCGGAGGCTTCGATCTCGCCTACCTTTTCGATCCCGACATCGCACTGACCTTCTGGCCGTCCGAGCCCGGCACGTCCGGGGCGCATTACGGCCAGGCGTTCCTCTTCCTCAAGTACTTCCTCGATCGGTTCGGAGCGGAGGCCACTCAAGCCCTGGTCGCCAATCCGGCCAACGGGCTCGACTCGGTCGACCAGACCCTCGCCACGCTAGGCGAAGTCGACCCGCTCACCGGCGAGCCGGTCGGGGCGGATGACGTTCTCCGAGACTGGGGCGTAACGCTGCTCCTGCAGGACGGCTCCGTGGGAGACGGCCGCTACGTGATGCGCGATTATTCTTCCCAGGACAGGGCCGAGCCCAGCGAGACGCTGAGCGAATGCCCGGGCCAGCCCATCTCACGCGGGGTGAGTCAGTACGGAGTCGACTATATCGGAATCGACTGCGAGGGGGAGCATCACTTGTCTTTCCAGGGCGTCACGACGGCGCAGGTCGTGCCGGAAGACCCTCACTCGGGCGACTACGCATACTGGTCGAACCGAGGCGACGAGTCGGATATGACGCTCACTCGAACGTTCGACCTGTCGGATGTTGCGGGGCCGCTCGAGCTGGACTACTGGGTCTGGTACGACATCGAGGAGGGGTACGACTACCTCTATCTCGAGGCTTCTATCGACGACGGACAGACGTGGGAGATCATCCAGACTCCCTCGGGCACCGGGGATGATCCCTCAGGAAACGCTTATGGCTGGGGGTATAACGGTCAGAGCGGTGGAGGACTCCAAGCGGAGTGGATCAATGAGAAGATCGATCTCTCCGCGTACGCCGGTGAGAACGTGACGCTCCGCTTCGAGTACATCACGGATGCGGCCGTCAACGGCGAGGGTCTCCTGCTGGACGACATAGCCCTCAAGGCCCTGGATTACGATGAGGGGTTCGAACAGGACGACGGAGGCTGGGAGCCAGCCGGATGGGCAAGGCTGTACAACCGCGTCCCGCAGAGTTACCGGGTGGTCCTTGTCGAACCGGGCGCGACGACCGAGGTACGCCAGGTCTCCTTAGATTCATCCAACCATGGTGAGATCGACATTCAAGGGTCTGGAAGAAGGGGAATCGTCCTGATCGTCATGGGGACTGCCCGGCACACGTGGCAAGTGGCGCCTTACGAAGTCCAGATCGTCCAGTGAACTGAGTCTTTGCGGCCCAAGTGAGACTACACCAGAGTGCGCTCGCATTCGACAGCTGGAGAAGACAGACGGGAGTCGACATCGACTCCCGTCTGCGTTCGAAGTTGTTGGAAGGCTAGCAGTGCTTACTGGATCAAGTTCGCCCAGCTTGCCTCTACGCGACTCGAACTGGTCGTGACTGAATCAGGCACCGGGTGAAGTCTCAGGCCTTGCGGGTCGTCTTGGGTTGGCGCAAGGCTTCGATCTCGGCCTCGAGCTGTGCCACCCGCGCCTCGTAAGCCTCGCGCACATCATCCCGGAACGACGTCGCCCGGTCCCGCGCTCGAACCCTCAACTCTTCACCCGAGGTCGGTGCCAGAAGGAGCGCGGTCAGCGAGCCCACCAGCGCGCCTATCATCGCGCCCATGAGAAAAGACGTGAAGCGACGCATCTTCCACCTCCAGTCGATTGATTATCTCACACTCGGGTGCGGTCGCAAAGAATCGGTGGCCGGTTCTCCGCGGGTTGGCGACAGGTGTGATCATGGGTGAGTCGTATTGCCCCCACCCCATCCCCGGTAAAGTCATCCGGGGCGGACGGCCCCTCCCCCGGCATCGTCGAGCCTTCAACGGCCCGGGTCAATTGCCGGGGGAGGGGGAATCATCAAAATGGAGATGGGCGGAAGCTCTGCTTCCGCCCATCTCCATTTTGATATCTACCTCGGGTTGGAACGCGGGACCAGTGCCGTGGGGAAGGCGTTGCTTGATAGTCCGTTCGTCCGGTAGTACACTCACGGCGCGGTGGGAGATGGAAAGAGTCGAGAGGCGAGAATGATGGACATCACCATCGAATACTGTGCTGTTTGACACTACACCGATCGAGCCATCGGTCTGATGGCGGAACTCCTGAAGCAACTCGAATTCAGCATCAAGAGCATCAGCCTCATCCCCTCCGACGGGGGCCGTTTCGAGGTCACCGTCGATGGTCGACTGGTTTACTCCAAACTTAAGACGGGGCGCCACGCCAACCCCGGCGAGGTCGCCGGGTTGGTCGGCGGCAAGTCTTGACCGGCCGCTCGGCCGAGGATGCACAGTGCGGATTGTGCTGCAGCGGGTCGGTTGGGGCAGGGTCCGCGTCGGCGAAGAGACGCTGGCTGAGATCCGGCGCGGGTTTGTCATCCTCGTCGGCGTCGGTCAGGAGGACACCCAAGCCGAGGCGGACTGGCTGGCAGAGAAGTGCGCGGGTCTGAGGATCTTCGAAGACCAGGAGGGGAAGACCAATCTCTCCATTGGGGACGTCGAAGGTCAGGCGATTGTCGTATCGCAGTTCACGCTCTACGCCGACACACGCAAGGGACGACGGCCGAGCTTCATCCGGGCCGCCCTACCCGAGTCGGCTGAACCCCTTGTTAGACACTTCGCAGAACGCCTCGCCGCGCTCGGTGTACCGACGCAGGCCGGTCGCTTTGGGGCCGACATGCAGGTCGAAATCAATAACGACGGTCCGTTCACGCTCGTGCTCGAGCGGAACCCCGGCGGAGAAGACACCTGAGCCCATCCACGGCCCAACGATACCCAACTGCTATTGATCCTGAGATTTCTACCTGAAGCCCTCAACTGCCCAGCACGGCCTCCGGTTCCGTCCACAACACGCTGTCCAGCTGAATGCCAGAGGCGCCGGCGTCGAGCATCGCACACAAGTCGGATCGGCTGTAGACGCCTCCGGAGCCCATGATGGGCGCAGACAGGCCCGCATTAGCCATCGTCGCCACGGCATCCAGCGCCAGGGGTAGGACGGCGGGACCGTAGAGCCGACCCCGGAAAGATATCCCCTCCGAGCCAGGGAATGCGCCGCGCGGGGGGCCGAGGCTGATCCCGGCCGCCCCCGCCTCGAGCGCCGCCTGAGCCGCAGCAGGTCCAACGCCGAACGGGAGCCGGGCCGCCGATCGGCTCAGGCTGCGTTGGGATCGGCAGGTGCGGCGGAGTTACCTGGAGTTGTTCGAGGCGCTGCGCCAGAAGCTGAAGGATCCGCCGCAGGACACCAGCTTCCGAGCGTTCCAAGGGGAGTCGAGGTTGAGCTGAGAGGCGCTCGGCCTGCCGGTGGCCGGGTCCGGACCTCCGACCAAGGGGAGGTAGCCTACTTGTGGACGGGAAGGTGAGATGCGCTCCTGGCTACCAGCCCCTCGATCATCGCATGGGTCAATGCGTTCTAGGGCGAACACCCGGCGCCGCTCCTACACATCCGCAGTGAGCGCAAATCGTAGGTTTCAAGGCGCTCGTTCACCGGGATCATGCGATACAGAGCCGAGCCCTGGACCCCTGGCCTTCTTGCTAAGGAGCTCTGCAAAATCGTGTTAGCCCGCTTAGGGTGCGGATCTGCCTAAAGGGACCCTGCCGAGAAGTCTGCCCACGGCCCGCTTCCATGCCGGGAGAAGGGCCACCAGCTCGGTGGTCACTACCGCCTTCAGTCTCAGCATGGCAAGCAGCTGCTCCACACAGCCTACACTCCTGTCCTGGCTTAGGATGGCCCGAAATCCGCTGCTTCGGACCATGTGCTCCAGTTCGTACACCGTGTAGAGGTGTGACGGGGCCAAGCGCCGCAGCGGCCCCTTGCAGTCCGAAAGAGCCGACGACCCACGGCACTCGGTACTGCAGGTTCACAGTCCGATTGGACCATAGCCTTGCACGACCAGGGGGTTTGACACCCGCCTGGATCCGTCGTAGAATAATGTAATCTCTAGAGAACAGCGTTCGGCCTACCGAACACCATGGCTCACCTCGTACCTGCCGTCGATCGCGCCCTGCGCATCCTGCGCACCTTCGAGAACGGCCACGCCGAGAACGGTGTGACCGACCTCAGCCGTCTGCTGGGCCTCCACAAGAGCACCGTCCACGACATCCTGCACACGCTGGCGCACCACGGCCTGCTGGAACGCGACGCTGCCACTCACAAGTACCGCCTCGGCCCCGGCCTGCTGGCCTTGGGCGATCTGGCACGCCAGCGAGGTGATGTGCGTGAGCAGGCGCGCCCCTTTCTGCAAGAGCTGACAAGCGAGACCGGCAGCACTTCGCTCTTGGGCGTGTTGGAGGAGGACCTCATCGTCATCGTGGACAAGGCCGAGCCGCGCTCCGTGCTGAAAGTGACCGCGTCGGTTGGGCAGCGGTTGCCCTTCTGCGCCGGATCCTTCGGCCGCGCGCTGCTGGCCTGGACGGAGGAGGCGACGGTTGACCGCCTGCTGAGCTCGCCCGGCCTGCGCAAGTTCACCCCCACCTCGATCATCCACCCGCGCGCCTACCGGTCCAGCCTGGCCGACGTGCGCCGCCGGGGTTACGCTGTCGACGAGAAAGAGGAGTATCTGGCGGGCGTGTGGGCCGCCTCGGCCCCGATCCGCGATCCGGGCGGGGTCGTGGCCGCGCTGACGGTGGTCGATTTCACCAGCCGCATGACGACCAAACGCAGGAACGCCGCCACGGAGGCGCTGCTGCGGGCCACACGACACATCTCGCAGCAGCTCGGGGTATCCAGCGGCAGCGCAGGGAGCGAGCCATGAAGCAACTGATCACATTAGCCGTCAACGGTGAGACCCGCGACGTGTACGTCTCGGTCCATAAGACACTGCTCGAGGTGCTGCGCGAGGACTTGGGCTTGACCGGGACGAAGCACGGCTGCGAGTTGGGCGAATGCGGCACCTGCTCGGTATTGATCGATGGTGCGCCGGCGCTGTCGTGCCTGGTTCTGCCGATCCAGGTGCAGGGCGCGCAGATCAGCACGGTCGAGGCCCTGGCGGAGAACGGCCAGCCGCATCCTCTGCAGACGGCCTTCGCCGAATTGGGCGCGGCGCAATGCGGCTATTGCACGCCGGGCATCCTGGTCACCGCCAAGGCGCTGCTCGACCGAGAACCTGCACCCGACGAACACACGATTCGAGAGGCGCTGGCCGGCAACCTGTGCCGCTGCACCGGCTACGCCAAGATCATCGAGGCGGTGCAGCTTGCCGCTCACCGAACGGCGATCCATGCCTGACCGCGACTCTTCTGCGTGCGCTGCCGCGCAGCGGCGGTGCCGACGGAGACCCACAGGCTCCAGGCGACTTTGTTTCTTGGCGGTAAGCAAGTTCCATGTGCGAGGAGGGGCGTATGTCGGACAACGGTAACCTCAACGTTGTTGGGAAACCACAGATGAAGGTCGATGCGATGGCGAAGGTCATGGGCCAGACCGTCTTCGCCGACGACCTGTCTCTGCCGCGCATGCTGTACTGCAAGATCCTGCGCAGCATTCACCCGCACGCGTTGATCCGGCACATCGACGTCACGCCGGCGCTCAGGCGCCCGGGGGTCGTCGCCGCAATCACCGGTCGGGAGTTGCCGATCAAGTTCGGCATCCTGCCGGTGAGCCAGGACGAAGAGGCGCTGTGCATCGACAAGGTCCGCTACGTCGGCGATCCGGTCGCGGCGGTCGCGGCGCTGGACGAAGAAACGGCCGAAGCGGCGCTGGAAGATATCGTCGTCGAGTACGAGCCGCTGCCGGAGATTATGTCGATCGAGCAGGCGCTGGCCGAGGAGACCGTACGCATCCACGAGTATGCCGACAAGGGCAACATCCACAAGCTCATCGCCCTGGAGTTCGGTGACGTGCAGCAGGGCTTCGTCGAAGCCGATCACATCCGGGAGGACTTCTTCTATTACGAAGGCAACACGCACCTGCCCATGGAGCAACACGCGGCGGTCGCTCAGTGCGGCGCGGACGGTCGCCTCACGCTCTGGTCTTCGACCCAAACGCCGCACTACGTCCACCGCGCCTTGGCCAAGGTGCTGGAGTTGCCGCCCAGCCGCATCCGGGTGATCGCCACACCGGTGGGCGGCGGCTTCGGCGGCAAGAGCGACCCGTTCGCACACGAGATCATCGTCAGCAAGCTTTCCATGCTCACCGGCCGGCCGGTGAAGATCACCCTCACCCGCGAAGAGGTGTTCTACGCGCACCGTGGCCGGCATCCGGTGTTGATGTGGGTGAAGACCGGCGTCAAGCGTGACGGCAGCATCACGGCGATGCACTTCAAGTCGTTCCTCGACGGTGGCGCGTACGGCAGCTACGGGGTCGCCAGCGCTTACTACACCGGCGCGCTGCAGACGGTTAGCTACCCCATCGCCAACTACAAGTTCGAAGGGCTGCGCGTCTTCACCAACAAGCCCGCCTGTGGTCCAAAACGTGGCCACGGCACGCCCCAGCCGCGCTTCGCGCTCGAAGTGCATCTCGACAAGATCGCCGAAGACCTCGGACTCGACCCGGCAGACCTGCGGCTCAACCACCTGATGCCAGCCAACAGCCTGACGGTGAATCAACTGACGATCACGACAATAGGCCTGGGCGAGTGCATCGAGAAGGTGGTCGAGGCGTCAGGCTTCCGCGAAAGGCGCGGCCGGCTGCCGTCGGGCACGGGGCTTGGCCTGGCCTGCGGCTCATACATCTCCGGCGCAGGCCTGCCGATCTACTGGAACAACATGCCGCACTCGGCGGTGCAGATCAAGATCGATCGCGGCGGCGGTGTCACCGTGTTCTGCGGCAGCAGCGACATCGGGCAAGGCTCGAACTCCGTTCTGGCCTACGTCGTCGCCGAAGCCCTCGGCCTGAAGTTGCGAGACGTGATCGTCGTCACCGCCGACACCGATCTGACGCCGGTCGATCTGGGCAGCTACTCCAGCCGCGTGACGCTGATGACCGGCAACGCGGCACTCGACGCGGCTCGACCGCTGCGCGAGAAGATCCTGGCTGCCGCCGCCGAGGAGCTTGAACTGCCGGTTGACACACTCGACATCCGAGACAGTTGCGTGTACTCCCTCGACGACGAACGCCGGGCGATGACGTTCGCCGAAGCCGTGCAGTTGGCCGAGGCCAAGTTCGGCGCGTTGGGATCGATCGGCAGTTACACACCGCCCAAGCGCGGCGGGAGCTTCAGGGGGTCGGGCGTGGGACCGACGCCGGCGTACAGCTATTCTGCCTGCGTAGCCGAAGTCACCGTCGATCCGGAAACCGGCGTCTACTCGGTCGACAAGCTGTGGCTGGCGCACGACGGCGGCCGGGCAATCAATCCGCTGCTGGTCATCGGACAGGTCGAAGGCGGCGCCTACATGGGGCTGGGCGAGGCGATGATGGAAGAGCAGGTCTTCCGGCGCGGGCTGCACAAGATACCCTCGATGCTCGACTACAAGAGCCCGACCGCGTTGGACACTCCACCGATCGAAACCATCCTGGTCGAGACGATCGACCCCGAGGGGCCGTTCGGCGCCAAGGAGGCCGGCCAGGGGCCGCTGCTGCCGGTCATGCCAGCGGTCGCCAACGCCATCTACGACGCGGTCGGCGTGCGGGTCGACGAGGTGCCGATCCATCCGGAGAAGGTGTTCAAGGCATTGCAGGACAGAGCGCGCGGCGGCAGCGGCCGACTGGGACCGGCACGTATTCCCGACGTCGTGTTCCCCGACCCGATCCGCGTCGCACCGCCTGAACCTGTGGGAGCCTAGATGACCCACGTGGTCGCGTGCTTGGTGTTGCTCGGCGGCCTGCGTGGAGGAAGAGGTTAGGGTAGTATGCTGCGATTACCGTCTTTCGAGTATCTCGCGCCGAAGACGCTGGCCGAGGCCACGTCGATGATGTCCGATCACGGCCCGGAGGCGATGTACGTCGCCGGCGGCACCGACCTGTATCCCAACATGAAGCGCCGCCAGTTCGAGCCGAAAGCGTTGATCGGCCTGCGCGGCATTCCGGCGATGCACGGGCTCAGCAACGGCGGCGGCCTGGTGATCGGCGGCGGCCTGACGCTGTCGCAAGTCTCGACCCACCCACAAGTGATCGAGAAGTACCCGGCGCTGGCGCGCGCCTCCGGACTGGTCTCCTCGCCGCCGTTGCGCAACATGGGCACCATCGGCGGGAACCTGTGCATTGATACACGCTGCACCTACTACAACCAGACCTATCACTGGCGCAAGTCGCTCGGCTTCTGCTTGAAGAAAGACGGTGACACCTGCTGGGTGGCGCTGAGCAGCCCGCGCTGTATGGCCGTGTCCTCGTCCGATTGTGCACCGGTGGCGATCGCGCTGGGCGCGCAGGTCAGGCTGGTCGGGCCGCAAGGCGAGCGGATGATTCCGGCACAGGCGCTCTACCACGACGATGGCCTGCAATACCTGGACAAAGCGCCGGATGAGATCCTGGTCTCGATTCACCTGCCGGCGCTGGAAGGCTGGCGCATGACCTACCTCAAGCTACGCCGGCGCGGCTCCATCGATTTTCCGATCTTGGGCGTGGCCGTCGCGCTGAAGCTGGAGGGCGACGGCGTGTGCAGCGATGCGCGCATCGTGCTGGGTGCGGTCGCCTCGCGGCCGGTCGTGGCCGACGCCGCGGCCAGGCTGCTGGTTGGAAACGAGATCACGCCGGAGTTGATCGAGGCGGCTGCCGAGGCAGCCTACAAGCCGGCCAAGCCGCTGGACAACACGGACATGGCCCTGGGTTATCGAAAGAAGATGGTGAAGGTGTACGTCACGCGGGCCCTATCAGAGGTTGCCAGGCCGTAGAGTGCACCGAAGCGAGGCGGGCGCGGGGTGTCCGGCGAACACGCCTGAGTGTTAGGGGAAATTCGTCCTCAGTGCTCGATGAGGAACCGCCGCGCCTTCAGCTCGTGTCGCGGCAGGCTGCCGCACTCGGCGAGGGTGACGATCGGGTGCAAGGCCAGCGCGTAATGCACCGCTCGCTCGACGCCCGCGCGGATCGCCTCGGCGTCTGCGTCGGCGGCGACCTCAATCTCAATCTGTAGCTCGTGCATCTCACGCCGCGTGGCGACCGTGACGCGGAATTCGGTGACCTCATCGAACTTGCGGATCAGGTTCTCGATCGCCCGCGGGAAGACGTTGACGCCGCGCACCACGACCATGTCGTCGGCCCGACCCAGCACACCGCCTTCGAAACGCATAAACGTCCGCCCGCAGGTGCACGGTTCCGTGTTCAAGCGCACCAGGTCGCCGCTGCGGTAGCGGAGCACCGGGAAGCCGGGGCGGCCCAAGTTCGTGATGACCATCTCCCCCATCTCGCCGGGCGGTACGGGTCTGTCCGTCACCGGCTCGAGCACCTCGACAATGAACTCGCTCTCGATCACGTGCACGCCACCGGGCTGTGCCTCGCACTCGTAACTGAAGGCGCCGATCTCGGAGGCGCCAGCGTGATCGAAGCACTTGGCGTGCCACGCCGCCTCGATGCGCGCCTTGGTCGCCGGCACGTTGGCGCCCGGTTCGCCGGCGTGGACCGTGGCGCGTATCGGGATGTCGCGTAGGTCGAAGTTCTCCTCGTGGGCGACCTCGGCCAGGCGCAGCGCGTAGGTCGGAGTGCAGCACATGGCGGTCGCGCCCAGCTCGCGCATCGCCTGCAGGCGCTGGATGGAATCGCGCCCGCCGCCGGGGATCATCATCGCGCCGATCTGCTTGGCGCCTTCGACCGCTGCCCAGAAGCCGATGAACGGCCCGAACGAGAACGGGAGGAAGACGCGATC